>Ga0209050_1001251_pt1 | contig 29350 bp, 28 predicted proteins | sample Araplavi_mTSA_r2_FD_184276 | JGI IMG/M metagenome (GOLD analysis project Ga0209050, IMG submission 184276) | Arabidopsis root microbial communities from North Carolina, USA - plate scrape MF_Cvi_mTSA_r2 (SPAdes) (version 2) | ecosystem: Host-associated > Plants > Roots > Endosphere | place: USA... | reverse complement strand
CGTTGCAGTTGAATGCCGGCGAGATCGACGCCGCGCTCGCATCGCTGTCGATGGCGATGCAGCGCCTGCCGCAGGAACCGCGCGCCGCGTTCCGCCATGGCACGGCGGCCTTCCTGTCCGGCGATTACGAACTGGCGGCGGCGAGTTTCGAAGCCGCCGCGCGTTTGAAGCCCGACTGGACGCAGGCCTGGAACAACCTCGCCGCCGCGCATGGAAAGCGCCAGGACTACGCCGCCGCGATTTCCGCCGCGCGCAACGCCTTGCAACTCAATCCCGACGCGACCGCGCACCAGGCGATGGCCGCTTTGCAGTCGAACCTGTTCGATCGCGCATCGCTGGAGGAAGGCCTGCAACACGCGTTGCGCGCATTGCAGCTGGATCCGTCGATCGGCGAAGCGCATCGCAATGCCGCGATCCTGTCGCGCAAGCTCGGCGATCCAACTGGCGCCGAGTCGCATGCACGGCGGGCGCTGGCGCTCGCGCCGCACGACATCGACACGATCGACACGCTGGGCGAACAGCTCCAGCTCAACCGCAACACGCACGAAGCGGTGGACGTGTATGCACGGGCGCTAGCGGCCGGCGTCGAATCGCCGGTGCTGCATCGCCAGCACGGCATCGCGCTGCTGCACGATGGGCAACTTGAGGCGTCGCGCAACGGGCTTCGCGATGCCTTGCGCCGCGCGCCTGACGATCAACGGACCATCGCGCACCTCGGCGTCGCCGAGGCGCAGGACGATGCCGCGCGCGCCGCGCAATGGCTGGGCCTGCATCGCCATGTGCACGCAGTCGAGTTGCCGACGCCCGAAGGATTCGGTGACGCGCAGGTTTTCCACGCCGCGCTTGCCGACGACATCCGCCGGCACAGCCAGCAGCGTTGGGAACCGGCCGGCCTGGCCGCGCGCAATGCGTATCTGAGCGGCGACCTGCTTGCCGATCGCACGCCGGCGATCGTCGGTTTCGAACAGCGCCTGCGTGAAGCGATCGATGCCTTCCTCGGGCATTGCCACGAAGCGAACGTTTCGAGCGACGTCTTCCTGCGCAACGTACCCGGACGTTATCGCATCCACGTCTGGGCCACGCAGGCCGCCGAGAGCGGCTTCATCGACACGCACATCCACGAGGATTCGTGGCTGTCGGGCGCGTATTACGTCGAGCTGCCGCCGGCCATTCGCGCCGACGACGACACGCATGCGGGCTGGATCGAATTCGGCCGTCCGTTCGCGAGCCTGCCGCAACCGCCCGACGCGGCGCTGCGCCAGCTGTGCCCGAAGGTCGGCACGTTGCTGCTGTTTCCGTCGTACCTGTTCCATCGCACGCTGCCGTACACCGGCACGGGCGAGCGCATCAGCATCTCGTTCGATCTCGCGGCGGTGTGATCAACCCTCGCCCTGTTCGATCGGCTCGCCTTTCGCTTCGCGCCACGCGGCATCGATGAACGGCTGCGTCCAGTAACGATCGAACCAGCGCACGAGCCACGGATCGTCGCCGACGAAACGCGCGCGATCGGCGGACAGGTCGATGCGCTTGTTCGTTTCGTCCATCGACAGGCCCTGCTTCGCCAGCGGCGCGACGGCATCGCGCGTAGCGCCGATGAGCCCGTCCAGGCGTGCGACGTAAGTGTCCTCATGCATCGCGGCGCCATGGCCGGGTAGCCACACGGCCGGATGCATCGCCCGCATCGTTCGCAACGTGCGCTGCCAGTCTTCGGGATACGCGTTGAAGCCGAATGGAATCGGCGCGACGACCAGATCGCCCGTCGCCATCACGCGCTGGCGCGGCAGCCATGCGATGAGGTCGCCGTCGGTGTTGCCGCGACCGGGATGGCGCAGTTCGACCGGATGCGTCGGGTCGTCCAGCTTGAGCGAATCGACGAAAGTGCGCGTCGGCAGCGCGAGTGCAAGTCCGCGCGTGTCGATGCGGTACTGCGCGAACAACCGCTGCGAGGCTTCGAAGCCTTCGCGCTCGCGTGCGGTGAGGCCGGGCTTCGCCAGCGAATCGCGCAGGAACGTCTCCGGGCCATCGAGCCGTTTGTCGAACGCCGCCTGCAACGCCGCATCCGGCGCGCCCTTCGGATACGCCTTCATCGAACGCCCGCGCAGGTGCGCATCGGTGATGTCGGTGGCGATGATGTCCGTCTCCGGCCACGCCTGCACGATCGACGACAGACCCAGTACGTGGTCCCCATGCCAGTGCGTGATCGCGACCGCCTTCACCGGCTTGCCGCTGACCGAGCGCACGAGCTCGACGATGCGCCGTCCCGCGCCCGGCGAACCGCCGCCGTCGACCAGCACCAGGCCGTCCGCCTGTTCGACCACCACGACATTGCCGATGGGCTGGACGTGGAACGGTTGCGGCTGCGCGATCAGCCATACGCCGTCGACGATGGGCGTGATGGTCTGGAAGTAACCGTCCTGCTTCGTCGGCAACGAAGGTGCCTGGGCAAACGCGAGCGCCGACAGGCAGGACGAGGCCGCCAGCGCGGCGACGAGGAAGCGGCGAACGGCGCGTGCCATGGCGAACCTCCGCGGGGACTCGCCGGATGTTCACGCCATCGCGTACGCCGCGCGTGGCCCGGAGGTCACGCTCCGGGGGGCGCGTCAGTCCGCCGGCACCGTGCGTCCCTGCGCCCAATCGCGCAGGCCCTGTACGCGTTCGGCCATCAGCACCGACAGCGGGCGCGTCTGCTTCAGCTCGGCGCGCAGGAGGAAATCGTTGAGCGGCGACTTGGCTGCGTGCGCGGCATACAGCGCGGCGACGATGGCCTGTTCGATCTCGGCGCCGGAGAAGCCGTCGCTTGCGGCCGAAAGCCCCGGAAGGTCGAAGGCCGCCGGTTCCAGCGCGCGGCGGCGCAGGTGCAGCGCGAAAAGCTGTTCGCGCGCGGCAGCGTTCGGAAGGTCGACGAAGAAGATCTCGTCGAAACGTCCCTTGCGCAGCAGTTCCGGCGGCAGCGCGTCGATCTGGTTCGCGGTGGCGACCAGGAACACGCGCGATTTGCGTTCGGCCATCCACGTCAGCAGGTAGCCCAGCACGCGGCGCGACACGCCGCCATCGCTGTCGCCGCCATCGCCCGACAGGCCCTTCTCGATCTCGTCGATCCACAGCACGCAGGGTTCGAGCTGTTCCGCGGACGACAGCGCATCGCGCAGGTTCTTCTCGGTTTCGCCATGGAACTTGTCGTACAGCGTGCCGAAATCCAGGCGCACCAGCGGCACGCCGAATCCGGCCGCGACCGCCTTGGCCAGCATCGACTTGCCGCAGCCCTGCACGCCCAGCAGCAGCACGCCCTTCGGCGGGTCGAGTCCGGGCGGCGCCTCGCCGCTGACGAACACGTCGCGACGCTGCTGCACCCAGCGCTTGAAGCGCGAAGCGCCGGCGACGTCGTCCATGCGCGCGGTGCCGTACTCGTAATGCAGATGGCCGCTGCGATTGAGCAGTTCGAACTTGAGCTTGGCCAGCTCGGGCAGGTCGTCGGGGCCGAGCGCGCCGTCGCTGAAGATCAGCTGGCGCGCGATGCGGCGCGCGTCGATCGGATCCAGGCCGCGCAGGTTGCGCACGATCTGCTGCACCGCCTCGCCGTCGACCTCGACTCGACGCCCGCCGTTTTCCTTCGCGTAGTTCGCCGCTTCCTCGCGCACGAGCTTGAGCAGCGCGTTCGCGTCGGGCAGGCGCGGCGTGTAGCGCACGGCGAGCGATTCCAGTTCGGCCGGCAACTCGACCTTGTGGCCGACCAGCACCAGCACGTGCGGCTCGCAGTCGCGGCGCTGCAGGATGTCGCGCAACTGCCGCTGCGTGCCCGCGTAGCCCAGGTAGGGGTGGAAGTCGAGCAGCAGGTAGATGCCGCGCTGCTCGGCGTTGCGGATCGCCTGCAGCGTGTTGGACGCGTCGGGCGCGATTTCGGCCGGGTCCTCGCGGTCCAGGTCGATGCGGCGCAGGCCCTCGGTGATCGACCAGCGATGCAGCGCGCGCCACACGTGCATCAGCGCCGTGCGGAAGAGTTCGACGACGCGGGCTTCGTCGCGTGTCTCGATGACGATGAGCGGGGTGTTGGCGCGGATGAGCGCGGTGAGGTCCTGCAGGTCGGTCATCGGGCTCGGGGCGGCGTCCGTGTCGGAGCGGGGATGATAACCAAGGTCGAACTTGAGCCCGCGTGTCGCAGTGGCGACCATGACGGTTCGACATACGGGATGCGGCATGGCCTTCGACGCCTTCGCCCTGGTGCTGGCTATGCTGGCGCTGGGCTATCTCTTCCAGCGGCTGCGCGTGCTGCCGGCCGATTCGGCGCGCACGTTGAACCTGGTGGTGCTCTACGTCTGCCTGCCGGCGGCGGTGCTGCGCTATGTGCCGCGACTGCACCTGGAAGCGGCGCTGCTGGGGGTGATCGCGGTGCCGTGGCTGCTGTTGGGCGCGACGGTGGTGCTGGTGGGCGCGCTGGCGCGCTGGCTGGAGTTCCGTCGCGACGAGACCGCCGTGCTGATGCTCACCGTCGCACTGGGCAACACCAGCTTCCTCGGCTATCCGCTGACGCGCGCACTGGTCGGCGACCACGCGCTTCCCTACGCCGTGGTGTACGACCAGTTCGGGACGTTCCTGATCCTGTCGACCTTCGGGCTGTGGGTGCTTGCGCGCTACGGCGGCGAGCACGCGCCGTCCTGGCGCGAGATGGCGCTGCGCGTGGTGAAGTTCCCGCCACTGTGGGCGTTGCTGGCGGGATTCACGGTGATGCCGGCGCAGCCGCCGGCGTGGATCGATGGAGGATTGCAGCGGCTGTCCGACGCCCTGCTGCCGCTGGCGATGCTGACCATCGGCCTGTCGGTGCGCTTCGCCCTGCCGCGCGACGAGCTCAAGCCGCTGGCCGTGGGGCTGGTGCTGAAGCTCGCGGTGATGCCCGCGATCGCGCTGATGCTGGTGCCGCCGCTGAACCTGCACGGGTCGATGGCGCGCGTCACCGTGCTCGAAGCGGCGATGCCGTCGATGGTCACCGCCGGTGCGCTCGCCATCGCCCACGGGCTGGCGCCCAGGCTGGCGGCGGCGATGGTCGGCTATGGACTGCTGCTGTCGCTGGCGACCCTGCCGCTCTGGGCGGCCTGGGGTGTGGGCCTCTGACGCGACGGGCCGGACTTCGCCTACGGTCGAACGCGCCGACCTGCCACCCCACCCTGGCCCTCCGGCGCATGGTTCCGTCGCCCGGCCCCGTGTACGCTGCGGCTTCCATCCAGAGGGAGTCCGCATGAAGACCGTGCTGGTGGCCAGTTCCAAGGGCGGCGTGGGCAAGACCACGATCGCCACGCATCTCGCCGCACAGTCGGCACTCGAAGGCCTGCGCACCGCGCTGGTCGATGCCGATCCGCAGGAATCCTCCACCCGCTGGGCACAGCGCCGGGCCGGACTGGAGAGCGCGGTATTGCCGCTGGACGGCACGCGCCGCAAGGCGTGGCGCAAGCAGCTTCCCGACGACACGCAACGGCTGGTCATCGATGCCGCCGCGGGCGCGATGGCCGACGATCTCGACGTTTTCCTCGACGAGGCCGACGCCGTGGTGGTGCCGGTGCAGCCCTCGGCGCTGGACATCGAGGCGACGGTGCCGTTCCTGGATTCCCTCGCCAGGCACCCGCGTGTGCGCAAGGGCCAGCTGCGCGTGGGGCTGGTGGGCAACAAGCTCAAGCCGTGGACGAATGCGTCCCAGCAGGCGCTCGACCTGCTGGCGGCGTGGCCTTATCCGGTGGTCGCGCAGCTGCGCGACAGCCAGGCCTACGTGGTGCTCACCGGGCTCGGGAAGAGCCTGTTCGACTACCACTCCGCGCAGGTTCGCGAACACCAGGACGATTGGCAGCCTTTGCTCAAATGGCTAAGGAAAGCCTGAGCCATCACGCGGCTGCGTGATAATGGCGACCATGATCCTGACCGTCCCAGCCCAATTGGAGTCGCCCGCGCATGCGTGAACTGATCCTGCTACGCCACGCCCACGCGGAGCCCGCCGGCAACGGACAGGCCGACCTGGACCGCCCGCTGTCGGCCGAAGGCCTGGCCGAAGCCGAAGCCGCCGGCCGCTGGCTGGCGGAGAACAAGCTGGTTCCGGACTGCATCCTCTGCTCGCCCTCGCGCCGCACGCGCGAGACGCTGGAAGCGGTGCTGGCCGCCATCGGCTACGTGGACCAGCGCATCGAACCGTCGATCTACGAAGCCACTCCCGGCACGCTGATCTCGCTGGCCGACACGCATCGCGAAGCCGAGCGGCTGATGCTGGTGGGCCACAACCCGGGGCTGGAACGCCTGGCCGCCCTGCTGCACAGCGGGCAGACCGGCGAGTACCGCGGCATGCCGCCGGGCGGCGTGGCCGTGCTGACCGTGCCCGCCGACGGCGGCCTGGAACCCGGCGTGGCGCAACTCAGCGCCTTCTGGTGGCCGTGAGGGAACGCCGGCCGCGCCTCCTCCGCCTCCTGCTGCCTTGCCTGCTGGTCTTCTGGCCAGCATGGGCACAGGAGACGGCCGTTGCCCCCGACGTTCCCGCCCCCACCTCTTCCCGCACCTTCGACCCGCACCACACGCGTTTCGGCTTCGAGCTGCGCACCCGCTGGGGCCAGCGCGTGTCGGGCGTGTTCCCGCAGTACGAAGGTGAAGTCTCCACCCTGGCCGATGGCCGGCATCGCGTGCGCATCGTCCTGCGCACCGCCGGCGTGGTCGTCGCCGGATCCGATCGCTACACCGCGCTCGCGCGCGGCCCGAGTTTCTTCGATGCACAGCGTTATCCCACCATCGAGTTCGTTTCCGAACCGCATCCGGAAAACCTCATCCACACCGGCGGGCGCATGCGCGGCCGGCTGTCGATGCACGGCGTGACGCGCATGGAAACCTTCACGATCGATCGCGCCGATTGCGAAGCGCCCGGCCGGGATTGCGACGTCATGGCCAACGGCAGCATCAGCCGCGAGGACTACGGCCTGGACGGCTGGCAGTTCGCGCTGGTGGATCGCGTGCGCTTCATGCTGCGGGTCCGCCTGGTCGAGGCGCCGCTGTGAGAATTGCCGGTCGTCTTGCCGTGCGTATTGGCGTGGCCGTGCTGTCGCTCGCGCTCGGCGCGTGCGCCTCGTTGTCCAACGCGCAGCGCGAACGGGTCACGGAAAAGGTCGTCCAGGCGCGCTCGACGCAGGTCGACTGCGAGCGCCCTGACGCCTGCGCGCAGCGCTCGCCACTGCGCACGCTGGCCGGGCGCGCGTTCGCCGAGTCCACGGCGGACGCGCCGGTGCATTACGCGCTGATCCTGGACCGCGGCCCCGATGCGCTCCTCGCGCGCGTGAACCTGATCCGCAGCGCGACCACGGCCATCGACCTGCAGACCTACATCTTCGACGAGGACGACGCCGGCCGGCTCGTGCTCGACGAACTGCTCGCCGCCGCGCGACGAGGCGTGCGCGTGCGCGTGCTGATCGACCAGCTCTCCGCGCTCAAGCACGTCGACACGCTCGCTGCACTGGCCGGCGCGCACGCCAATTTCGAGCTGAAGCTGTACAGCCCGGTGCTCGGCCGCGCGCAGATCACCTACCCGCAGTACGCACTGGCCGCCGCGTGCTGCTGGCGCACGCTCAACCAGCGCATGCATACGAAACTGCTGCTGGCGGACGGCGCGGTCGGCATCACCGGCGGGCGCAACTACCAGGACGACTATTACGACTGGGACGACGAGTACAACTTCCGCGACCGCGACCTGCTCGTCGCCGGACCGGTCGCGCATGTGATGCGCGAGGACTTCGCGCTGTTCTGGAACGATCGCCGCAGCGTGCCGGTGGAATTGCTGAACGACGTCGGCGGGCGGCTTCTTACCGGTGGCGTTCCCGCGCTGCCGCCGGCGCACTTCGAGGTTCCGGAGCGCGCGCAGGCCATGCTGCGCGACGCCGCCGACAGCGCGCTGGTCGAGGAACGCCTGGCTTCGCGGGCGATGCGCGTGGGCGTGGTGCGCTACATCTCCGACACGCCGGAGAAGCACCGCGCGGTGAACACCGACCAGGAAGCCGTCGCATCGGGTTCGCTGCGCGGGCTGATCGATTCGGCGCAAAGCGAAGTGGTGTTGCAGACGCCCTACCTGGTGCTGTCGGACGCGGCGACCGACATGTTCCGCCAACTGCACCAGCGCCCGTACGAGCAGCGCCCGAAGATCATCATCTCGACCAACAGCCTGGCCGCGACCGACGCGTTCATCGCCTACGCGCTGTCGTACAAGTACAAGCGCCGCTACCTGCGCGAGCTGGGTTTCAACATCTTCGAGTACAAACCCTTTCCGCTGGACGCGCCGATCGATGTCGCCACCACCGGCGCGAAGTTGCCGGACCTGTTCCCCGATGACGCCAGCACCGACGAGGGCACCGACGCCGATACCGGGTCGATCTCGCCGGGACGTGCGCTGACCGGCGAGAGCGGAGGCACGACCGGATCCTCGTCGGGCCGGAACGACACCGATACCGCGCCGCCGGTGGACATGACCGCAGCGCACCGCGAACTGCGCGACCGCTACGACCGCCGCAGCACCGTCGAACGCGCGCAGTACCAGCGCGCGATGTCGCGCGAGTACAGCGCGCTGCGCTACAGCACGCGCAAGGCGAACCAGCCCGTGCCGCTGCAGCGCGCGGGCGTGCGCATCGGGCTGCACGCGAAATCGATGGTGATCGATGGCCGCATCGGCGTGGTCGGCACGCACAACTTCGATCCGCGCGGCGATCACTACAACACCGAAAGCGCGGTGGTGATCGAGGACGAGGCCTTCGCGCAGGCGCTGCGTTCGAGCATCAAGCGCGACATCGCCCCTGCGAATTCGTGGGTGATCGCACGTCGCGACAAGCCGCCGGTGTTTTCGGGACTCAACTACTCCATCGGCAAGATGTTCGAGGCGATGCCGATCCTGGACCTGTGGCCGATGCGCTACGCGACCAGCTACGAGTTCGTCGCCAGCGAGCAGTGCCCGCAGCCGCTGCTGCCAAGCGATCCGAATTTCCGCGCGTGCTACCAGCCGGTGGGCGATTTCCCGGAGGTGGCGGTGGGGATGAAGGCGATCACGACGCGGATCTTTACCGCGTTCGGGGCGGGGCTGGCACCGATTCTTTGAAGCGACTGCTTTCTTTGTCCCTTCCCGCGCGCGCGGGATGGTTGCGTTCCGCTCCACCCGAGGCCGCGACAGCCCGGACAAGCGAAACCGGAACGCACCCCTTCCCGCTGTAAGACGGAATCAAACCCCAAACGGGTCCGATTTCGCGCACTGGCCGCGTCGCCCCCCATCCGGCGCCGCCTACTCAGCAACCTGAATGTGACGGTCTTCACCCTCCCTCTCGTCCCGGTCAGAGAGCCGGAGGCGCCGCCGTGCGTGCCGCCAAGCGACCCCTGCCATCAGTCATGGCAACGGAAGCGCCGAAATGTCCATCTATATCAGCAAGTTCCGGCTTCGGCCGCCCCCCAACCAGGTAGGTCTTAGGTGGGGTGACTTTTGGCCCATGGCGGAATAGATCTGGTGTTGTACTTTACCAATACACCGAGGCACTACCCCACCCCCACGAAGGAATCCGCCATGAACGCCCTCAACACCGCCGCCCCCTCCGCCAAGTCCGCTCCGGTTTCCCCGCTTGCCCTGATGAACGCCCCGTCGCGCAACCACCGCGAACGCGATTTCGGCGTCGGTTACGGCTCCAGCAGTGGCTATGCCAGCAACCGCCGCTACACGACCGAGTGGGCACCGCCGCGCTTCCGCTTCGCCTGATCCGCCTCACCCGCATCAGGCAACACCAGCTCCACCACGCAACACCGAACGCCAGGACAAAGCCATGAACGCCTTCTTCGCCGTCCAGACCCGCCCCAATGCCCCGAGCGCGAACGCCAACGTCGCCCCGCTGCCGGTGCGCCACATCCATCGCGAACGCGATTTCGGCGTGGGCTACGGCAACAGCAGCGGCTACGCCAGCAACCGCCACTACGCCCAGGACTGGATGCAGCCGCGCTTCCGTTGCGCGTAGTCCAACTCCCGGTGCGCCAGCGGCGCCCGCTTTCCGCCCCGATCACCTGATCAACCCGTGACAGGACATGCAGGACCCGATCCATAGCAGAACCGATCAGAACCACATCCTCGTTCCCCCTGGCCCGGAGCCGGCGCGTCGGATTCTCTCCGTAACGACGCGCTGACTCCCGGGCCCATTTTTTTGCGTGTCCCGCGCTAAGGTGTTGCCCATGGACACGCCGCGCTCCCCCTTTCGCACTCCGCCGGACCTCGCCGCCCTCAACGCGCTCTCGCGCAACACCGCGATGGAGCCCCTGGGCATCGTCTTCACCGAGGTCGGCCACGACTTCATCCGCGCCACCATGCCCGTCGACGAACGCACCCGGCAGCCGTACGGACTGCTGCACGGCGGCGCCTCGGTGCTGCTGGCCGAGACGCTGGGCAGCAGTGCCGGCATGCTCTGCGTCGGCGACGAAGAGGCCTGCGTCGGCATCGAGATCAACGCGAACCACCTGCGCGGCGTGCGCGAGGGCATCGTCACCGGCACCGCGCGCCCGCTCCACATCGGTGGACGCACCCAGGTCTGGGAGATCCGCATCGAGGACGAACGCCACCGCCTGGTGTGCGTTTCGCGGATCACGCTGGCGGTGATCGCGCGTCCCTGAACCATCGCGCGCGGGAATCCGCTTCGGAGCACCAGCCCCGCGCATTGCGAAACCTGTCTGGAAGTCACGCAGCGTCGCGCTCATGGCGCTGGTGGCAACCGCGCCGCTTCGGTATCGTGCATTCAATGAATGCGCCGTCTCCCCACGCCGGCGCGACGGCGCCGACCACGGCGCCCGCCGCGCGCGCGCTCCGTTATCTCGTCCGCGTGCCGCTGCTGCTGTGGCACGTGTTCGTCGACCTGCCGCTGACGCTGCTGACGACGACCCCGCTTACCCAGAACATCCGCGTCGGCGACGAGCCGCTGGACCATCGCGCGATCCGCGCCTGGTCGGCCGGACTCATGTGGATCTTCGGCTTCCGCCTGCGCCGCATCGGCCAGCCGCTGCCGGGCGCGGCGATGTTCGTGGCCAACCACGTCAGCTGGATCGACATCGAAACCCTGCACAGCCAGCGCATGATGGGCTTCGTCGCCAAGCGCGAGATCGCCAGCTGGCCGGTCGTGGGCTGGCTCGCCTCGCGCGGCGAGACGATCTTCCACTCGCGCGGCAGCACCGAATCGCTCGGCGGCGTGCTTCACGAGATGCTCGCCCGCCTGCGCGAAGGCCGCTCGATCGGCGTGTTTCCCGAAGGCGGCACGCGCGGCGGCCATGAGATCGGCCCCTTCCACGCGCGCATCTTCCTGGCCGCGGTCGAGGCAGGCGTGCCGGTGCAGCCGGTCGCGCTGCGCTACGGCGAGCACGGCGACGCGCAGCATGTGGTCGCGTTCCAGCCGGGCGAGAGTTTCCTGGCGAATTTCCTGCGCCTGCTCGGCGAACCGCCGCGCGTGTGCGAAGTGCATTTCCTCGAGCCGATCCTGCCCGCGCAGACCGACGGCCGCCGCCGCATCGCCGATACCGCCCGCGCGCGGATCGTCGAGGCCATGAAGAGCTGAATTTCACGTTTGCAGGTGTAAGGCTTCCGTGCGAGCACACGAACCCCGCGCCGCCATGGTTCCAGGCATGTTGAACGCGTCCGACTACCGCCCGCCGCGCTGGCTGCGCAACGCGCACGTGCAGTCGGTGCTGGGCTCCAGTCTGTTGCGTCGTCGACACGGCGAACGCACCCTGGCGGAGCTGAATGCGGTCAGCACGCTCCATACGATCGACGCCGGCGACGACGTGCGCCTGCAGGGCGTCCACACCGCGCTGCCCGGCACCGCCTCGCGCGGGCTGGTGATGCTGCTGCACGGCTGGGAGGGCAGCGTCGATTCCAGCTACATGCGCCTGACGGCCGCCGAACTGCTGCGCGAAGGCTTCGAGGTCTTCCGCCTCAACTTCCGCGACCACGGCAACACGCACCACCTCAACGAAGGCCTGTTCCACTCCAACCGCATCGACGAAGTGGTGCGCGCGGCGGCCGAAGTCGCGCGCCTGTACCCCGATCGTCCGCTCGCCGTGGCCGGCTATTCTCTCGGCGGCAACTTCGCCCTGCGGCTGGCGCTGCGCGCGCCTACGGCGGGCGTGAAGCTCGCGCACGTGGCGGCGGTGTGCCCGGTGCTGGACCCGGCACGCACGATGGATTCGATGGAACAGGGCCTGCCGGTCTACCTGTGGTATTTCGAGCGCAAATGGCGCGGCTCCCTGGCGCGCAAGCGCGAGCTGTTTCCGCAGACGCACGCCTTCGACGACCAGGTGCTGGGCCTGCGCATGCGTCCGCTCACGCAGTGGATGGTCGAACGCCACACGGACTTCGGCACCCTGGAGAGCTATTTCGACGGGTATTCCATCGCAGGCGACCGTCTCGCCGGTTTGCAGGTGCCGGCGAGCATCCTGATGGCGGCGGACGATCCGGTCATCCCCATCGACGCGTTCCACAAGTTGAAGCTGCCGGCCGATACCGAGCTTCAGATCTCGCCCTGGGGCGGCCATTGCGGCTTCCTGGAAAGCGCGAAGCTGGACGGCTTCGCCGAGCGCTGGATCGCCGGAAAGCTCCGCGAAAAGCTGGGCAGGCATAACGCGTAGTCGTCGGCTCCATGTCAGCGGTGACACAAAAATGCGCGGCCGCCGACAGCGCGCGTTCAAACCGCCACCGTAGGATGGGTTGAGCGAAGCGACACCGATCGGCCGGGCCGCAGTCGCGATGGGTTTCGCGTTGCGAAGCTCCATCCCACGAACGAGAGCATCGCAGGGGTCACGCATGAAACGCGCCGCCATCCAAGCCGTCCTCATCGTCTTCGCCGCATGCGCGAGCACCGCTGCGATCGCGCAGGACGAGGCCGCCGCCTCGCTCGACCTGAGCGTGCCGAGCGAGCGCATCCAGTTCGCGAGCACCGATCCGGAAGCGAATTACGACAACCTGCCGCCCGGTGCCTGGCGTCCGATCACGCCCGAGGAGGCCGAGCGCAAGGCCGACGGCCAGTGGCAGGTGCACGGCGCGGTCGAAGCCGGCGTCGGCTGGTCCAAGCGCGGCGGCAACAGCAACTACCAGGCGCTGAACCTCAACCTCGGCAAGACCACCGTCGACGACGACGGCGACACGAACCACTTCAACATCGACATCAATGTCGGCAAGAGCGACGGCCCGGCGTTCGGACCGGGCGGTGGCTATTACGGGCCTGGCTACGGACCCGGTTACTACGCTCCCTCGCCATCACCGGCGCCGATGATGCGCGGCCGGGGTCCGATGGTCCGCTGATCCGGCGTTTCCCGGGAGTTCCCGGCGCCCGGAAGGCCCCGGGCATGGGGCTACAATCGACGTTTTCGCCCGAGCGTCCGAGTAGTCCATGCACGAATCCATCATCGATGCCCTGCGCCGCGGCGCCGCCCCCGAAGCGCTGGCCGCCGCACGCGAGGCCGTGGCCGCGCAGCCGCAGGACGCCACCTCGCACCGCCTGCTCGCCGCCGCCCTGCGCCTGGGTGGCGACCGCGAGGCCGCCCTGTCCGCGATCGACCAGGCCATCGCCCTGGCGCCGGAAGACGCCGATCTCCACCTCGAGCGCGCCGGCCTGCTGCTGCACGAGCGCCAGCTCGATGAAGCCCAGGCCGCGCTGGCCCGCTCGACCGGCCTGGATCCGAACCAGTTCCCGGCCTACATCATCCAGGGCCACCTGGCGCTGGCGCGTCGCGACCTCGACGAAGCCTCGCGCCTGGCCCGCACCGCCGCGCGCATCGCGCCGGATCATCCGCACGTCGCCGCGCTAGAGGGTGGCGTCGCCATGCGCCGTGGCGAAGTCGATCGCGCGCTGTCGCTGATCAGCGCCGCCGCCGAGCGCGCGCCGAACGATCCGCAGCTGCGCCACGCGCTGGGCTTCGCCTATCTCGCCAAGGGCCACTTCGCCTTCGCCGAGCAGGCCTTCCGCACGCAGCTGGAAGCCGATCCGACCTCGCGTCCGCTACGCCTGCTGGTGGCCGACCTGCTGCGTCGCCAGGGCCGTCCGGGCGACGCCGCCGACGAACTGGCACCGCTGCTGGACGGCAAGGACGTCACCGTGCCGATGCAGCGTCTGGTCGGCGAGCTGCACCTGGAAGCCGGCCGCGACGAGCAGGCCCTGCCGCTGCTGCGCCAGGCCTTCGCCGCGCAGCCGCTGGACAGCCGCAATCTGTTCCCGCTGATGGAAGCCTGGCGTCGCCAGACGCTGTACGACGAAGCCCGCACGACGCTCGACGCCGTGCTGGAAGACCACGCCGCGGTCACCGATTTCTGGCGCGCGCGCCTGTTGTTCGAGGAGTTCGCCAGCGACCAGGCACGCGACGTGATCGAACGCTGGCGTACCGCGATGCCCGACTTCGTCCCCGCACTGGAAGCGATGGGCACGCTGCACGAGCAGCGCGGCGAAACCGCCGAAGCCGAAGCCATCGCGCGTCGCATCACCGAACTGGCGCCGGGCCACACGCAGGCCGAGCTGCGCCTCATCGACGGCCTGCTGCAGCGCGATCCCGACGCCGCCATCGAGCGCGTCGAAAGCCTGCTCGCGCGGGCGCCGGATCCGACCGTGAAGCGCACGCTGCGCCAGCTGCTGGGCCGTTGCTTCGACGTCGCCGGCCAGACCGACGCCGCCGCCGCGACCTGGGCCGAGCTGCACGCCGAAGTCGTCGACCAGCGCCTGCCGCTGCCGCAGATCAGCACCGCGCCCACGCAGTGGCCGGACCTGGCGCCGCTGCCCGATCCCGCTGCCGCCGTGCTGCTGCTGTGGGGTGCGCCGGGCTCGCTGGTGGAGCGGCTGGCGATTACCTTCGACCAGGCTGGTGCGCCGCTGCGCAGCGACCGTTTCGGTGCACAGCCGCCGAACGATCCGCTGCAGCGCTACACGACCGTGACGGGCCTGCTCGACGGTTCGCTCGATCCGGCCTACGTGGTCAGCCTGTGGCGTGCCGCGCTGCCGGCGCGCGCGATCAACGATGGCAACATCTTCGACTGGCTGCTGTGGTGGGACAACGCGCTGCTGTTGGCGCTGCGTCCGCAGCTGCCCGAGGCGATCGTGATGATCGCCCTGCGCGATCCGCGCGACATGCTGCTGGACTGGCTGGCGTTCGGCTCGCCGGTGCCGTTCGCACTGGAATCGCCCGAAGCGGGCGCGCGCTGGCTCGCGGCAACGCTGGCGCAGGTCGCCGACCTGCACGAGCAGGACCTGTTCCCGCATCGCCTGATCCGACTGGACGACATCGCGGGCGACGCGACGGCCGTCGCGCAGGCAATCGCCGATTCGCTGCAGATCCGCGTCGCCGTGGCGCCGCAGCAGGCGCTGGGCCCGGCGCGATTCGACGCCGGCCACTGGCGCGATTTCCGCGACAGCCTGGGCGACGCGTTCGACCTGCTGACGCCGGTCGCGCAGCGCCTGGGATACCCGGCGGAATGATGCGTGCGGCCCCGCGAGGGGCCGCAGCCACGCAGGCCCGAAACCGCCGCCACGCGCGGCGGTCGCTTACGGGGTCGTTCGATTCGCGTTCCTTCTGATCAACGGAGACGGATGCCATGCAGATCCGCAGCAACAGCTTCCAGCACCGCGAACGCATGCCGGCCGAATTCGCCGCCGGCCAGGCCACCGCCGACGGTTTCGGCTTCGCGCCCAACCGCAATCCGCACCTGGCGTGGGACGGCGTGCCGGCCGGCACGAAGTCGTTCGCGCTGCTGTGCATCGACCCGGACGTGCCGACGGTGGCGGAAATGGTCGGCAAGGAAGGCGTGGAGATTCCCGCCGACCAGCCGCGCGCCGACTTCGTGCACTGGGTCCTCGCCGACATTCCCGCCGACGTGCGCGAGATCGCTGCGGGCAGTTGCAGCGATGGCGTAGTCGCGCGCGGCAAGCAGAACCCGCCGGGCCCGGCCGGTTCGCGACAGGGCTTGAACGATTACACCGGCTGGTTCGCCGGCGACGCCGCGCTGGCCGGCGACTGGCACGGCTTCGACGGCCCGTTCCCGCCGCCGAACGACCTGCGCCTGCACCGCTATTTCTTCCGCCTGTATGCGCTGGACGTGCCCCGCCTCGACCTGCCCGAACGCTTCACCGCGCAGGACGTGCAGCGCGCGATGCATGCGCATGTGCTGGACGAGGTGGCGATTTATGGAACGTATTCGCTGAACCCGTCGGTCGGGGGCTGAACATGGCCGACGCGATGGAGCGCACGCCAATGTTCCGCCGCCGCATTGCCGTGGCGTGCATGTTCGCCACCGCACTTGCGTGCAACGCGGCGCACGCGACGAAGCCACGCCCGATCGATTGCGCGAAGGCGCAGGCCATTGCGCCGGGCTGGACCGAGAAGCAGGTCGTGAAGGCGATGGGCAAGCCCTATAGCGTCCAGTTGGGCGGGGGCTCCATGGGCTACGGCTGGCAATCCGAGGACGGGAGCGATCGGCTGTCGGTGCTTTTCGGCTCGCGCGCGGCGAAGGACGAGGAGCGGCAGGTCGTCAGCGTGGCCGGCACCTGCGGGGGCTCGGCCATCGCGCAGCTTCGCGATGGCGAACAAGCCACGATAGGGCTCCAGGCGCTGGCGACGTTGCCGCAGGGCAAGGACCTGCCGCAACGCATCGCATTCGACGGCACGACATTCCACCTGGCGTTCGCGCGCGACTCGCGCACGCCGCAGATGCGCTTCGTCGAGTACGTGCCGCAAGGCCAGAACCTGAGCCACTGGAAGCAGATGGTCGCGGTGTTCCAGCACACCGACGGCAGCACGCCGGCCGACAAGCTGCGCGATGCCGAGAAGATCGCCCAGCAGACGCGCAACCCGCATTTCAAGCGCGTGGACCTGGCGAAGGACGGCAGCGAGGCGATCGCCGCGTTCCCGATGCTCCGCAACGATTCGGTCGAGTACCAGGTCGTGCGCTGGACGGCGGTGCCGGGTGGCGTGCAGGCGTCGGTCCATTTCGTGCGCAACTACACCGGCGAGGCGCCGCTGGATGCGTTCATCGCAGACCAGGAGCAGCGCATCACGGCGCGCGCCGACGGATTGAAGGCGCTGGCAGGCATCGTGCCGCCGCCGCTTGGCGAGGTGCAGACGCTGATCTTCACGCGCAATGGCCGGGAAGACAGTGAGGTGTGGACGACGCCCGCAACCACCCTGGACGCGGCCGGAGCGCCCTGACCCGCGTGCACGGTCGTCCCGCTGGACGACCGTCGCCAATACACCGACTCAGCGACGCGACGGCGTCGTATCGCTCTCGACCACCATGTCGAGCACGTAGGCGACCTGCTCGTTGGCGGGCTTCTGGCCGGAAACGAAGCGCTTCACGCGCACCACGTTGCGCACGCCTTCCTCGTGCGTGAAGCCTTCGATGTCCTGGTACAGCGGCTGCCATTCGGCCGGCGTGCCGGTGCGGATGCCCTTGTCGTCGAAGTGCACTTCGCGCACCTGCAGGCACTGGCGGTTCGGGACGTCCGGATGCGTGCACGGCTTCGCGTTCGGCGCGATTTCCAGGAACACCGTCTCGCCCGGTCCGCCGAAACGCGTCTGCGCCGTCGGTTGGCCGCGGAAGGTGAGCACGTCGCCACCGGCATTGGTGAGAGTCAGCATCGGCGTGGCGCCAGGCTGCAACGCCGCCGTCTGCGCACCGCGCAGGCGCTCGCCGACCGCGCTGTCCAGCGCCATCAGCTTCTGGTCGACGCACGCCATCATCGTGGAGGCCATGTCGCCGACCGTGAGCTTCGCGCCATCGAGCGTGTAGCTGCCCATCATCCGGTTGCAGGTGTTCGATACCGCGATGCGGCCTTCGGCGAAGTCCACCGTCACCGGCTTGTCCGCGCGGGCGAACAGCGCTTCGACGCGTTGTCCCTTCGCATCGACGGCGTTGTCGAGCAGCCAGTGGTGGCCGCCCAGCACGGCGGCGTCGATCGGGGCCGACGCTGGAGCCGCGGGCGCCTCGACCATGCCGGTGGCGGCCGGCGCCGCCGGCGATGCGGTTTCAGCCGAAGGTGCTTCCTGCGGCGAACGCGAGCAGGCGGCAAGGGCCACGGTGAGGGTGAGCAGGGCGAATCGCTTCATGGACGTCTCCTCCGGGGGCCGGACCTGTCCGGGTCCGGCATAGGGAACGGGGCGAAGCGCGCGGGCGGAGCGACGTCCGCCGCGGTTCAACTGCCGGCCGGCACCAGCAGAAGCAGTGCCGCGCCGAGGACGAAGCGGTAGATCGCGAAGGCGGTGAAACGGTGGGACTGGATGTACCGCAACAGCCATTTCACGGAGATGAAGGCGGTGATCGCCGAGGCCACGAAGGCTACGCCCAGCGCCGTCCAGTCCTCGTGGGCCGCCTCGCCGCTGTGGATCACGTCGATCAGCTCGTAGGCGGTGGCCGCGAACATCGTCGGGATGCCGACCAGGAAGGCGAATTCAGTCGCCGCCGCGCGCGAGGTCGTACCGGCCAGCAGCGCCACGAAGATCGTCGCGCCCGAACGCGAGGTGCCCGGGAAGACGCCCGCCACCACCTGCGCGATGCCGACCAGGATCGCCACCGTCCAGGTGATCGTCGCCCGCTCGCCCAGCACTGCGGCGCGCTTGGCCGCGAAATGCTCGGCCGCGATCATCCACACGCCGCCCAGCACCAGCGCCCATGCGATCGGGGTCACCTCATCGGGCAGCTCGAAGCCGAGCTTCTTCACGATCACGCCCAGCACCGCAGTGATGCCGAACGCCGCCGCCAGCTTGAACGCATAGTCGCGCGCCGCCGCCGCGTCCATCGGCATGCCGGCCGGGCTGTGTCCGGCCATCGCGCGCCTGCCGAGGAAGCCCATCGCCAGGTCCCACAGGCGCTGCCAGTAGATCGCCACCACCGCCAGGATCGCGCCCGCCTGGATCGAGATGTTGAACAGATCGCTGCGATGGCCGAGCCAGCGTTCGGCGATGAGCAGGTGGCCGGTGCTGGAGATCGGCAGGAACTCGGTGATGCCTTCGATGATGCCGAGGAGCAGGGCGGCGAACAGATCGGTCATTGGGGACGGGCTTCGCGATTGGGAATTCGGGAAAGCGCGGACGCGTACATGGCAGCACCCCGCGAAACGGCGCAGCATACCGGACGAGCCTGCCTGCACCATGTCGACGCAATCGCATGGCTTCACGCACTGTTCTGGTGCAAGACGATTTGCGCGTGGACCGCCGGCTCTTTTGAATCAATGTGTTAGCAGCGCGTGAATGTTGGCACGACCTGTGCGTAATGCATGAAGTCACCGCGCAGGCGGCCGGCTTTTCCCCCATCCCGAATTTTCCTATCCGAATCCCGGAGTACCCAATGTCGATCGAACACATCGAAAAGCTCATCAAGGATCACAAGGTCGAGTTCGTCGACCTTCGCTTTGCGGACATGCGCGGCGTGCAGCACCACGTCACCTTCCCGAAGTCGATCATCGAGCCGAGCCTGTTCGAGGACGGCAAGATGTTCGACGGCTCCTCGATCTCGGGCTGGAAGGGCATCAACGAGTCCGACATGGTGCTGCTGCCCGACGCGAGCACCGCGTTCCTGGACCCCTTCACCGCCGACCCGACGCTGGTGCTGACCTGCGACATCCTGGATCCGGCGACCATGCAGGCCTACTCGCGCGATCCGCGCGGCGTCGCCAAGCGCGCTGAAGCCTTCCTCAAGGCCAGCGGCATCGCCGACCAGGCCTTCTTCGGTCCGGAGCCGGAATTCTTCATCTTCGACTCCGTCCGCTTCGCCAACGACATGGGCCACACCTTCTTCCACATCGATTCGGAAGAAGCGCACTGGAACTCCGGCCGCGAATACGACGGCGGCAACACCGGCTACCGTCCGATGGTGAAGGGCGGCTACTTCCCGGTCGCTCCCCTGGATTCGCTGCACGACCTGCGCGCCGAAATGTGCAAGACGCTGGAACTGGTCGGCCAGGAAGTGGAAGTGCACCACCACGAAGTCGCCAACGCCGGCCAGTGCGAGATCGGCACCAAGTTCAACTCGCTGGTGAAGAAGGCCGACGAGCTGCTGACGATGAAGTACGTCATCAAGAACGTCGCGCACCGCAACGGCAAGACCGTCACCTTCATGCCCAAGCCGATCGTCGGCGACAACGGCAGCGGCATGCACGTGCACCAGTCGCTGGCCAAGGGCGGCGTGAACCTGTTCTCCGGCGACGGCTACGGCGGCCTGTCGCAGATGGCGCTGTGGTACATCGGCGGCATCTTCAAGCATGCCCGCGCGATCAACGCGTTCGCCAACTCGACCACCAACTCCTACAAGCGCCTGGTGCCGGGCTTCGAAGCGCCGGTGATGCTGGCCTACTCGGCCCGCAACCGCTCGGCCTCGTGCCGCATTCCGTACGTCGCCAACCCGAAGGCGCGCCGCATCGAAATCCGCTTCCCGGATCCGATGAACTCCGGCTACCTGATCTTCGCCGCGCTGATGATGGCCGGCCTGGACGGCATCAAGAACCAGATCGATCCGGGCGCACCGAGCGACAAGGACCTGTACGACCTGCCGCCGGAAGAAGAGAAGAACATCCCGACCGTCTGCCACAGCCTGGACCAGGCGCTGGAAGCGCTCGACAAGGATCGCGACTTCCTCAAGGCCGGCGGCGTGTTCACCGACGACTTCATCGACGCCTACATCTCGCTGAAGATGCAGGAAGTCACGCGCTTCCGCGCCGCGACGCACCCGCTCGAATACCAGATGTACTACACGCTGTGATCCATCCACGGCCCGGGGCGAATGCTCCGGGCCGTGTTGTTTCGTGACATGTAATTCCGCATCACCTGGTTCCGCGACACGCTGTTCCGCATCACGCAGTTCAAGCCCCTCTCCCACGGAGGTTCGCGATGGAGATCCGCACCGGCGGTCTCGAGCATCCCGATGTCGCCTCGCTGCTGCAGGAACACCTGCGCGGCATGGCGGAGCTGTCTCCGCCGGAAAGCATCCACGCGCTCGACCTCGATGGCCTGCGCACGCCGCAGATCACCTTCTGGTCCGCGTGGCAGGGCGAAGAACTGCTCGGTTGCGGCGCCCTGAAACAGCTCGACGCCGCGCATGGCGAAATCAAGTCGATGCGCACCGCATCACGGCACCGCCGCAAGGGGGTCGCGGCCGCGATGCTGGAGCACATCCTGGACCAGGCGCAGCGTCGCGCGTTCACGCAAGTGAGCCTGGAAACAGGCTCGATGCAGGGCTTCGCACCAGCGCGCGCGCTGTATACGCGCTACGGCTTCGAATTCTGTGGTCCGTTCGCGGACTACACCGACGATCCAAACAGCGTCTTCATGACGCGGGCCGTGCAAACGCGGCCGTAACCGCAGCACCGCAACACAACTCACGAGGAGAAGAAACGACGGGCGCGTGCCCGCCGCAAGGCGAGTGCGTCTCCAGCGATCCGGGCACCGACGATCCGCCCGGCATCCAGAGCACGAACACCAATGACCGGGGAGGGGCCACCGCTTATGAGGAGCCTGCGTCATGTCGTCTCGCAACCATGCAAGCAACACCGCTGCACATTTCACCACCGTCGCGCTGGCCGGTGCGCTTTGGCTCGCCCTGCCCGCTGATGCGATCGCCGGCGTGTCCGGTTCGGTCGCGTTGACCAGCGACTACATTTTCCGCGGCATATCGCAGAACAACCAGGAACCCGCATTGCAGGCCGGCGTCGAGTACGCGGCCGACAGCGGTTTCTATGTCGGCAGCTGGGGCAGCAACGTCAGCTGGCTATCCGACACGCCCGTGCTCGACAACGACATTTCCAACAGTGTCGAACTCGATTTCTACGGCGGCTATCGCGGCAAGTTCAATGACACCGTCGGTTTCGACGTTGGCGCGCTTTACTACTGGTATCCCGGCGACTATCCCTCCGGCTTCAACAGCCCGGACACGGCCGAGTTGTATTTCGGCATCAGCGCCGGCGTGTTCGCCGCCAAGTACTCCTACGCACTCACCGATCTGTTCGGTTACGCCGATTCGGATGGCTCCGGCTATCTCGACGCCGCGGTCAACTGGGAGTTCTCGCCCAGCTGGACGCTCAACGCGCACGCCGGCAAGCAGTGGATCGAAAGCAACGAGGACTTCGAGTACGTCGACTGGAAGCTCGGCGTCACCAAATCCTTCGACGGCGGATTCGCCGTCGCGCTGGCCTACACCGACACCGACGCCGAAGAGGCGCTCTACACCAACGCACACGGCAATTTCCTGGGCGAGGACACGGTGGTGCTGACGCTCACGAAAACGTTCTGACTTCCCATCCACCACGGAGCTGCGAGATGAAACTGATCACCGCGATCATCCGGCCGTTCAAGCTCGACGAGGTGCGCGAAGCGCTCACCGAAGTCGGCGTGTCCGGCATCACCGTTACCGAAGTGAAAGGGTTCGGCCGCCAGAAGGGCCACACGGAGCTGTATCGCGGCGCGGAATACGTCGTCGATTTCCTGCCGAAGCTGAAGGTGGAATGCGCCGTCGCGGAAAGCTCGCTTGAAGCGGCGCTGGAAGCGCTGGCCAACGCCGCGCGCACGGGCAAGGTCGGCGACGGAAAGATCTTCGTTCAATCGCTCGAGCGCACGGTGCGCATCCGCACCGGCGAGCTCGACGACGACGCGTTGTGAGGAGGCGGCGATGAACACTTCCAGAGCCTCCGCTTGTCTCGCCGCAACTTCGACGAAAGAAGGAAACCACACCGTGACGCATTCACAGATGGATCCCCGCACCCGCGGGGATGACGGCATGCGTGCAGAAACGCAATCGCGTGAGGAGCGCCGACGCGCGATCGATGCACTGCGCACGCCGCGCATCGCGGCCTTGCTCGCGATGCTGTTCGCACTCGTCGCACCCGTCCTCGCCTTCGCCCAGGACGCCGCGGCCGCCGCACCCACCGCCAACAAGGGCGACGTCGCCTGGCTGCTGGTCTGCGCCGCGCTCGTGATCTTCATGACGCTGCCCGGCCTCGCGCTGTTCTACGGCGGACTGGTGCGCAGCAAGAACGTGCTGTCGGTGCTGATCCAGACGCTCATCGTGTTCTCGCTGGTGGCGATCCTGTGGGCGCTGTACGGCTACTCGCTCGCGTTCACGCCGGGCAACGCGTTCATCGGCGGATTCGACCGCGTGTTCGCGAAGGGGCTGGACGCCACCGCGATGGGCGCGACGTTCACCAAGGGCGTCTATATCCCCGAACTGGTGTTCTTCGTGTTCCAGGGCGCGTTCGCGTGCATCACCTGCGCGCTGATCATCGGTGCGTTCGCCGAACGCGTGAAGTTCGCCGGCGTGCTGCTGTTCACCGTGCTGTGGTTCACCTTCGCCTACACGCCGATGGCGCACATGGTGTGGTTCTTCCCCGGTCCGGATGCGTTCACCAGCAACGATGCGGTGCCGGGCGTGCTCGCGCAGTCGGGCTTCCTGTTCGCACGCGGCGCGCTGGATTTCGCCGGCGGCACGGTGGTGCACATCAACGCGGCGATCGCGGGCCTGGTGGGTTCGTACGTGGTCGGCAAGCGCGTGGGCTACGGGCGTGAGGCGATCAAGCCGCACAACCTGACGCAGACGATGGTCGGCGCTTCGATCCTTTGGGTCGGCTGGTTTGGCTTCAATGCCGGCTCCGCGCTGGAAGCGAATGCCGTTGCCGCCCAGGCCTTCGTCAACACGTTCCTCGCGACGGCGGCCGCCGTGCTCGGGTGGACGGCGGTGGAGTGGATCAGCAAGGGCAAGCCGTCGATGCTCGGTGCGGCATCGGGTGCGGTGGCGGGACTCGTGGCGATCACGCCTGCGGCCGGCTTCGTCGGACTGTGCGGCGCGATCATCATCGGCGCGGTCGCCGGCGCGGTCTGCCTGTGGGGCGTCAACGGCCTCAAGCGCCTGCTCGGTGCGGACGACGCGCTCGACGTGTTCGGCGTGCACGGCGTAGGCGGCATCCTCGGCGCGCTGCTTACCGGCGTGTTCGCCTCACCCGCACTGGGCGGTGCGGGCATCTGGGATTACGTCACCGAGACCGCGTTGCCCGAATACAGCATCGCCTCTCAGGTCTGGATCCAGCTGCAGGGCGTGCTGGTGACGGTCGCGCTGTCGGGCGTGGTCGCGCTGATCGCGTTCCTGATCGTGAAGTACACGGTCGGCCTGCGCGTGAGCGAGGAATCCGAGCGCGAGGGCCTGGACATCACCTCGCACGGTGAGTCGGCTTATGAAAATTAACTGACGACGTTGGGGCAAAGCGGCGTGTGCAACCCCTCCCGTACACGCCGCGGCAGCGCGCGACGGCTCAAACCGTCGCGCGCTTTTTTTCGCGATGACGCCGCGCCAGTTCGCTCGCCAGCGCGATGCCGGCGGTGAGCGCGGCCATCGACAGGAACTGGCCGCGCGTTTCGTCCGCGGACACCAGCAACGCGAAGATGATCGCCAGGATCGCCAGCGCCGCGATCGTCACCACCGGGAAACCGCGCATGCGGAACGGCAACGGCGTGCCGAGACGTTCCGCACGGCGACGCAGGATCAGCTGCGACACCAGCGCCATCGTCCACACAAGCAGACAGGTGGCGCCGACGATGTTGAGCAGCACCGGCAGCACGCGGTTCGGAAACCATAGTTCGAACACGGTGGCGATGAAGCCGAACATCACGCACGACAGCACCGCGAGCACCGGCACCTGCCGGCGATTCACGCGCGCGAGCCAGCGCGGCGCCTCGCTGCGCTGCGCCAGCGAGAAGATCATGCGCGAGGCGCCGTAGAGGTTTGCATTGAGCGCCGACAGCAGCGCGATCACGGCGATCAGCGTGATGGTGGTGGACGCATACGGAATGCGCGCGACGTCCAGAACCGCCGCGAACGGCGAGCGCAACGTTTCGCTGGTCCACGGCACGACCGCGATGATCACGCTGATCGAGCCGATGTAGAACACGAGGATGCGCCAGGCGACGGTGCGGATCGCACGCGCGAGGCTGCGGGCCGGATCGGACGTTTCGGCGGCGGCGACGGCGACGATCTCGGTTCCACCGAACGCGAACACCACTACCAGCAGCGCCGCACCGATGCCCGCCCAGCCCTTCGGTGCGAAGCCGCCGTGGCCGGTGACGTTCGACCATCCCGGCGACGGCACGCCAGGCAACAGGCCGAGCAGCAGCGCGGCACCGATCGCGATGAAGAGCACGATCGCGGCGACCTTCATGATCGCGAACCAGAATTCGAATTCGCCGAAGTTGCGCACGCCCATCAGGTTGACCACGGTGAACAACACCATGAAGGTCAGCGACGACAGCGGCACCGGGATCTGCGGCCATATCGTGGCGAGCAGGCCGCCCGCACCGACCGCTTCGGCGGCGATCACGATCACCACCTGCGTCCACCACAACCAGCCCACCGTCGCGCCTGCGGTCGCGCCCATCGCGTCGCCCGCGTACACCGAGAACGCGCCGCTGGCCGGCTTCGCCGCGGCCATTTCGCCCAGTGCGTTCATCACGATGATCACCAGCGCGCCGGCGACCAGGTAGGAGATCAGCACGGCCGGTCCCGCCGCCTGCACGCCCACGCCGGAACCGAGGAACAGGCCGGCGCCGATCGCACTGCCCAGGCCCATCATGATCAGCTGGCGCGGCTTGAGGGCATGGCCCAGCTGCGGCGCGGAGGCGGTCGGACAAACGGAGGTTTCGGACATCGGAATCGACGCGGCTTCGAGGGGCGTCACCATACAGGCAGGAACGAAGGCGGAGGAGTGAGGGGTGCGAGGGGCGGGCAGACCTGTCAGGTCATCCGGGCGAAGACCGGGACCTTGTGGGCACTCCAAAGCGCGCATCTACGGCGCCTTTGACGCCCACCTTCCGCAACGCGCGCTAGCCTTCCCGCATGGACACGCGCACACAGACCCTGCCGCCGGGCTGGCGGATCGAAGCGACCGGGCCGTTTCCCGGCAGTCGCGCCTGTGTGCTGCGCCTGACCCACGCCGACGGGCTGGAAGCGGTCTGGCAGCTGGATGAGGGAACCGCACAGTGCGAGGCGGTGAAGCAGCTCGCCGCCGCGATGGCGCTGACCGGCGAGAGCTACCGCGAACCCGACGAAGGTCCGGGGCCGCTGCTCGCGACGTGATCGTGGACGCGTGGGATATGCCCCGACGCCGGCTTGGGCAGCCGACCGAATTTTCGGAGGGGAAGTTCCGAGGGGAAGAGGGTCGGCCTCGGCGCCGGGGCCTGTTCAGTTTGCGCTCGAGACGCGATGGGCCCCAGTCAGGGAAATCGGAAGGGCAAGTCGGAGGATCCCCGACACGCTGTCGCGGGGCGCATGAGGCCCTCGCCGGGCGGCTTCGGCAATACCGCAGGCCGACCCGGACTTCTAGAGTGGCCTCATGACGACGACGCTTCCGGACCTGTTCGGCACCCCCCTTCCCATCGTGCAGGCGCCGATGGCCGGCGTGCAGGGCCCCTCGCTCGCACTGGCCGTGACGCAGGCGGGCGGACTCGGCTCGCTGCCCGCGGCCACGCTCACGCCGGAGGCGTTGCGGCGGGACCTGCTCGCCCTACGCGAACGCACCGCCGGGCCGATCAACGTCAACTTCTTCTGCCACGCGCCGCCCGCCCCCGACGCCGGACGCGAGGCTGCCTGGCGCGCTTTACTGGCGCCGTACTACGCCGAGTTCGACCTGGACCCCGAGGCGGTGGTCGCCGGCCCGGCGCGCTCACCCTTCAACCACGAGCTGGCCGACGTGCTGGCCGAACTGCCGACGGCGGTGGTCAGTTTCCACTTCGGCCTGCCGTCGCCGGAGCTGCTCGAACGCGTCCGCGCGACCGGCGCGAAGGTGCTGTCGTCCGCAACGACGGTGGACGAAGCACGCTGGCTCGACGCGCGCGGCGTGGACGCGGTCATCGCCCAGGGGCTGGAAGCGGGCGGGCATCGCGGGCATTTCCTGTCCGACGACCTCGAGGCGCAGGCGGGAACGTTCGCGCTGCTGCCGCAGATCGTGCGCGCGGTGCGGGTGCCGGTCATCGCGGCCGGTGGCATCGCCGACGCGGGCGGCGTCGCAGCGGCGCGGGCACTCGGCGCTTCCGGCGTGCAGGTCGGTACGGCGTACCTTCTGTGCCCTGAAGCGACGACCAGCGCGGTGCACCGACAGGCGCTGACGGCCGATGCGGGCGGAGCGACCGAACTGACCAATCTGTTCACCGGCCGACCAGCGCGCGGGATCCGCAACCGCCTGATGCGCGAACTCGGTGCGCTACGCGGCGATGTTCCCGCGTTTCCCCTGGCAGCCAGTGCCGTGTCGCCTTTGCGCGGGAAAGCGGAGGCGCAGGGGAGCGGAGACTTCTCGCCCCTATGGGCGGGGCAGAACACGACGGGGTGTCGTGCAGTACCTGCGGCGGAGATCACGCGGGAGCTTGCCCGGGGATGCTGAGGCCACCGCACAGTTCGCCGCGACGGCCCTTGCAGCCCGGGTAAGGCCGCAGGCCGCACCCGGGCTCGTCGACGCACGGAGTCAATGTGAGGTGGCAACCCGGGTGCGACTTCCGGCCCTAACAGAACGACAGACGCGGATACGGAATTCGCTTGGAACCGAGTCGTGAAGGTTTCTCTCGCGAGACACAGCCAACCGCACGTACGCTGCGACGACTCCCACGTGCGCAACCACACGATGAAGCGTCCACCTCCGATTCCTCCACCGATCCTGATGCTGGTCCTCGCCGGCCTCGCCTACGCCGCCACGCACGTCTGGCCGCAGTGGAATCGGGACTGGCCATGGGCAGGCGGATTCGGCATCGCCGTGGTCTGCATCGGCCTCGCGCTCAACGTCTCGCCGAAGTTCGCCTTCCGCCGCGCACGCACCACGGTCAATCCGTTGCGACCTGATGCAGTCTCGCATCTGGTGACCGGTGGCCCGTACCGCATCAGCCGCAACCCGATGTACGTCGGGCATGCGCTGATGCTCGCCGGCTGGGTCATCTCCCTCGCGTATCCGTTCGCCTTCGTCGCCGTGGCCGCTTACGTCCTCTGGATCGACCGGCTGCAGATCCCGCCGGAAGAGGCCGCACTCGCCGCACGCTTTCCCCGGGAATTCGCCGACTACGCCGGACGCATCCGCCGCTGGCTCTGACCGGTTCGCGCAAGTGAAGCGCATGTGCACGCCCGGCGCGTGCGCCACGTGCGCCACTCACGCGCCATCGCACGGGGCAACGGCAGAATCAGCGATTGTCCGACGACACGTCGCTGCATGACCTCGATCAACGTCCTGACCGTCAACATGCACATGGGGTTCAGCCTGCTCAACCGCAGGTTCGTGCTCCCGGAACTGCGCGAAGCCATCCGCGGCGTATCGGCCGACATGGTGTTCCTGCAGGAAGTGCTCGGCGAACACGCGCACCACGCGCGTCGCCACGCCGGCTGGCCGGCGGGTCCGCAGTACGAGTTCCTCGCCGACACGCTCTGGACCCAGTTCGCCTACGGACGCAACGCGGTGTATCCGCACGGCCACCATGGCAATGCGCTGTTGTCGAAGTTTCCGATCGCCTCGCATGAGAACCGCGACGTCTCCGTGCAGGGCCACGAACAGCGCGGCCTGCTGCACGCCGTCCTGCGCGTACCGGATGCGAAGCGCGGCGGGCAGGAGATCGAAGTCCACACGATCTGCGTCCACCTGGGCCTGCGCGAATCGCACCGCCAGCGGCAGATCGGCCTGCTGTGCGGGATCGTGGCCGAACAGATCCCGCCCGACGCCCCGCTCGTCGTCGCCGGCGATTTCAACGACTGGCGCGCGCGCGGCCACCGGCCACTACGTCGCTGCGGCCTGGTGGAAGCCTTCGAACACACGAACGGTCGCCTCGCGCGCACCTTCCCCTCGCGCTGGCCGACCTTGCCGGTGGACCGCATCTACCTGCGCCACGCGCGCGTGATCGAGGCGCGCGTGCTGTCCTCGCGCCCGTGGTCGCACCTGTCCGACCACGTGCCGCTGCTGGCGAGGATCGCGCTTTGAAGCTCTGGCGTGCCATCGATTCGTGCTGGCGCCACGGCCATCGCGTGCGCCTGCTGGAGAACGGCGAGGCCTACTTCGCGCGCGTGTTCGAGGCCATCGACGCCGCGCATCGCGAAGTGCTGCTGGAAACCTTCATCTGGTTCGAGGACAAGGTCGGCATCGCGTTGAAGGATCGACTGGTCGCCGCCGCGGAGCGCGGCGTGCGCATCCATTTCCTGATCGATGCCTTCGGCTCGCCCGGCCTGTCGGACGATTTCATTCGCGAGTTGACCGAGGCCGGCGTGCAGCTGCGAATGTTCGACCAGCAACCCACGCTGATGGGCATCCGCCTCAACGTGTTCCGGCGCATGCATCGCAAGATCGTGGCGATCGACGAGACC
>Ga0209050_1001250_pt1 | contig 29359 bp, 20 predicted proteins | sample Araplavi_mTSA_r2_FD_184276 | JGI IMG/M metagenome (GOLD analysis project Ga0209050, IMG submission 184276) | Arabidopsis root microbial communities from North Carolina, USA - plate scrape MF_Cvi_mTSA_r2 (SPAdes) (version 2) | ecosystem: Host-associated > Plants > Roots > Endosphere | place: USA... | reverse complement strand
ACATGGTGACGAGATCGCTGGACCAGTCCTACGTGCAGCGCCTGGTCGACGAGGGCCAGATCACCGAGGACGAGGCGCTCGTCCATCCGCAGTCGAACCTGCTGACCGCCTGCCTGGGCACGGTGCGAGCCCACGCCGGTGGAGTCCTACATCGAGCACCTGGAGCACGGCGACAGCCTGATGGCCTGCAGCGACGGCTTGTGGCACTACTTCACCCCGGCCGAGCTCGGCACCGTGCTGCACAGCCTGCCGCCGCGCGATGGCGCGGAGCTGCTCGTGAACAAGGCGCGCCAGCGCGCCAAGGGCACCGGCGACAACCTGTCCATCGCCATCGTCCGGCTGGATCCGCTCGAGTAAGCGCACTCGAACCGCCGAACTCTCCTTTCACCATGAAGAACGCCGGTCCGAAGACCGGCGTTTTGCATGGCGCTGAGCGGCTCAGTGCTTGGGCAGCGCGCGGATGTCGGAGGCCGACGGTGTCGGCAGATGCGCGGCGGGCGGCTTGGCGTTCTTGGCGCCGGCCGCCGCGGCCGACGCCGCGGAGGCCGCCTTGTCGGCGTACCGGGCCTGCATCTGGCTGGCCTTGCGCTGGCGCTCCTGGGCCTTCTCGCGGCGCTGCGCGGCGGCTTCCCGGCGCTGGGCGGCTTCCGCCTTGGCCTCGGCCTCCTGCCGCGCCTCGCGGCGCTGATGCAGCTCGGGATTCGCGCGCGGCGCGCGGGCCAACGGTGCGACCGGCACGACCGGCGCGGCCGACGCGGCCTCGCGCACCGACTGGGTCTTGCGCTGGGCCTCGTCCGCGGCGGCGTCGCGCTCCTTCTGCTGCACGCGCTCCTTGGCGGCGGCGGCGCGGCGCTGACGGTCCTCGGCGTTGACCTGGTGCTCGGCGCGGTCCAGCGGGCGCAGCGCCCGGATGCGCTCGTTGCGGGCGTCCTCGAGGCAGCCGGTCACGACGAAGCGCGCATTGCACTCGCGCACCTGGGCCTGGTAGGCCTGTTCGATGCGGGCGCGGGCCGCGTCGATCTCGGCGCGGCTCATCTCGGCGGCGCGCGCGGCCGGCGGCGCGGCGCACAAGGCGCCTATCGCGACCGGCGTGATCGCCGCGGCGGCAAGGACGGAGCGGAAAGTCATGGCCGCGATCATCGCATCCGCCAGCGGCCGTTCCGAGGAACTTGCCGCCCGTAACTTCCCTGTGAGGTCTTCGTGAATTCGCAGCGATGCCGCCGTGATTTCGCCTTTGTTCGCCTCAGCCAATCAGGTCAGCCGCGTATCGACCTCGCGGCGCTCCAGCTCCAGATACTCCTTGGACTGCATCTCCTGGAGCCGCGACACGGTGCGCGGGAACTCGTGCGCGAGCGGACCCTCGGTGTAGAGCTGCTCGGCCGGCACCGCCGCCGAGATGATCAGCTTCACCCGCCGGTCATACAGCACGTCCACCAGCAGCGTGAAGCGGCGCGCCTCGCTGGCCAGCCGTGGCGGCATCGCGGGCACGTTGGACAGGATCAGCGTGTGGAACTGGGTCGCCAGCTCCAGATAGTCGTTCTGCGAGCGCGGACCGCCACACAGCTCCGAGAAGTCGAACCACACCACGCCGCCGGCGCGGCGGCGCGAGCGGATCTCGCGATGCTCGATGTGCAGCAGCGGGTCTTCGTCGCGCGCCTCGGCCAGCGACTCGAAGGCGGCCGTCAGCGCCTGCTCGGTGTCGGCGTTCAGTGGCGTGTGATAGAGCTCGACGTGCTCCAGCGAGCGCTGCCGGTAGTCGGTGCCGTTGTCGACGTTGATGACTTCGAGATGCTGCTTGAGCAGCTCGATCGCCGGCAGGATGCGGTCGCGATGCAGCCCGTTCGGGTAGAGCCCGTCGGGATGGAAGTTGGACGTCGTCACGATGGACACGCGGTGGCGGAACAGCGCGTCCAGCAGGCGGTACAGGATCATCGCGTCGGTGACGTCGGCGACGTGGAACTCGTCGAAGCAGATCAGCCGGAAGCGGCGCGCGATGCGCTTGCCCAGTTCCTCCAGCGGATCCTGGATACCCTTGAGTTCCTGCAGCTCGCGATGGACCTCGCGCATGAACTCGTGGAAGTGCAGCCGCGTCTTGCGCGTCAGCGGGACCGCCTGGAAGAAGCAGTCCATCAGGAAGCTCTTGCCGCGGCCGACACCGCCGAACATGTACACGCCGCGCGGCAGCGGCGGGCGCACCAGCAGCTTGGTCACCGCGTTGGAGCGCCGCGCCTTGTAGTCGGCCCATTCGTCCTGGCAGCGCTGCAGCGCGGCCACGGCGCGCAGTTGCGCCGGATCGGCGGTGTAGCCGCGTTCGGCCAGGGTCTGGTGGTAGAGCTCGGTGACGGTGGTCATGCGGCGGCTGTCGGGTCGGGACGGTCAGGGGGACTCAAGAAAAAAGGGGCGACTCCCGCCGCCCCTTCCCTTGCGTCCGTTGCGCTTCGAGCCAGGGCTCAGAAGTTCAGCGTGCGCTTGTCGATGGCCAGCGCCGCTTCCTTGGTCGCTTCGCTCAGCGACGGATGCGCGTGGCAGATGCGGGCGATGTCCTCGGCCGAGGCCTTGAACTCCATCGCCACCACGGCTTCGGAGATCAGCTCCGAGGCCATCGGGCCGATGATGTGCACGCCCAGGATCTCGTCGGTCTTGGCGTCGGCCAGGAACTTGACGAAGCCGGTCGTGTCACCCAGCGCGCGCGCGCGGCCGTTGGCCAGGAACGGGAATTGGCCCGCCTTGTAGGCCACGCCGTCCGCCTTGAGCTGCTGCTCGGTGCGGCCGACCCACGCGATCTCGGGGCTGGTGTAGATGACCCACGGGATGGTGTTGAAGTTGACGTGACCGTGCTGGCCGGCGATGCGCTCGGCGACCGCGACGCCCTCTTCCTCCGCCTTGTGCGCCAGCATCGGGCCGCGCACGACGTCACCGATCGCCCAGACATTGGGCAGGTTGGTCTTGCACTCGTCGTCGACGACCACGGCGCCGCGCTCATCGAGCTTCAGGCCGACGGCTTCCGGGTTCAGGCCGATGGTGTTGGCGACACGGCCGATCGAGACGATCAGCTTGTCCACCGCCAGCGTCTGCTCGGCGCCCTTGGCGTCCGTGTACTTCACGGTCACGCCGGACTTGCCGTTGTCGACGGACGTGATCTTCACGCCCAGCTCGATGTTCAGGCCCTGCTTCTTGAAGACCTTGGCGGCCTCCTTGGCGACGGACTCGTCGGCGGCGCCCAGGAAGGCGGGCAGCGCTTCCAGGATCGTCACTTCCGCGCCCAGGCGGCGCCACACCGAGCCCATTTCCAGGCCGATGACGCCGGAGCCGATCACGCCCAGCTTCTTGGGCACGGCCGGGATGCGCAGCGCGCCGTCGTTGGACAGGATGTTGGTCTCGTCGAACGGGGCGCCCGGCAGTTGGCGGGCGTTGGAGCCGGTAGCGACGATCACGTGCTTGGCCGTGATGGTCTCCTCGGCGGCGCCGGCGACCTTGATCTCGTACGCGCCGTCCTTGGCTGCCACGAAGGAGCCGCGGCCGTGGAAGAACGTGACCTTGTTCTTCTTGAACAGGTAGAGGATGCCGTCGTTGTTCTGTTTCACGACGGTGTCCTTGCGGCCGATCATCTTGGCGATGTCGATCTTCAGGTCGCTCATCGAGATGCCGTGGTCGGCGAAGCCGTGGCCGGCGTGCTCGAAGTGCTCGCTGGACTGCAGCAGCGCCTTGGACGGGATGCAGCCGACGTTGGTGCAGGTGCCGCCGGGAGCGGGACCGCCCTTGTCGTTTTTCCACTCGTCGATGCAGGCCGCGTTGAAGCCCAACTGCGCCGCGCGGATCGCCGCGATGTAGCCGCCGGGACCGCCGCCGATGACGACGACGTCGAATTGCTTGCTCATTTCTGAATTCTCTCGAGTCTGAAAATACCTTGATATCCGACAGCGCCGATGAGTTCAGCGGCCGGGACGTCGATGCGCCGGGCGATCTCGAAGTCTTCGCGTTTGGACCCGCTCACGGAACAGAACAGTTCCACCAGCGGGTCGCCCGCGTTCGTCGAGTCAATCAGCGGATGCGTTCCGCGTTCCCGCGAACAGACGGCGGTAAGCGGCTGGCCGGACGGGTTCTTGCAGATCACCGCCAGATCGTTCTGGTAGCAGTCCAGCGGTGGACGGGCAGACGCAAACAGACCATCCAGCTTTGCCCGCTCGATGTCGGCGACCTTCACGAAATACCGATCGCTCGAATGTTGCGACTGGAAGTGCGAGCGGCAATCCGCGGCGGAAACGGCTTGTATCCCGTCCAGCACTTCGCGGTCCTGTGCCGGCACGCCCGACAACACGATGCGCAGCTCCGGGAGCGGCGCGCCACCATGCGTCTTGACCCACGACATCCGGTACTCGCCCTCGATCGCGCATCCGAACGCAGGCGGGAGACACGCGAAGGCGCCGAGGGCTGCCGCCCCCAAGGTCTTCGTCATGGCCCGCCTGGCGTCCATCACAGGTCGAACAGCAGGCGGGCCGGATCTTCCAGCGCGTCCTTCATGGCGACCAGGCCCAGCACGGCTTCGCGGCCGTCGATGATGCGGTGGTCATAGGACATCGCCAGGTAGTTGATCGGACGGATCACGATCTGGCCGTTCTCGACGACGGCGCGGTCCTTGGTCGCGTGCACGCCCAGGATGGCCGACTGCGGCGGGTTGATGATCGGGGTCGACAGCATCGAGCCGAAAGTGCCGCCGTTGGAGATCGAGAAGGTGCCGCCAGTCATCTCTTCGATGCCGAGCTTGCCTTCCTGGGCCTTCTTGCCGAACTCGGCGATCTTCTTCTCGATGTCGGCGAAGCTCATCTGGTCCGCGTTGCGCAGGATGGGCACGACCAGACCGCGCGGCGAGCCGACGGCGATGCCGATGTCGAAGTAGCCGTGGTAGACGATGTCATTGCCGTCGACCGAGGCGTTCAGCACCGGGTACTTCTTCAGCGCGTGGACCGCAGCCTTGACGAAGAAGCTCATGAAGCCCAGCTTCGTGCCGTGTTCCTTGGTGAAGCTGTCCTGGAACTTCTTGCGCAGCTCCATCACCGGGGCCATGTTCACTTCGTTGAACGTGGTCAGGATGGCGTTGGTCGATTGCGATTGCAGCAGGCGCTCGGCGATGCGGGCGCGCAGGCGGCTCATCGGCACGCGCTGTTCCGGGCGGTCGCCCAGGTTGGCGGACACCGGCGCGGCGACAGCCTGCAGCGGCGCCTTGGCCGGAGCGGCCGGGGCCTGCACCGGGGCCGGGATCGTGGCCGGCTTGGCGCCGCCTTCGATCGCGCCCAGCACGTCGCCCTTGGTCACGCGGCCATCCTTGCCGGTGCCGGCCACCGAGCCGGCGGCCAGGCCGTTGTCAGCCATGATCTTGGCGGCGGCGGGCATCGCGACGCCGGCCTTGCTGTCCGACGAGGCCGCGGCAGCGGCCGGCGCGGGAGCCGCGGCGGCAGGCGCCGGAGCGGCAGCGGCCGGCGCGGCGGCGCCCGCCTTGCCTTCGGAGTCGATCTTGGCGATCACCTGGTCCGAGGTGACGGTGCCGCCGTCGGCGACGACCAGCTCGGCCAGCACGCCGGCGGACGGGGCCGGCACTTCCAGCACGACCTTGTCGGTCTCGATCTCGATCAGGATTTCATCGATGGCCACGGCTTCGCCGGGCTTCTTCTTCCATTGCAGCAGCGTCGCTTCGGCGACCGACTCGGACAGCTGGGGGACTTTGACTTCAACGATTGCCATGATGTTTGTTCTCTCTTACTTGGTCAGCACGAAGCCCTTGAGCTTGCCGAAAGCCTGTTCCAGCAGCGCCTTCTGCTGTTCCTGATGCAGGTGGGCGTAGCCCACCGCCGGCGAGGCCGAGGCCGGACGGCCGGCGTAGCCGAGCTTCTGGCCATCGGCCATGTTCTCGTGGATGTAGTGCTGCACGAAGAACCAGGCGCCCTGGTTCTGCGGCTCGTCCTGGCACCACACGATCTCGGCGAGGTTCGGGTACTTCTTGAGCTCGGCCGCGAAGGCCTTGTGCGGGAACGGATACAGCTGTTCCACGCGCACGATCGCGACGTCCTTCTTCTCGCCGCGCGCCTTCATCAGGTCGTAGGCGACCTTGCCCGAGCAGGCGATCACGCGCTTGACCTTGCTGGCGTCGATCTCGGCGTTGACCTCGCCGATCACGGTGCGGAACTCGCCCTTGGTGAACTCGCTCACCGGCGAGGTGGCGTCCTTGGCGCGCAGCAGCGACTTCGGCGTCAGGATGACCAGCGGCTTGCGGAACATGCGCAGCATCTGGCGGCGCAGCAGATGGAAGATCTGCGAGGCGCTCGTCGGCTGGACGATCTGCATGTTGTTGTCGGCGGCCAGCTGCATGAAGCGCTCCAGGCGGGCCGAGCTGTGCTCGGGGCCCTGGCCTTCATAGCCGTGCGGCAGCATCATCGTCAGGCCGTTGGCGCGGCCCCACTTCACTTCGCCGGAGGCGATGAACTGGTCGATGACGACCTGCGCGCCGTTGACGAAGTCGCCGAACTGGGCTTCCCAGATCGTCAGCGTCTGCGGGTCCGCGGCGGCGTAGCCGTACTCGAAGCCCAGCACGGCCTCTTCCGACAGGATCGAGTCGATCACGACGAACGGGGCCTGGCCTTCCGCGACGTTCTGCAGCGGGATGTAGGTCCCCTCGTCGAAGCGCTCGCGATTCTGGTCGTGCAGCACGGCGTGGCGGTGCGTGAACGTGCCGCGGCCGCAGTCCTCACCGGACAGACGCACCGGGTAGCCCGAGGCCACCAGCGACGCGAAGGCCATGTGCTCGCCCATGCCCCAGTCGACGTTGATGTCGCCGCGGCCCATGGCCGCGCGGTCGGCGATGACCTTCTCCACCAGCGTGTGGGCCTTGAAGCCGGCCGGCAGCGTGGTGATCTTCTCGGACAGTCGCTTCCACTCGGCCACCGGCAGCGCGGTGTCGCAGCTGTCGGTCCACTTCTTGCCGAGGAACGGGGTCCAGTCGGTGGCGTACTTGCTCTTGAAGTTGGTCAGCACCGGGTCGACGGTGTGACGGCCTTCGTCCATCGCCGCGCGGAAGGCCTTGACCATGCCGTCCGGACCGTCGGCGTCCATCACGCCCTGGGCCACCAGCTTCTCGCCGTACAGCTTGCGCGTGCCGGGGTGCTGGGCGATCTTCTTGTACATCAGCGGCTGCGTCAGCGCGGGCGTGTCCTGCTCGTTGTGGCCCAGCTTGCGGAAGCAGACGATGTCGACGACCACGTCCTTCTTGAACTGCTGACGGTATTCCAGCGCCAGCTGCGTGCACAGCACGACCGCTTCCGGATCGTCGCCGTTCACGTGCAGCACCGGGGCCTCGATCATCTTGACGACGTCGGAGCAGTACAGCGTCGAGCGGGTGTCGCGCGGGTCGCTGGTGGTGAAGCCGATCTGGTTGTTGATGACGATGTGGACCGTGCCGCCGGTGTAGTAGCCGCGGGTCTGGGCCAGCGCCAGCGTCTCCATCACGACGCCCTGGCCGGCGAAGGCCGCGTCGCCGTGCACCAGCACGGGCAGCACCTGCTCGCCGGTCTTGTCGCCGCGGCGGTCCATGCGGGCCTTGACCGAGCCCTCGACGACCGGGTTCACGATCTCCAGGTGCGAGGGGTTGAAGGCCAGGCTCAGGTGGACCGGGCCGCCGGGGGTGGTCACGTCGCTGGAGAAGCCCTGGTGGTACTTCACGTCGCCGGACGGGAGGTCCTCGGGGGCGGTGTGGTCGAACTCGGCGAACAGGTCCTTGGGCATCTTGCCCAGGGTGTTGACCAGCACGTTCAGGCGGCCGCGGTGGGCCATGCCGATCACGATCTCCTGCACGCCCTTGATGCCGGCGCACTTGACCAGCTCGTCCATCGAGGCGATGAAGCTCTCGCCGCCTTCCAGCGAGAAGCGCTTCTGGCCGACGTACTTGGTGTGCAGGTAGCGCTCCAGGCCTTCGGCGGCGGTCAGACGCTCCAGGATCTGCTGCTTCTTCTCGGCCGTGTAGGTCGGCTTGCTGCGGATCGCCTCCAGGCGTTCCTGCCACCAGCGCTTCTCGGTCGGCTCGGTGACGTGCATGAACTCGGCGCCGACGGAGCCGCAGTAGGTGTCACGCAAGGCCTGCACGATCTCGCGCAGGGTCATGCGCTCGGCCTTGGTGAAGTAGGTGTTGGTCGCGCTGAAGGTACGGTCCATGTCGGCCTCGGTCAGGCCGTAGGACGCGGGATCCAGCTCGGGAATCTTGGGACGCTCGGTGCGCTTGAGCGGGTCCAGGTCGGCCCAGCGCGAGCCCAGCGTGCGATACGCGGCGATCAGCGACTGGACGTGCACCTGCTTGCCGGCCACTTCGAGCTCGGCGGAGGACACCTGGTTGTTGAAGGCGTTGGCCTTGGCGCGCTGCGCGAAGGACTCGATCACCGGCGCATGCGCCACGTCGCGCTTGTCGCTGCCGTCCACCGCGGGGACGTGCTGCAGCGCGTCGAAATAGGCGCGCCAGTTGTCGGGCACGGCGCCCGGGTTGTCCAGGTATTGCTCGTACATCTCCTCGACGTAGGGAGCATTGCCCCCGAACAGATAGGAGTTCGAGCTGTATTGCTGCATCATCTTTCGCTCACCTCTGCCCCGGCTTCCGGAGCTATCGGCTGGTTAACAAACCTTCCGCGACACGGCTTGACCGGTTGGCGGATTGCGACCCGCCTTTGCTGTTGCCAGAAAAGGGGACGGGAAGGACCTGAAGTCACAAGCGCAGGACTGTAGCACCACGCCGGTTCCGCCGTTGTTGCGGGTTCGCCCAATTGTTGTGCGGGCTGTCCATGACTTGAATCAAGCAGGCGGCAGTTCAAACCATACAAACGTTTGCGATGCGATAGCCCATAGAAGTAGACTGCGCGCTGGCGTACCGCCCCGAGATTGAATGGCGGACTGCCCGGGACCACAGGAGATCCCACATGCAAGTTCGAGTCGTCGACTACCGCGCCGCGGATGCGGCCGAGCAATTCACCCGCTCCCTGCACGAGACAGGCTTCGGCGTCCTGGTGAATCACCCCCTGCCGCAAGACCTGGTCGAGAAGATCTACGCCGACTGGCTGGCGTATTTCAACGGTACCGAGAAACATGAGCTGGCGTTCTCGAAGGAGACGCAGGACGGGTATTTTTCGACCGAGATCTCGGAGACGGCCAAGGGGCACACGCAGAAGGACATCAAGGAGTACTTCCACATCTATCCGTGGGGGCGGATTCCCGCGTCGCTGAAGGACGACGCGATGCGCTACTACCGCATCGCCAATGATCTGGCGGCGGAGCTGCTGTCGTGGGTGGAGGCGCATACGCCGGCGGAGATCGCGAAGAACTATCGCGAGCCGCTGTCCAACATGATCAAGGACAGCCGGCTGACGCTGCTGCGGGTGCTGCGGTATCCGCCGCTGACGGGGAATGAGCCGGTGGGTTCGTTGCGAGCGGCGGCGCACGGGGACATCAATCTGCTGACGATCCTGCCGGCGGCCAATGAGCCGGGGCTGCAGGTGCAGGCCAAGGAAGGGAGCTGGGTGGATGTGCCTGGGGATTTCGGGATGTTGATCATCAACATCGGCGACATGCTGCAGGAGGCGTCGCAGGGGTATTACCCGTCGACGCAACACCGCGTGGTCAATCCGACGGGTGAAGGTGCGAAGAAGAGCCGGGTGTCGCTGCCACTGTTCCTGCATCCGCGGGAGGACGTGGTCCTGTCGGACCGTTACACGGCGCACGAGTACCTGGAGGAGCGCCTGAGAGAACTGGGCGTCAAGACGTAAGGCTGGACGCCTTGAGACAAAGGCCCCTTCCCTTGCGGGACGGGGCCTTTGTATTTGAAGCGCGCCCATGATCTTTCGAGAGCCGGCGGCGCCGGTGCCCCTCGGAGCGAACCCTGGACCGCAGGGAAGACTGTGAGCGCAGAGGGGCACCGGCGCCGCCGGCTCTGCGCTCGGTCGATCAAAGGCTCTTGATGGGCACCACGTCCTTGCCCTTGAACCCAAACACGGTGACTGCGGACGACTTCAGGTCATGGCGCTCGTCATAGGCGTACTCGCCGGCGACCCCGGTGAACGAGGACTTCGCCAGGTGTTCGCCGATCTTCTTCGGATCGGTCGACTGTGTCGCCTCGATCGCGCCCGCCAGGAGGTAGGCCCCGTCATAGAACGATGCCGCGTAGGTCAGCGGATCGCGCTTGAATTCGGCCTTGTACTTTTCCATGAACTGTTTGCCCTTGGCGCTGCGGTCGATGAGCGCGCCGCCCTGGGTGCAATAGACGTTCATGTCGCCGGAGACCTGCGACAGCGTGGCGGTCTCGGTCGAGCAGATCCCGTCGCCGCCGAGCAGGGGGGCGGTGATGCCCAGGCCGCGCATCTGGCGCAGCATCGGGCCGCCCTGGGCCGAATAGCCGCCATAGAACACGGCGTCTGGCTTGGCGGCCTTGACGGCGGTCAGGATGGAGCTGAAATCCGTGGCCTTGTCGCTGGTGAATTCCTTGGCCACGACCTTGATGCCCAGCTTGGCGGCCTGCGCGGTGAACTCTTGGGAGACGCCCTGGCCATACGCTGTGCGGTCGTCGATGACGGCCACGGTCTTGACCTTGAGGTCCTGGGCGGCGTAGACGGCCATCTTGGCGCCGAGCTGGTTGTCGGTGGCGCCGATGCGGAACAGGTTGGTCTGGTTGGGCTGCTGCGTGATGCGCGGGTTGGAGGCCACTGTCAGGACGATGACGCCGCCGTCGGAGAACACCCGCGACGCGGGCATGGTCACGCCCGAGTTGTACGGTCCGAGGACGAACTTGATCTTCTTGTCGACCAGAGCCTGCGCCACCTGCACGCCCTGGCGCGGATCGGCGCCGTCGTCGTTGACGTCGAGTTCGAGGATCACGGGCTTGCCGCCCACCTTGACGCCCTTGGCGTTCAGTTCCTTGATGGCCAGGGCCGCGCCGTCGCGGTTGTCGATGCCATAGCCGGCCTGTGGGCCGGTGACGGGGCTCATGAAGCCGATGCGCACGCGTTCCTGGGCCTGGCAGCCCAGCGCGGCGAAGCTGGCGGCGAGCGCCAGCGCTTTCAGGGTGGTCTTGTTCATGGTTGTCTTCCTCGGTAAGGGAGACCGCGAGTCTACGAAGAAATGGCATGTCGCCCGACCACGTCTACAGTGGCGCATGTCCCGCGCTTCCTCCGGCCGCGTCATCTGGGTCCAGCCCGAGGCGCCTCCCAAGCCCGCTGTCGGCGAGCCGTGCAACGGCTGCGGTGTGTGCTGCCTGGCCGAGCCCTGCCCGCTGGGCGCGGTGGTCAGCCTCAAGCGCCATGGGGCTTGCCGGGCGCTGGTCTGGTCCGAGTCGCAGCGCCAGTACCGCTGCGGCATGCTGGTCCATCCGACGCGCTATGTGGGCTTGCCCACATGGCGGTCCGACGGCCTCGTCAACCGGCTGATCCGGCGCTACGCGCGGCGACTCATCGCCGCGGGCATCGGCTGCGACGCGGAACTCGAACCCCAGGGCGCTCCATCCGAACCTGCTCCGCCCACCCGGCCCCCGGAGAAGCGCTAAGCAACGCCTGGCCCCCGCGGGTCTAGCATCGCCCGTGCATCGCCTGACCCAGGCTTCACGGAGTCCCCCCATGTCTCGCACCCCGAGAGATTCCCGCTTCGTCCGCGCCCGCGTGGCGCTGTCCCTGGCGATCGCGCTTGGCGCATCGGCCGCCGTGTCCATCGCGCAGGCCGTGCCGTTGCGCTGGGCCGCGCAGAACGATGTGCTGACGCTGGATCCGCACTCGCAGGACCACACGACCACCACGGCCATCCTGCAGCACGCCTACGAGGGCCTGACCCGCTACAGCGAGGACTGGGAGATCGAGCCCTGCCTGGCCACGAGGTGGACGGCGATCAGCCCGACGCAGGTGCGCTTCGAGCTGCGCAAGGGCGTGAAGTTCCACGATGGCTCCCCGTTCACGGCGGACGACGTGATTTTCAGTTTCAACCGCATCCGCCAGCCGCAGGGCACGATGCAGATCTACGTCACCGGCATCAAGGAGATCAAGAAGATCGACGACTTCACCATCGATCTGATGCTGGACTCGCCGCAGCCGATCCTGCTGCGCAACCTGATCGACTTCCGGATCATGAGCAAGGCCTGGTCCGAGAAGAACAAGGCGACGCAGATGGCCGATTACAAGGCCAAGGACGAGAACTACGCCAGCCGCCACGCCGCCGGCACCGGACCCTACGAGATCACCTCGTGGCAGCCGGACCAGAAGGTCTCGATGGTCATCAACAAGGCCTGGTGGGACAAGAACAAGGGCAACATCACCGAGGTCAGCTACATCCCGATCAAGTCGGACCCGACGCGGGTCGCGGCGCTGACCTCGGGCGACGTGGACCTGCTGACCGACGTGCCGACGCAGGACGTCGGCTCGCTGAAGGCGGACAGCAAGCTCAAGACCATCGACGGCCCCGAGACCCGCACCATCTTCTTCGCGATGGACCTGGGCAGCGACGAGCTGCGCGGCTCGTCGGTGAAGGGCAAGAACCCGTTCAAGGACGTCCGCGTGCGCGAGGCGCTGTCGCTGGCCATCGATCGCGAGGCCATCAAGCGCAGCATCATGCGCGGGCTGTCGGTGCCGGCGGCGCTGATGGTCGCGCCCGGCGTGCACGGCTACGACGCGGCGCTGGACAAGCCGCGCGCGCCCGACATCGCCAAGGCGAAGAAGCTGCTGGCCGATGCCGGCTACCCCAGCGGCTTCGAGGTCCCGCTGAACTGCCCCAACAACCGCTACGTCAACGACGAGAAGGTCTGCCTGGCGGTGGTGTCGATGTGGAGCAAGATCGGCATCACCGCGCGGCTGACCGCGCAGCCGATGTCGCAGCACAGCCAGCTGTTCCAGCGCTTCGAGGCGCCGCTGTACATGCTCGGCTGGGGCGTGTCCACGCGCGACGCGCTCTACGCGATGCAGGCGCTGGCGCGTACTCGAAGTGGCGGCGCAGACGGCAGCTTCAACTTCTCCAAGGTCAGCGATCCCGAGCTCGACAAGCTGATCGACGCGGCCAAGAGCGAGATCGATGTCGCCAAGCGCGATGCGCTGCTGCGCGACGGGCTGGTGCGGATCCGCGATCAATATCTCTTCATCCCGCTGCACCACCAGGTGCGCCCGTGGGCGATGCGCGCCAACCTGCAGACGCTGCATCGCGCCGACGACCGGCCGCAGGCGCGCTTCACGACGATCAAGTAGCGCCTCGCATTTCCTTCCTCGCCGACCGGATTTGCCGGCCCGTCCTTGGGGCAATCCCCGAGGCCGGGCCGGTCGTCCATGGGCGCGTCCGCGGCTAGCATCCAGCGACTTCACGTCTTCTTAACGACATCGCCAAGGAGCTGCCGCTCATGCCGAGGATCTCTTCCGGATCGATCCGATCTCCCCGCACCGCGCTGTGCGCTGCCGCAGCAGCAGCGCTGCTGTCCGTCCTGCCCGGGCTGTCCGCGCACGCGGCGCCGTTGCGCTGGGCCGCGCAGAACGACGTGCTGACGCTGGATCCGCACTCGCAGAATCACAGCACGACCAACGCGATCGCGCAGCACGCCTACGAGGGCCTGACCCGCTACGACCGCCAGTACCAGGTCGAGCCCGCGCTCGCGACGAAGTGGACCCAGACCAGTCCGACCACCTGGCGCTTCGAGCTGCGCAAGGGCGTCAAGTTTCATGACGGCTCGCCGTTCACCGCGGACGACGTGGTGTTCTCCTTCCACCGCATCAAGCAACCGGTGGGCACGATGCATCCGTTCGTCGCCGGCGTCACCGACATCAAGAAGGTCGATGCGAACACGATCGACGTGATCCTCGCGGCGCCCAATCCCATCCTGCTGCGCCAGTTCGTCGACTTCCGGATCATGAGCAAGACCTGGGCGGAGAAGAACAAGGCGGTCAATCTGCCGGACTTCAAGGCCAAGGAGGAGACCTTCGCGACGCGCAACGCCAATGGCACCGGGCCCTACCGCATCACCGGCTGGCAGCCGGACCAGCGCATCACGATGGTCCAGAACAAGGACTGGTGGGACGCGAAGAACGCGACCAATGTCGACGAGGTGATCTACACGCCGATCAAGTCCGACCCGACGCGTGTCGCGGCGCTGCTGTCGGGCGACGTGGACCTGCTGTCCGACATTCCGACGCAGGACGTGGGACGGCTCAAGGCCGATGCCAAGCTCAGCGTCGCCGAGGGCAGCGAGACGCGCACGATCTTCATCGGCATGGACCAGGGCAGCGAGCAGCTCAAGGGCGCCAGCGTGACCGGCAAGAACCCGTTCAAGGACAAGCGCGTGCGCGAGGCGATGTCGCTGGCGATCGACCGCGAGGCGATCAAGCGCGCGACGATGCGGGGCCTGTCGGTGCCGGCGGGGATCATGGTCGCGCCGGGCGTGAACGGCAACGCGCCGGACATCGACGTCGCGACGAAGGCCGATGCCGAGCGCGCGCGCAAGCTGCTCGCGGAGGCGGGGTATCCGAACGGCTTCGACGTGCCGATGAACTGCCCCAACAACCGCTACGTCAATGACGAGGAGATCTGCCTGGCGGTGGTGTCGATGTGGAGCAAGGTGGGGATCAAGGCGCGGCTGCAGACGGAGTCCTTCAGCACCTTCAGCCCGAAGCTGCAGGCCTTCGAGTACCCGCTGTTCCTGTACGGCTGGGGCGTGCCGACCTATGACGCGCTGTACACGATGCAATCGCTGGCGCGCACGCGCACCGGGGGCGCGGACGGCAGCGGCAACTACTTCCGCCTGAGCGACGCGAAGCTGGACCAGATCATCGATGCCGCGAAGGTCGAAGGCGATGTGGGCAAGCGCAACGCGCTGCTGAAGGAGGGGCTGGTGCGCATCCGCGATGAGGTGTTCTTCATCCCGCTGCACCACCAGGTGCGCCCGTGGGCGATGAAGAAGACGGTCAGCACGCCGCACCGCTCGGACGACCGGCCGGAGGCGCGGTTCACGACGATCAAGTGATCGGTGACGGGAGCCCCTCAGGGCTCTCTACGCCAACGCCCGAACCACCATCACGCCACGCCATCGGCGACCCGGTTCGGCGGCCGGGTCCACTTCAGCAGCACCTCGACGAGCTCGGCCGGCACGATCGGCTTGCCGATGTGCGCATCCATCCCCGCCGCGAGGCAGGCCTGGCGGTCCTCGTCCATCGCCGCCGCCGTCATCGCGACGATCGGCAACCCATGCCCCTGCGGCAGCAGCCGGATGCAGCGCGCCGCCTCGATGCCGCCCATCTCCGGCATCTGCATGTCCATCAGCACCAGGTCGAAGGCGCGCTCGCGCACGAGATCGACGGCCTGAAGGCCATTGCCCGCGATGGTCACCGTCAAGCCGCCCAGTTCGAGGAAGGCCTGCGCCACCTGCTGATTCACCGGGTCATCCTCGACCAGCAGCACCTCGGCGCCCCGCAAGGGCCGCAGCGCCTCATCGAGCGATTTTTCCAGCGGCCGCGCCACCTTGGGCGCGGCAGTGCCATGCTGCAGGCGCACGATCGCCTCGAACAGGCGCGACGGCGTCACCGGCTTGGCCAGCACCTCCAGCCCCGGCCGGCGCCCCAGCTCCCGCCCGACGGCATCGAGCTGATGCGCCCCCGCCAGCACCACGACCCGCGGCAGCGGCTGGGCGCGCTCCAGGCACAGCGCCCGAATCTTGTCCAGCACCTCCAGCGCGCCGGTCTTCCAGTCCAGCACGAGCAGCTCGTACGGCGCGTCGTGCCCCACCGCGCGCTGGCTCTTGAACACCGCGTCGTCGACGAAGGCCGCCGTGCTCACCTGGAATCGCCAGCTCGACAGCATCTGGCTCCAGGCCTCGCGTTCGGTCGGCTGGCCATCCATCACCAGCGCACGCATGCCGCGGATCCGATAGAGGTCGCGCCGCGCCGCGCCCGCCGCCGGCAGACCGAACCACGCGCTGAAGCGGAAGGTCGAGCCCTGCCCGGGCTCGCTCTCCACCGCGATGTCGCCGTCCATCAAGGTGACCAGCCGCCGGCAGATCGCCAGCCCGAGACCCGTGCCGCCAAAGCGCCTCGCCGTGCCCATCTCCCCTTGCGCGAAAGCCTCGAAGAGCTGCTCGCGGGTCTCGCGGCTCATGCCGATGCCGGTGTCGCGCACCGACAGCGCCAGGCACACCCGGCCCGCCGCGCGCTCCTGCACCTCGACGCGGATCACGATCTCACCGCGCGGCGTGAACTTGATCGCGTTGCCCACCAGGTTGTTCAGCACCTGCGTCAGCCGGAACGCGTCGCCCACCGTGCGCGGCGGCACGTCACGGTCGATCTCGAAGACCAGGTCCAGCCCCGTCTCCTCGAGCCGCGCCGAGAACAGCTCGCCGACGTTCTCCACCACCTCCTCGATGCCGAACTCCTCCGCCTCCAGGCTGATCTTGCCGGCCTCCACCTTGGAGTAGTCCAGGATGTCGTTGAGCAGCGCCAGCAGCGCCTTCGACGACGCATGCGCCTTGGCCACGTACTCGTGCTGGCGCCCTTCGAGCGGCCCTTGCAGCGCCAGGTGCGTCAGGCCGATCACCGCGTTCATCGGCGTGCGGATCTCGTGGCTCATGCTCGCCAGGAACAGGCTCTTGGCCGCGTTCGCACGCTGGGCCTCGTCGCGCGCCAGCGCCAGCTCCGATGAACGCTCGCGCTCGCGGCCATGCGTCTGCGCCAGCCGCGCGTAGAGGACGGCGTTCTCCAGCAACAGCTCGACCAGCACGGCGCCGCACGCGATCAGGCCGTAAATGCGGCCGGCGTAAAAGCCCAGGTCATAGCGGCCGCCATTGAGCATCGCCGACAGCGCGATGTCGCAGAGCCAGGCGACCAGCACCACGCGCAGGCCCAGGTCGAGCACGCTCGCCTCGCGGCGGCGCGAGAGCAGCGCCGCGAGCCCCGCGATGCACACGGCCCACACCGTGCCGACCGCGACGATCATCGCGGGCGTGTAGCGGTTGCCGTCCATGATCGCGGGAAGCCAGTCATGACCGGCCGTCGCCAGCACGGTCAGACCCACGCCGAGCCCGAGCGCGATGCCCGTCGCGACCAGCGCGACGCGCCGTTCCTGCCGCTCCTGCCCCTCCTTCCACGGCGAATCGATGCCGCCCGCAATCACGGGAGGCGCGCGGCGCCGCATCCACGCGTACGCGATCACGAACAGCGGAAAGCCGCCGTGCCAGGCCATGTAGAGCCAGGCTGTCGTCTGGGGGCCCGCACCGATCGCGCCATCGGGCGCGAACACGCCCGGGAAGGACAGCGCGTGGCCGATCGTGATCGTCGCGGTGAAGAGATAGCCGCTGGCCAGCACCGACAGCGCCGGCAAGCGCGTGATCCGCCACTGGCCGTAGAGCAGCGCGGCGGTGATCAGGTCGTTGAGGATGAGCGCGGCCTCATAGGCCGGAATGAAAGCGGCCACCGCCGGCAGTTGCACCTTGGCGAAAGGCAGCAGCGCCAGGCAAATGCCGATGGACAGCGCGATCGTCGCCAGCGCGCGGGATCGCGCGCGGCGATCGGCCGGCTGGATCGCGAGAAAGGATGGCGCCGGGTCCTGCGGCGGCTCCTGCCGCTCCCGCACCTCCCGCGCCTCCCCATTGGCTGCGACGTCACGAGCGTCGCGTTGCGCGTCGCCCGAAGCGCCGCGCCGTGCATCGACTTCGCCCACGCTGCCTCCCTGAAGGCATGCCCGATCGACTGTCTCCGGATGGTTGCCCATCGGCTGGCGGATTGCAACCGCTCATTCGACTGCCCGGGGCCCACACGCATCGCAGGCCAGAAAGCACAACGCCCCGGCGAGCGGGGCGTCATGCAGCGTGGGAAGGTCCCCAAAGCTGTCCGGCCGTTCAGCCGTTCAGCCGTTCAGCCGTTCAGCCGTTCAGCCTTCAGGACTTCACGTCTTCAGGCCAGCGCCAGACGCTGGCGTGCCGCGGCGTACTCGCGGCCGAAGCGCGCGACCAGTTCGCCGGCCGGCAGCACCTCGCGGATCGCGCCGATGCCCTGGCCGCTGCCCCATACGTCCTTCCACGCCTTCGCGCCGTTGCCGCCGAAGTTCATCTTCGTCGGATCGCTCTCGGGCAGGTTCTCCGGATCGAGCCCCGCCTTCACGATCGAGCCCTTCAGGTAGTTGCCGTGCACGCCGGTGAACAGGTTGCTGTAGACGATGTCGTCGCTGTTGCTCTCGACGATCATCTGCTTGTACTCGTCGGCGGCGCGCGCCTCCTCGGTCGCGATGAAGGCCGAGCCGATGTAGGCCAGGTCCGCACCCATCGCCTGCGCCGCCAGGATCGCGTCGCCGCTGGCCATCGAGCCCGACAGCGCCAGCGGGCCGTCGAACCATTCGCGGATCTCCTGGATCAGCGCGAACGGGCTCTTGACGCCCGCATGGCCGCCGGCGCCCGCCGCGACGGCGATCAGGCCGTCGGCGCCCTTCTCGATCGCCTTCCTCGCGAACTTGTTGTTGATGATGTCGTGCAGCACGATGCCGCCCCAGCCGTGCACCGCGGCGTTGACGTCCTCGCGCGCGCCCAGCGAGGTGATCACGATGGGCACCTTGTACTTGGCGCACAGGGCCATGTCGTGCTCGAGCCGGTCATTGCTCTTGTGCACGATCTGGTTGATCGCGAACGGCGCCGCCGGCGACTCCGGATGCGCGCGGTCATGCGCGGCCAGCGTCTCGGTGATCTCGGCCAGCCACTCGTCGAGCAGCTCGGCCGGACGCGCGTTCAGCGCCGGCATCGAGCCCACGATGCCGGCCTTGCATTGCGCGATCACCAGCTTCGGATTGCTGATGATGAACAGCGGCGAGCCGATCACCGGCAGACGCAGCTTGTTGAACAGCGGGGGAAGTGCCACCTCGGAATCTCCTCGGGTCAATGTCGTCGGATGTTGCCCCGGGTGCGCGCTGACACGCGTCACGCCGGGGACGATGCGGGCTGGATCAGAAGGCGTCGACCGGCAGCGCCATCACGCTGCCGGCGCCGTTCACGATCGCGTCGCGCTGCGCGGCGCAGCGCGGCAGGATGTGCTCGGCGTAGAAGCGCGCGGTGGCGATCTTGGCGTCCATGAAGGCGACATCCTGGCCGGCGGCCTTGAGCTCCTGCGCCGCCAGCAGCGAGCGCGCCAGTTGCCAGCCGGCCATCAGGTTGCCGCCCACCATCAGGTAGGGCACCGAGCCGGCGAAGGCCGCGTTCGGATTGGCCTTGCCGTTGGCGGCGATGAAATCGACGACGTCGACGAAGGCCGCGCGCGCCGCCGCGAGCTGTGCCCGCACCGCCAGCGCGTCGGCGCTGCCGCTGCCGGCCAGCGCGCCTTCGGTTTCCTCGACCTGCGCCGCGACTGAGCGCGCGAACGCGCCGCCGTCGCGCACCGTCTTGCGGCCCACCAAGTCGTTGGCCTGGATCGCGGTCGTGCCTTCGTAGATCGGCAGGATGCGCGCGTCGCGGTAGTACTGCGCCGCGCCGGTTTCCTCGATGAAGCCCATGCCGCCGTGCACTTGCACGCCCAGCGAGGTCACCTCCAGGCTCATCTCGGTGCTGTAGCCCTTGACCAGCGGCACCATGAATTCGTAGAAGGCCTGCGCCTGCTGGCGGGTCTCGGCATCCTCGTGGTGATGCGCCATGTCGTAGGCCGCGGCGGCGTCGATCGCCATCGCGCGGCAGCCCTCGACCAGCGCGCGCTGCGTCATCAGCATGCGGCGCACGTCGGGGTGGTGGATGATCGCGGCCGCGTCCTTCGACGAGCCATCCACCGGGCGCGACTGCACGCGGTCCTTCGCGTACTCGACCGCCTTCTGGTAGGCGCGATCCGCCACCGCGATGCCCTGCACGCCCACGCCGAAGCGGGCCGCATTCATCATGATGAACATGTATTCGAGGCCGCGGTTCTCCTCGCCGATCAGCGTTCCGATGGCACCACCGTGATCGCCGAATTGCAGCACCGCAGTCGGGCTGGCCTTGATGCCGAGCTTGTGCTCGATGGACACGCAGTGCGCGTCATTGCGCGCGCCCAGCGAGCCGTCCGCGTTGACCAGGAACTTGGGCACCAGGAACAGGCTGATGCCCTTCACGCCTTCCGGGGCGCCCGGCACGCGGGCCAGCACCAGGTGGACGATGTTGTCCGCCATGTCGTGCTCGCCCCAGGTGATGAAGATCTTGGTGCCGAAGATCTTGTAGGTGCCGTCGCCCTGCGGCTCGGCGCGCGTGCGCACCATCGCCAAGTCCGAGCCCGCCTGCGGCTCGGTCAGGTTCATCGTGCCGGTCCACTCGCCGGAGATCAGCTTGGGGATGAAGGTCTGCTTCTGCGCCTCCGAGCCCGCCACCAGCAGCGCCTCGATCGCACCGTCGGTCAGCAGCGGGCACAGCGCGAAGCTGACGTTGGCCGCCTGCACGATTTCGCCGCAAGCCGCGCCGATCGTCTTGGGCAGGCCCTGGCCGCCATAAGCCTCCGGATGCTGCAGCCCCTGCCAGCCACCCTCGACGTACTGCTTGAACGCCTCCTTGAAGCCGGGCGTCGCGAAGACCTCGCCGTTCTTCCAGTACGAGGGGTTCTTGTCGCCTTCCACGTTCAGCGGGGCGATGACGTCCTCGTTGAGCTTGGCCGATTCCTCGAGCACCGCCTGCGCGGTGTCCAGGCCATGGTCGGCGAACGCGGGAATCTGCTCGGACAGCGTCTGCAGGCCAGCCAGGGCCTGCATGTCGAACAGCATGTCCTTGATCGGGGCGCGGTAGGTCATGGAGTGTCTCCGGATGAAAAAAGGGCGCCGCGCGTCGTCGGCGGGCGCCCTTGGTCTTGTCTGCGACCGTTCGATGCGGCCGCGGTGCTCAGCGATCGATTACAGGGCCTTGACCAGTTCAGGGACGGCCGTGAACAGATCGGCTTCCAGGCCGTAATCGGCGACGGAGAAGATCGGCGCCTCCGGATCCTTGTTGATCGCCACGATCACCTTGGAGTCCTTCATGCCGGCCAGATGCTGGATCGCGCCCGAGATGCCGGCCGCGATGTACAGCTGCGGCGCGACGATCTTGCCGGTCTGGCCGACCTGCCAGTCGTTAGGCGCGTAGCCCGCGTCCACCGCGGCGCGCGACGCGCCCAGCGCGGCGTTCAGCTTGTCGGCCAGCGGGGTCAGCACTTCGTTGAACTTGTCGCTGCTGCCCAGCGCGCGGCCACCCGACACGATGATCTTGGCGGCGGTCAGCTCGGGGCGGTCGCTCTTGGTCACCTCGCGGCCGACGAAGCTGCTCTTGCCGCTGTCGGCCACGGCCGTCAGCGATTCGACCGCGGCGCTGCCGCCTTCGGCCGCCGAATCGAAACCGGTCGTGCGGACGGTGATCACCTTGACCGCGTCAGTCGACTGCACAGTCGCGATCGCGTTGCCGGCGTAGATCGGGCGCTCGAAGGTGTCGGCCGAGACGACCTTGGTGATGTCGCTCACCTGGCCCACGTCCAGCAGCGCGGCCACGCGCGGCGCGACGTTCTTGCCCGCGGCGGTGGCCGGGAACAGGACGTGCGAGTAGTCCTTGGCGATGGCGAGCACCTGCGCGGCGACGTTCTCGGCCAGGCCGTCGGCGAACTGGGCGCCGTCGGCGTGCAGCACCTTGCCGACGCCCGAAATTTTCGCCGCGGCCTGCGCGGCGGCACCGGCGTTGGAGCCGGCGACCAGCACGTGCACGTCGCCACCGATGGCGGCGGCGGCGGTGACCACGTGGTGGGTGGCGCCCTTGAGCGAGGCGTTGTCGTGTTCAGCGATGACGAGGATGGTCATGTCTTATCTCCGAATCTTGTTCTGGGGGCTCAGATGACCTTGGCCTCGGTCTTCAGCTTGGTGACCAGCGTGGCCACGTCCGGCACCTTGATGCCGGCGCTGCGCTTCGGGGGCTCGGCCACCGACAACGTCTTGATGCGCGGCGCCACGTCCACGCCCAGGTCGGCCGGCTTGACCACGTCCAGCGGCTTCTTCTTGGCCTTCATGATGTTGGGCAGCGTCACGTAGCGCGGCTCGTTCAGGCGCAGGTCGGTCGTCACGACCGCCGGCAGAGTCAGGCTGACCGTCTCGAGGCCGCCGTCCACTTCACGCGTCACCGCGACCTTGCCGTCGGCCACTTCCACCTTCGACGCGAAAGTGCCTTGCGGCAGCCCCGTCAGCGCGGCCAGCATCTGGCCGGTCTGGTTGCAGTCGTCGTCGATGGCCTGCTTGCCCAGGATCACCAGCTGCGGCTGCTCCTTGTCGACCAGCGCCTTGAGCAGCTTGGCCACGGCCAGCGGCTGCAGCTCCGCGTCGGTCTCGACGAGGATGGCGCGGTCGGCGCCGATGGCCATCGCGGTGCGCAGCGTCTCCTGGCATTGCGTGACCCCGCAGGACACGGCGATCACCTCGGTGACCACGCCCTTCTCCTTCAGACGCACCGCCTCTTCAACGGCGATCTCGTCGAAGGGATTCATCGACATCTTCACGTTGGCGATGTCCACGCCGGTCCCGTCACTCTTGACGCGCACCTTGACGTTGTAATCGACGACTCGTTTGACGGGGACCAATACCTTCATCGAAGCACTCCAAGCGGATTGACGTTAACGTTAATCAGATTCTAGGGGAGCCCCGGGGCGCTCCCGTGTCTCCCAGCCGTCATGCGCCCTGCTCCCGTCCCGGAGATCCCGGGCGCCCGGGGTGCGCCTGGTCGGCGCCGGCTCGAAAATAAAACGAACGATCGTTCTATTCTAGCCATCGAACGGAGGATGCCAAGCAGCTTGGGGGCACGAATGAGGGAATCCCTCTAGACTCCGCTCCCGACACGCCGCCCCACGATGACGACTTCCCGTTCCGCATCTCCCGCCCCCCCGCCATCGGTGCTTCCCTCGCCAGCGACCCGCGTCCCTTCGATCGGGGTCTTCGACTCCGGCGTCGGGGGCCTGACCGTGCTGAAGGCCTTGCGCGAACAGTTGCCCGGCGTGCCGCTGCGCTACCTCGCCGACACCGCGCACGCGCCTTATGGCGACCGCAGCAGCGAGTACATCATCGATCGGAGCGTGAAGGTGGCGGAGCATCTGCACCGCGTCGGCGCCGTGATGGCCGTCGTGGCCTGCAACACGGCCACGGCGCATGCGGTGCAGGCCATGCGCGAGCGCTGGCCGCATTGGCCGGTCGTCGGCATCGAGCCCGGCGTGAAGCCGGCCGTCGCGGCGACGCGCAACGGACGCATCGGCGTCATGGCAACAACGGCGACGATCGCGAGCCGCCGCTATGAGCAACTCGTCGCGGCGCATGCCAGCGACGTCGAGCTCATCAGCCAGCCCTGCCCCGGCCTCGTGACCCTGATCGAGCGCGGCGACCTTCGCAGCGCGGAACTCGGCGAGCTGGTCGATCGCTATTGCGCGACGCTGCGCGCGGCCGGCGTCGACACGGTGCTGCTGGGCTGCACGCATTACCCGCTGATCCAGGCGCGCATTCAGGCCGCGCTGGGCGATGGCGTGCGGCTGCTCAACATCGAGGACGCGGTCGCGCGCCAGGCGCGCCGCGTGTGGGAAGGCTTCGGCCTCACGCCCGGCGGCGATGCCGGGATCGTGCTCGAAAGCACCGGCGACCCCGCGCCGCTCCAGCATCTGGCGCGCGAAGCGCTGGGCTGGCGCGATGTGACGGCCAGCCGCGTCGCGGCCTGAGGTCGCCGCCCCGCTCGCTCAGCCTTCGCTCAGCCCTCGCTCAGACGAGCGCCCGCGCCAGCCCGCGGGTCATGTCGACGCGTCTGAGCAGCCCATAGCCGAGCGCGAAAAACACCCCCGTGGCGAGGATCGCGAGCCGGTGGTTCCCTGACGTCATCGCGGTGACCGCGCCATAGGTCAGCGGGCCGATGATCGCGGCGAGCCGCGTCGCGAAGGTCCACAGGCCGAAGAACTCGGCCAGGCGGTCATGCGGCGCGAGCGCGCCCGCCAGCGCACGGCCACAGGACTGGCTCGAACCCATGCACAGGCCGGCGATCAGCGCGGCGATCCAGAAGAGCCAGGCGCTCGTCGCCACAAAGGCGAGCAGCACCATCATCATCCAGCCCACCAGCGTGACCGCGAGCGCCGGCTGGTGGCCGATGCGGTCCTCGTAGTAGCCGAAGGCGAAGGCGCCGACGGCCGACGCGATGTTGACCACGAACACCAGCGTCATCGTCTGCGCCGGCGTGAAGCCCAGCGCCTGCTCCGCATAGACAGCCGCGAGCGCGATGACCACGGCGATGCCTGCCTGGTAGCTGGTGCCGCAGGCGAGCAGGCGCAGGAAGTCGGGATAGGCGCGGGCCCGCTGCCACGACGCCCAAAGCTGCGACAGGCCTGACCCCATGTGCGCGGCGCGTCGCGTTGCACAGGGATCGGCGCGCTCGCGCATCAGCAGGAAGGTGGGCACGGCGGCCAGCAGATAGAAGGCCGCGGTGATCAGCATCGTCACCGGGACGGCATGGCTGGCGGACTCGCCTCGCGCCGAGGCGCTCAGCACATAGCCCAGGCACAGGCCCAGCGCGAGCATGCCGCCGAGATAGCCCACAGCCCAGCCCCAGCCCGACACGCGGCCCAGCGCATCGCGCCGCGCGAGCTCGGGCAGGAAGGCGGCGATCAGCGACTCGCCATACGAGAAGAACACGTTGGAGATGACGACCGCGGCCGCGGCCCACCAGAGCTGTTCGGGCCCGAAGAAGGCCAGCGCGGCCGTCGACAGCACGCAGCCGACCGTGCAATAGCTCAGCAGCCGCTTCTTGGCCGCGTGGGCGTCAGCCCAGGCGCCTAGCCCCGGCATCGTGACCATCACGACGAAGCTGGAGAACGCCACCAGCACCGTCCACAGCAGCGTCGCGGAGGGTTGCCCCTTGGCCAGGACGCCGACGAAATACGCGTTGTAGACAGCCGTCAGGACGACGGTCGTGTAGCCGGAATTGGCGAAGTCATACATCGACCAGCCAAGGACTTCGCGTTTGCGGACGCCCGGATTCAACAGTTCCTGCGCGAACAAGGCCATGCGATGCGATGCCCCGGAAACCATGCGCGTGGTGCCTGGAACGGGACTCGAACCCGTACGCCGGTGAAGGCGGCGGATTTTAAGTCCGCTGTGTCTACCGATTTCACCATCCAGGCCGCGACGGCTCCGAGGAGTTCCAAGTCGAGGTGACCGGACATTATCGGGGCCGCCGGGAAAGAAAAAAGGGAAGCCGGATCGGCTTCCCTTTTGAAGAGTTTGGAGCGGGAAACGAGGCTCGAACTCGCGACCTCAACCTTGGCAAGGTTGCGCTCTACCAACTGAGCTATTCCCGCATCGCAGGACAGCCGGATGACTCAGCATCCAACCACCCTTTGGTGTCATTGGAGCGGGAAACGAGGCTCGAACTCGCGACCTCAACCTTGGCAAGGTTGCGCTCTACCAACTGAGCTATTCCCGCAATGTCCATTCTTTGGAGGCGCGATCCGGAGTCGAACCGGACTGACCGGATTTGCAATCCGGGGCATAACCGCTTTGCTATCGCGCCCCAGAACCCTGGACGGGATTCTGTTGAAACCGGATTTGGTTGTCCGATTCCGATAAAAAATGGAAGCCGGAGCTTCCATCCTTTTCAAACCTGGAGCGGGAAACGAGGCTCGAACTCGCGACCTCAACCTTGGCAAGGTTGCGCTCTACCAACTGAGCTATTCCCGCAGGGTCTTCAACGCACTGCCTGCTTCAACTTCTCTGCGTCTCTTGCGATTCGCTTTGCTGTCGCAGCACCGTTTGCGCTGAAGCCGAGAGTATAGAACGGTTTTTGACGCTCACACAAGAGTTCCGCTCATTCTTTATGAAGATCGCCCAAGCGCGCCGCAATGAAGAATGGCGCCCTGAGGCGCCATTCGCGGGTCATTGAAGCGGTCAGTGCTTCAGCGAGTCGCCGCCCGCTTCGGGCTTGGGCTCGGCGACCTTCTCGGCGGGAGGCGTCGCAGCGACCTCTTCCTCCGGCAATGCCGACGGGTAGGTCTCCAGCGCCACCTCGAGCACGCGGTCGATCCAGCGCACCGGAACGATCTCCAGCTGGTTCTTCACGTTCTCCGGGATGTCCTGAAGATCCTTCACGTTCTCTTCCGGAATCATCACCGTCTTGATGCCACCCCGATGCGCGGCCAGGAGCTTCTCCTTCAGGCCGCCAATCGCCGTGACCTCGCCACGCAGCGTGATCTCACCGGTCATCGCGACGTCGGCCCGCACCGGGATGCCGGTCAGCGTCGACACGAAGGCCGTCGTCATCGCGGCACCCGCGCTCGGACCGTCCTTGGGCGTCGCGCCATCGGGCAGGTGCACGTGGATGTCGCGCTTCTCGAAGGCTTCATCCTTGATGCCCAGCCGGCGAGCCCGCGACCGCACCACCGTGCGCGCCGCCTCGACCGATTCCTTCATCACGTCGCCCAGCGAGCCGGTGCGGATGATGTTGCCCTTGCCCGGCATCGACGTGGCTTCGATGGTCAGCAGATCGCCACCCACTTCCGTCCACGCCAGACCGACCACCTGGCCGACCTGGTTCTTCTTCTCCGCGCGGCCGAAGTCGTACTTGCGCACGCCGAGGAACTCGTGCAGGTTGTCCTCGTTGACCACCACCTTGCCCTCGAAGGACTTGAGCTGCAGGCCCTTCACGACCTTGCGGCAGATCTTCGAGATCTCGCGCTCCAGCGAACGCACGCCGGCCTCGCGGGTGTAGTAGCGGATCACGCCGCGGATCGCATCTTCGGTGACCTCGAGCTCGTCATCCTTGACGCCATTGTTGCCACGTTGCTTGGGCAGCAGGTAGCGCTGGGCGATGTTGACCTTCTCGTCCTCGGTGTAGCCCGACAGGCGGATGACCTCCATCCGGTCCAGCAGCGCCGGCGGGATGTTCAGCGAGTTCGACGTCGCCACGAACATCACATCGCTCAGGTCGTAGTCGACCTCGATGTAGTGGTCCGCGAACGTGTGGTTCTGCTCGGGGTCCAGCACCTCCAGCAGCGCCGACGACGGGTCGCCGCGGAAGTCCATGCCCAGCTTGTCGATCTCGTCGAGCAGGAACAGCGGATTGCGCGTGCCGACCTTGGACAGGCTCTGCAGCACCTTGCCCGGCATCGAGCCGATGTAAGTGCGGCGATGACCGCGGATCTCGGCCTCGTCACGCACGCCGCCCAGCGCCATGCGGACGAACTTGCGGCCCGTTGCGCGCGCCACCGACTGACCCAGCGAGGTCTTGCCCACGCCCGGAGGCCCGACCAGGCACAGGATCGGCGCCTTGACCTTGTCCACGCGCTGCTGCACCGCGAGGTACTCAAGGATGCGTTCCTTGACCTTGTCCAGGCCGTAGTGGTCCTCGTTCAGCACAGCCTCGGCGTTGGCCAGGTCGTGCTTGATCTTGGTCTTCTTCGACCACGGCAGGTTGACCAGCGTGTCGATGTAATTGCGCACGACGGTCGCCTCAGCGGACATCGGCGACATCAGCTTGAGCTTCTTGAGCTCCGCCTCGGCCTTCTTGCGCGCTTCCTTCGGCATGCGAGCAGCCTGGATCTTCTTCTCCAGCTCCTCCATGTCGGCGCCTTCCTCGCCGTCGCCCAGTTCCTTCTGGATGGCCTTGACCTGTTCGTTCAGGTAGTACTCTCGCTGCGACTTCTCCATCTGGCGCTTGACGCGGCCACGGATGCGCTTCTCGACCTGGAGGATGTCGACCTCGTGCTCGAGCAGGTCCAGCAGCTTCTCCAGCCGCTTGCCCACTTCCGACAGATCCAGCACCGACTGCTTGGCATCGAGCTTGAGCGGCAGGTGCGCGGCGATCGTGTCGGCCAGGCGGCCGGCGTCGTCGATGCCGGCGATGGACGTCAGGATCTCGGGCGGGATCTTCTTGTTCAGCTTGACATACTGGTCGAACTGCTGCGTCACCGCGCGGCGCAGCGCCTCGACCTCGGGCTGGTCGTCGGCTTCCGGCGGGATCGGCAGGACCTCGGCGGTGAAGTGCTCCTCGCCGTCCTCGATCTTGTTGGTGGTGGCGCGCTGCAGGCCTTCGACCAGCACCTTCACGGTGCCGTCGGGCAGCTTCAGCATCTGCAGGATGCTGGAGACGCAACCCATCTCGAACATGTCGTCGGGCTTGGGTTCGTCCTTGCCGGCCGCCTTCTGCGCGACCAGCATGATCTGGCGGCCCGCTTCCATCGCCGCTTCCAAGGCCTTGATGGACTTGGGACGGCCCACGAAGAGCGGGATCACCATGTGCGGGAACACGACGACGTCGCGCAGCGGCAGCAGCGGCAGCGTGATGGGTTCCGCGGGGAGGATCGGATGACCGGACATGAAAACCTCTCTTTCTCAGGCCCACCTGGGGCCCGAGGGGCCAATTACAAGGTGCCGTTCAATAGCCTTTGAGCAATTGCATTCCACGGCAAGGAGTGGCAAGCAGATCGCCCGGGTGTCTTGGCAGGGAGCGGGCTCAGGCGCTCGCCTTGGCCTCGCGGTAAACCAGCAACGGCTTGGTGTCCTCATCGATGTTGTGTTCGTCCAGCACGACCTTGGCGACGCTCTCCAGCGACGGCAACTCGAACATCGTGTCGATCAGCGCATGCTCCACGATCGAGCGCAGCCCGCGCGCGCCGGTCTTGCGCGCCAGCGCCTTGCGCGCCACGGCGCTCAGCGCGGAGGGGCGCACTTCCAGCTCGACACCGTCCATCGCGAACAGCTGCTGGTACTGCTTGACCAGCGCGTTGCGCGGCTCGGTCAGGATTTGCACCAGAGCGTCCTCGGTCAGCTCGCCCAGCGTGGCGATGACCGGCAGACGGCCGACCAGTTCCGGAATCAGGCCGAACTTGATCAGGTCGCCCGGCTCGACTTCGCGGAACAGCTCGCCGACCTTCTTCTCGCTCTTGCTCTTGACGGAGGCGCCGAAACCGATGCCCGACTTCTCGGAGCGGTTCTGGATGACCTTTTCCAGGCCGTCGAACGCGCCGCCGCAGATGAACAGGATGTTGGTCGTGTCGATCTGCAGGAAGTCCTGGTTGGGGTGCTTGCGGCCGCCCTGCGGGGGGACCGAAGCCATCGTGCCTTCGACCAGTTTCAGCAGCGCCTGCTGGACGCCCTCGCCCGACACGTCGCGGGTGATGGAGGGGTTGTCCGCCTTGCGGCTGATCTTGTCGATCTCATCGATGTAGACGATGCCGCGCTGGGCGCGCTCGACGTCGTAATTGCAGTTCTGCAGCAGCTTCTGGATGATGTTCTCGACGTCCTCGCCGACGTAGCCGGCCTCGGTCAGCGTGGTCGCGTCGGCGATCACGAACGGGACGTTGAGCACCCGCGCCAGCGTCTGCGCCAGCAGCGTCTTGCCCGAGCCGGTCGGCCCGATCAGCAG
>Ga0209050_1001247_pt1 | contig 29383 bp, 24 predicted proteins | sample Araplavi_mTSA_r2_FD_184276 | JGI IMG/M metagenome (GOLD analysis project Ga0209050, IMG submission 184276) | Arabidopsis root microbial communities from North Carolina, USA - plate scrape MF_Cvi_mTSA_r2 (SPAdes) (version 2) | ecosystem: Host-associated > Plants > Roots > Endosphere | place: USA... | reverse complement strand
ACGATGGATTACGACGCCATCCAGAAGGCCGGTTCGGGCCTGGGTTCGGGCGCGGTCATCGTGATGGACGAAGACACCTGCATGGTGCGCGCCTGCCAGCGCATCGCGCGCTTCTACTTCAAGGAAAGCTGCGGCCAGTGCACGCCGTGCCGCGAAGGCACCGGCTGGATGTACCGCATGCTGACCCGCATCGTCGACAAGCAGGCGACGCTGGAAGACCTCCAGATGCTGCGTGCCGCGGCCGGCCAGATCGAAGGCCACACCATCTGCGCGTTCGGCGAAGCCGCCGCGTGGCCGGTGCAGGGCTTCCTGCGCCACTACTGGGATGAATTCGAGTACGCGATCGTGAACAAGCGCTTCCTGGTCGACGACCAGCGCGCCGGCACGGTGGTGGAGAAGGTCGCCGCATGAGCGCACAACCCGTAAATCCGAACCTTCCGCCCGACCACGTCACCGTCTTCATCGACGGCGTGGAAATGGCCGCGCCGAAGGGTTCGATGATCATCCATGCCGCCGACAAGGCCGGCATTCCGATCCCGCGTTTCTGCTACCACGACAAGCTGGCCGTCGCGGCGAACTGCCGCATGTGCCTGGTCGAAGTGGAGAAGATGCCCAAGCCGGCGCCGGCCTGCGCCACGCCGGTGATGGACGGGATGAAGGTCTCCACGCGTAGCGACAAGGCGCTCAAGTCGCAGCGCAACGTGATGGAGTTCCTGCTGATCAACCATCCTCTCGACTGCCCGATCTGCGATCAGGGCGGCGAGTGCGAACTGCAGGACCTGTCGCTGGGTTACGGCCGTTCGGTCAGCCGTTTCGCCGAGCGCAAGCGCGTGGTGCCGGACGAGGACATCGGTCCTCTGGTCGCCACCGAGATGACGCGCTGCATCCAGTGCACGCGCTGCGTGCGCTTCACCGCGGAGATCGCCGGCACCTACGAGCTGGGCGGCATGTACCGCGGCGAGAACCTGCAGATCGGTACCTACGACGGCAAGCCGCTGACGACGGAGCTTTCGGGCAACGTCATCGACGTGTGCCCGGTCGGCGCGCTGACCAACAAGGTGTTCCAGTTCAAGGCGCGCCCGTGGGAACTCATCGCGCGCGAGTCGCTGGGTTACCACGACGCGCTTGGCAGCAACCTGTTCCTGCACGTGCGTCGCGGCGAAGTGCTGCGCACCGTGCCGCGCGACAACGAAGCGGTCAACGAATGCTGGCTGTCGGACCGCGACCGTTACTCGCACCAGGGCCTGTACGCGGAAGACCGCGCGACGGCGCCGATGGTCAAGGAGAACGGCGAGTGGCGTGAAGCCTCGTGGGAAGAAGCGCTGGCCCGCGCCGCGAAGATCCTGCGCGACAACGGCGCCGACCAGCTGGGCATCCTTGCGGGCCCTGCGACGTCGAACGAGGAGGGCGCACTGCTGGCCCGTCTCGCCGAGACGCTGGGCACGGGCAACCTCGACCACCGCATCGGCCAGCACGACCTGAGCGACGCCGCGCACGCGGCCACGTTCGCCGCGCCCGTTGCCGACATCGACCACGCCGACGTCATCGTCATCGTGGGCTCCAACCTGCGCCACGAACTGCCGCTGGTGAACCAGCGCGTGCGCAAGGCCTGGACCCGTGGCGCGAAGGTGTACGTCGTCAATCCGGTCGATTTCGATTTCACCTTCGACATCGCGCAGAAGGCCATCGTTTCGCCGTCGCAGATCGCAGCGACGCTGGGCGACGAAGGCCTGGTCGACATCGCGAAGAACGCGACGCGTGCCGTCGTGATCGTCGGCGCGCTGGCCGAGAACGGCCCGCACGCGAGCGCGATCCGCAAGGCCGCCGCCGATTTCGCCCGCGCCACCGGTGCTTCGCTCAACCGCATCCCACAGGGCGCGAACGCGGTCGGCCTGTCCGACTACGGCGTGCTGCCGACCTCGCGCGATGCGCAGTCGATGCTTGCCGATGCGCGTTCGGCCTACGTGCTGTACGGCATCGAGCCGGGCATGGACTTCGCCGACACCGCGGTCGCGCTGAAGGCGCTCAATGCCGCGCAGGTCGTGGCGTTCAGCACCTTCGCGTGCCGTTCGACGCGCGCGGTCGCCGACGTGATCCTGCCGATCGGCCTGCTGCCGGAAATCGACGCGACGCTGACCAACCTCGATGGCCGTCAGCAAGCGACCGTCGCCGGCGGCAAGCTGCCGGGACAGGCGCGTGCCGGCTGGCGCGTGCTGCGTGCGATCGGCGGCGAACTGCAGGCGAAGGGTTTCGATTTCGTCGATCTGGCCGGCCTGCGTTCGGGCATGCAGATGCGCGAAGTGAAAGTCGTCGCCGGCAAGGCGCCGAACGTGTCGGGCGAAGGCCTGGAAGTCGCCGCAAGCGTCGCGATCTACCGCAGCGATGCGGTCGTGCGTCGCGCGCCGGCACTGCAGTCGCACCCGCTCAACGTCGAGCCCAGGGCTGTCATCAATCCGAAGGATGCTTCCGCGCTCGGCTTTGCCGATGGCGTGGTGGGCAAGTTCAACACCGCCGCGGGCACCGCGACGCTGCCGGTTTCGGTCAGCGACAAGGTCGCACCGGGCACCGTGTGGGTCGAGTCGGGCCACGGCGCCACCGCGCCGATGTCCGGTCGCGTGCAGGCGGGGAGGGCATAAGCGATGTTTGATCCGTTCCGCGACTGGCTGCTGTCGCTCGGCAATATCGGCGCGATCGTCTGGATCGTGCTGAAGGTCCTCGCGATCGCCATGCCGGTGATCATCACGGTGGCCTTTTACGTCGTCTGGGAGCGCAAGCTCATCGGCTGGATGCACGTCCGCCACGGACCGATGTACGTCGGCATGGGCATCCTCCAGGCGTTCGCCGACGTCTTCAAGCTGCTGTTCAAGGAAGTCATCCAGCCCACGAAAGCGGAGAACTTCCTGTTCAAGCTCGCACCGCTGCTTGCGCTCGCTCCGGCGTTCGCCGCATGGGCGGTGGTGCCGTTCGACTACCAGGTGGTTCTGTCGAACGCGAACGCGGGCCTGCTGTACCTGCTGGCGATGACCTCGCTGGGCGTGTACGGCATCATCCTGGCCGGTTGGGCGTCGAACTCGAAGTACGCGTTCCTCGGCGCGATGCGCGCCGCGGCGCAGGTGGTTTCCTACGAAATCGCCATGGGCTTCGCGATGGTCGGCGTGATGGTCGGCGCCGGCAGCCTGAACCTCACCGAGATCGTGATGGCCCAGGCCGGCAACGCCGGTTTCCTGGAATGGTTCTGGGTGCCGATGCTGCCGCTGTTCGTCGTCTACTTCATCTCCGGCGTGGCCGAAACCAACCGCGCGCCGTTCGACGTGGTGGAAGGCGAATCGGAAATCGTGGCCGGCCACATGGTCGAGTATTCGGGTTCGGCGTTCGCGCTGTTCTTCCTGGCCGAATACGCGAACATGATCCTGATCAGCTTCCTGACCTCGATCTTCTTCGTCGGCGGCTGGCTGAGCCCGTTCCACGGCTGGGGCATCCCGCTGCTGTCCGTCGACGGCTGGTGGTGGCTGCTCGCGAAGGTGTTCTTCTTCGCCAGCTGCTTCATCTGGTTCCGCGCCTCGTTCCCGCGCTATCGCTACGACCAGATCATGCGACTGGGCTGGAAGGTGTTCATTCCGATCACCATCGCCTGGATCTGCGTGGTGGCGGTGATGGCGTACTTCAAAATCTTCGAGCCCGGGGTGTAAGGGGCAGGCATGAATCGCATCGTTTCCTACTTCAAGAGCCTGTTGCTCATCGAGCTTTCGCAGGGACTCGCCCTCACGGCGAAGTACCTGTTCAAGCCGAAGTACACGCTGATGTACCCGATGGAAAAGACGCCGCAGTCGCCGCGCTTCCGCGGCGTGCACGCGCTGCGTCGCTATCCCAACGGCGAAGAGCGCTGCATCGCATGCAAGCTGTGCGAGGCCGTGTGCCCGGCGCTGGCGATCACCATCGATTCGACCAAGCGCGAGGACGGCACCCGCCGCACCACGCGTTACGACATCGACCTGTTCAAGTGCATCTTCTGCGGCTTCTGCGAGGAGTCCTGCCCGGTCGACTCGATCGTGGAGACGCACGTGCACGAGTACCACTTCGACCGGCGCGGCCAGAACATCGTGACCAAGCCGCAGCTGCTGGCCATCGGCGACCGCCTCGAGGCGGAAATCGCCGAGCGTCGCGCGGCCGATGCACCTTTCCGCTGAGGGCCTGACGAACATGGATCTGCCCCAGATTGCCTTCTTCCTGTTCGCCGCCATCGCCACGATGGCCGCGGTCGGCGTCATCAGCGTCAAGAACCCGGTGCACGCGGTTCTGCTGCTGGTGCTGACGTTCTTCTCCGTCGCCTGCACCTGGATCATCGCCGGTGCCGAGTTCCTCGGCGTCGCGCTGATCCTGGTCTACGTCGGCGCGGTGATGGTGCTGCTGCTGTTCGTGGTGATGATGCTGGACATCGATGTGGCGCCGTTGCGCGAAGGCTACGTGCGCTACCTGCCGCTCGGCCTGATCGTCGCGGTGGTCATGCTTGTCGAAATGCTGACGCTGATCGGCGTCAAGGCGAACGTGGCCAGCGGCTTCCCGGCCGATCCGGCCACCGCCGGCAACACACAGTGGCTGGCGCGTGCGCTGTTCACGCAGTTCCTGCTGCCGTTCGAGATCGCCGCGGTCATCCTGACCGTCGCCGTGATCGCGGCGGTGACGCTGACGCTGCGTCGTCGCGTCGGTGCGCGCCACCAGAATCCGTCGGCCCAGGCACGCGTGCGTGCCGCCGACCGCGTCCGCGTGGTGAAGATGGACGCCGTGAAGCCGGTCGTACCGGCCGACGTCACGGCACAAGTCCCGGCAGAGGAGGGCAAGCCGTGAGCGAATTCTTCGGTGCCGGGCTCGCGCTCGGTCATTACCTCGCGCTCGGCGCGGTGCTGTTCTGCATCAGCGTCGCGGGCATCTTCCTCAACCGCAAGAACGTGATCATGTTGCTGATGTCGCTGGAGCTGATGCTCCTGTCGGTGAACATCAACTTCGTCGCGTTCTCGCGCCAGCTGTCCGATCCGGCCGGCCAGGTGTTCGTGTTCTTCATCCTGACCGTGGCCGCGGCCGAGGCCGCCATCGGCCTTGCGATCCTGGTCACGCTGTTCCGCAACCGGCGCACGATCAACGTGGCCGAAATCGATTCGATGAAGGGCTGAGGTGGAGCACGCAATGGAACACGCCATCTCCAAGTCCATCCTGCTCGCGATCGTCCTCGCGCCGCTGATCGGCGCGATCGTCGCCGGCCTGTTCCGCCGCCAGGTGGGACGCGCCGGTGCGCACTGGGTGACCATCCTCGGCGTCGCGGTCAGCTGCGCGCTGTCGATGTACACGCTGTGGCAGCTGCTGCAGGGCGCCTCGCCGTTCAACGAGAACGTCTACACCTGGTTCCAGGTCGGCGGCATCGAAGCGCATGTCGGCTTCATGGTCGACAAGCTGACCGCGATGATGATGGTGGTCGTCACCTTCGTCTCGCTGCTGGTGCACATCTACACCATCGGCTACATGGCCGAGGACGACGGTTACCAGCGCTTCTTCAGCTACATCTCGCTGTTCACCTTCTCGATGTTGATGCTCGTGATGAGCAACAACTTCCTCCAGCTGTTCTTCGGCTGGGAAGCGGTGGGCCTGGTGTCGTACCTGCTGATCGGCTTCTGGTTCAAGCGCCCGACGGCGGTGTTCGCGAACCTGAAGGCGTTCCTGGTCAACCGCGTGGGCGACTTCGGTTTCCTGCTCGGCATCGCCGGCATCCTCTACACCTTCAACACGCTCGACTACGGCACCGTGTTCGCGCGTGCCGGCGAACCCGCGCTGGCCGCGGCGCAGATGCAGAACGCATGGCCGGCGCTCGCGCAGGCCGGCGGCTGGCTGTCGTCGATCGGCGGCTGGTCGCTGATGACCTTCATCTGCATCTGCTTGTTCATCGGTGCGATGGGCAAGTCGGCGCAGGTGCCGCTGCACGTCTGGCTGCCGGACTCGATGGAAGGCCCGACGCCGATCTCCGCGCTGATCCACGCCGCGACGATGGTGACGGCCGGCATCTTCATGGTGGCGCGCATGTCGCCGCTGTTCGAGCTGTCGCAGACCGCGCTGTACTTCGTGCTCTTCATCGGCGCCACGACCGCGTTCTGGACCGGTCTGATCGGCATCGTGCAGAACGACATCAAGCGCGTGGTCGCGTACTCGACGCTGTCGCAGCTGGGCTACATGACCGTCGCGCTGGGCGTGTCGGCATACAGCGCCGGCGTGTACCACCTGATGACGCACGCCTTCTTCAAGGCGCTGCTGTTCCTGGGCGCCGGCTCGGTCATCATCGGCATGCACCACGAGCAGGACATGCGTCGCATGGGCGGCCTGAAGAAGTACATGCCCATCACGTACTGGACGATGCTCATCGGCACGCTGGCGCTGATCGGCACGCCGTTCTTCAGCGGCTTCTACTCGAAGGACACCATCATCGAGGCCGCCGCCGAACACGCCCACGAAGCGCACAACTGGATCGCGACCTACGCGTACTGGGCCGTGCTGCTGGGTGCGTTCGTCACCTCGTTCTACAGCTTCCGCCTGCTGTACCTGACCTTCCACGGCAAGGAACGCTTCCACGATCCGGTGCCCGACCATTACGTCGCGCCGGAAGCGGATTCGACCGAGCACGAGTCGCAGCTCGCCGACGAGCATGGCCATGCCGCGCATGCGCATGACGCGCACGGCAAGCATGGCGATGCGCACGGCGACAGCCATGGCCACGGCCACGACGACCACCATGCGCACACGCCGCACGAATCGCCGTGGGTGGTGACGCTGCCGCTGGTACTGCTGGCGATCCCGTCGGTGCTGATCGGCTTCTTCACCGTCGGCCCGATGCTGTTCGGCACGGACGTCTTCGGTCACCACCCGCAACTGCCGTTCTTCCTCGGCGCCATCGATGTGGGCGCCGCGCACGACACCGTCGCTGCGGTGGGCAAGGAGGTATGGCACGGTCCGGTCGCCTATGCGTTGCACGGCTTCAAGGCACCGGCGTTCTGGCTGACCCTGGCCGGCTTCGTGCTCGCCACCGTCATGTACTGGTGGAAGCCGGAACTGCCCGCGAAGGCGCGCCGCGTCTTCGCCTGGCCGGTGCGCGTGCTCGAAGAGAAGTACGGCTTCGACAAGCTCTGGATCGGCGGTTTCGCCGGCGGCGGCCTCGGCCTTGGCAGGCTGTCGCGTGCCATCGACTCGTACGTCATCGACGGTGCGGTGGTCAACGGCAGCGCACGCGTCGTCGACCTCGTCGCCAACCTGACCCGCCGGATCCAGTCCGGTTACCTCTACCACTACGCGTTCGCGATGATCATCGGCCTGATTACCCTGCTGGCCCTGCTGATCCGCTACTGGCACTAACCAAGACAAGGACCCGACGTGAACCCCGAGCCCTTGCAGAGCACTTCCTTCCTGCTCAGCCTGCTGATCTGGCTGCCGATCTTCGGTGGCCTGGCCACGATGGCGTTTGGAAACGAGCGCGCCGGTGCGGCGCGCTGGTTCGCCACCGGCATCGCGTTCCTCACGCTGCTGGCGAGCATCCCGCTGCTCACCGGTTTCGACATGACGGCCTCGGCGATGCAGTTCGTCGAAGACCGCGCGTGGATCCCGGCGTACGACATCCGTTACCACCTCGGCGTCGACGGCATCTCCGTCGCGCTGATCGCCCTGACCACGCTGACCACGCTGCTGGCGATGATTGGCGCATGGACTTCGATCGACAAGCGCGTGGCGCAGTACTACGCCGCGTTCCTGATCCTCGAAGGCCTGATGGTCGGCGTGTTCGCCGCACTGGACGCGATGCTGTTCTACGTGTTCTTCGAAGGCATGCTCATCCCGATGTTCATCATCATCGGCGTGTGGGGCGGCCCGCGTCGCGTGTACGCATCGATCAAGTTCTTCCTGTACACGTTCCTGGGCTCGCTGTTCATGCTGCTGGGCCTGATCTACCTGTACCTCAAGGGCGGTAGCTGGCAGCTGGCGGACATGTACGCGCTGCCGCTGTCGGCGACCGAGCAGATGTGGCTGTTCTTCGGATTCCTCATCGCCTTCGCGGCTCGCTGTTCATGCTGCTGGGCCTGATCTACCTGTACCTGAAGGGCGGTAGCTGGCAGCTGGCGGACATGTACGCGCTGCCGCTGTCGGCGACCGAGCAGATGTGGCTGTTCTTCGGATTCCTCATCGCCTTCGCGGTGAAGGTGCCGATGTTCCCGGTCCACACCTGGTTGCCGGATGCGCACGTGGAAGCGCCGACCGCGGGTTCGGTGATCCTGGCCGCGATCATGCTGAAGATCGGTGGTTACGGTTTCATCCGTTTCGTGCTGCCGATCGTGCCCGACGCCGGCGCCGAGTGGGCCTGGCTGGTGATCGCGCTGAGCCTGATCGCGGTGGTCTATGTCGGCCTCGTCGCCCTGGCGCAGGACGACATGAAGAAGCTGATCGCGTATTCGTCGGTCTCGCACATGGGCTTCGTCACGCTGGGCACGTTCATCGCCTTCGCGCTGGTCCGCGAGTCCGGCAACACCGACGGCGCACGCCTGGGCCTGCAGGGCGCGATGGTGCAGATGATCAGCCACGGCTTCGTGTCGGGCGCGATGTTCTCCTGCGTCGGCGTGCTCTACGACCGCATGCACACCCGCATGATCAAGGATTACGGCGGCGTCGCGAACGTGATGCCGTGGTTCGCCGCATTCGTCGTGCTGTTCGCGATGGCCAACTCGGGCCTTCCGGGCACGTCGGGTTTCGTCGGCGAGTTCATGGTGATCCTGGCCAGCTTCCAGGCGCATCCGCTGATCGGTTTCGTCGCGGCCACCACGCTGATCATCGGCGCGGCCTACACGCTGTGGCTGGTCAAGCGCACGATGTGGGGCGAGGTGGGCAACGCGCACGTCGCCGAACTGGAGGACATCAACCCGCGCGAGGCGTTCGTGCTGGGTGTGTTCGCCGCCGGCGTGCTGATCCTGGGCCTGTGGCCCAAGCCCCTGACCGACCTGATGGAACCTGCCATCGCGAACCTGGCGACCCAGATCGCCGCGTCGAAGCTCTGAGGTTGTAGCGAATGAACATGCCTGTCCGCTCCGCCGCCGATCTGCTGCCGATCCTTCCGGAACTGGTGGTGATCCTCGGCGCGTTCGCGCTGCTGATGCTCGACCTGTTCATCGACGAGCGCCGCCGCGTCGTCAGCCACCTGTTCGCCATCGCCGTCCTGGCGGTCGCGACCTTCATGGTCGCCACCGGCGTGGGCGGGCAGGGCACCGTGTTCAACGGCATGTTCGTGCGCGACACCGCGGCGGACGTGATGAAGGTGACCATCGGCGTCGTCGGCATGCTGGCGATGGTCTACACCTGGCCGTACCTGCGCGCCCGCGACCTGTACAAGGGCGAGGTGTCGGTGCTGATGCTGTTCGCCACCGCCGGCATGATGCTGCTGGTGTCGTCCGGCAGCCTGGTGATGGTGTACCTGGGCCTGGAAATGCTGGCGCTGTGCTCCTATGCGCTGGTCGCGGTGGATCGCGACAGCCCGCTGGCGTCGGAAGCGGCCATCAAGTACTTCGTGCTTGGCGCGCTGGCCTCGGGCCTGCTGCTGTACGGCCTGTCGCTGCTGTACGGCGCGACCGGTTCGCTGCAGCTGGACCAGATCGCCACCGCCACGCAGATGCGCATCGCCGAAGGCAACACGCTGATGCTGATCACCGCCGTGGTGTTCATCGTCGCCGGCATCGCCTTCAAGTTCGGCGCCGTGCCGTTCCACATGTGGCTGCCGGACGTCTACCACGGTGCGCCGACGCCGATCACGCTGTTCATCGGCTCCGCGCCGAAGCTGGCCGCGTTCGGCATGACCTACCGCCTGCTCGAGGTCGGTGCGCCGGCATTCGAGGAACAGTGGCGCCTGATGCTGGCCATCCTCGCGGTGCTGTCGCTGGCGATCGGCAACCTCAGCGCGATGGTGCAGACCAACCTCAAGCGACTGCTGGCGTACTCGACGATCTCGCACGTCGGCTTCCTGTTCGTCGGCCTCGCCGGCGGCGGACGCGAAGGCTTCGCGGCGGCGCTGTTCTACGCGATCAGCTACGCGATCATGTCGGCCGCGGCCTTCGGTGCGATCGTGGTGCTGTCGCGCCGCGGTTTCGAAGCCGACCGCATCGAGGACTACAAGGGCCTCAATGCGCGCAATCCGTGGATGGCCGGCCTGGTGCTGTGCGTGATGGCCTCGCTGGCCGGCGTGCCGCCGTTCCTGGGCTTCTGGTCGAAGCTGGCGGTGCTGCGCGCCGCGCTGCAGGGCGACCTGCTGTGGCTGACGCTGGTCGGTGTCGTGTTCGCGGTGGTCGGCGCGTTCTACTACCTGCGCGTGATCAAGGCGATGTACTTCGACGAGCCGGAAGGCCAGGCGATCGAAGCCAGCGACAACCGTCCGCTGCGCATCGTGTTCGGCGTGAACGCACTGGCGCTGCTTGCGCTGGGCCTTGCGTGGAATCCGATCATGGCGTGGTGCCAGAAGGCGTTCGCAGGATAAGTTTTTCGCGCAAATCCGATTTAATTCATGAATCGGGGTTGCGCAGGTTTTAGTCGGCCGTTATCATGGTCGGCCTGATGCGGGGTGGAGCAGTCTGGCAGCTCGTCGGGCTCATAACCCGAAGGTCGCAGGTTCAAATCCTGCCCCCGCTACCAGCTTCGGCAGGCCCGGTCTTCACGACTGGCGCCGGCGGAAGGTCCGGAAACCGGACCTTCCCATGCCAAAGGCTCGGGCTTGGTGGTCGCGCACTGCTCACGCGACCACACCGAAATCCAGCTGTACGGACAAGGGGCCCGCAAGGGCCCTTTGTCGTTTTCGCGCTTGTGGGCTCGCGATCCGGAAGTAACTGCTTTTGAGTGCGTGCTTCGGAAGAAAGTGTGCGCAGTGGCGTTTGCTGGGCAATGCATTGCATCGAGGCACCGCAGCGGCATCCGGTGCCGTTTCATGGGAGTGACGTACGCGTGGCCGATAAAGCTGTCGAAATCGCGAACCTGCTCGCCCCGACCGTCGCGTCGCTGGGTGTCGAGCTGCTGGGCGCGGAATACCTGCCGTCTCCCGGCAGCGCCGTGCTGCGCCTGTACATCGACGTGCCGTCCGATGAGGCCGTGGGCGAGGACGGACAGCCGCGTTCGGTGACCATCGAGGATTGCGAAGCCGTCAGCCGCGAGGTCTCCGCGCAGCTCGACGTCGAGGACCCGATCAGCGGCATGTACACGCTGGAAGTCTCCTCGCCGGGCATCGACCGCCCGCTGTTCACGCTGGCGCATTACGAGCGTTTCGCCGGGGAAACCGCGAAGGTCGGCCTGAAGCTGCCGCAGGACGGCCGCCGTCGCCTGCAGGGCCGCATCGTGCGGGTGCAGGGCGGGGACGTCGTGTTCGACGTGGACGGAAACGAGTTCGTTGCCTCCTTCGGCAACATCGACAAGGCGCGCCTGGTCCCGGACTGGGCCGCGCTGGGAATGGCCCCGGTCAAGCCGGGCAAGGACAAGCCGGCGAAGGGCGCCCCGAAGGGCAGCGCTTCGAAGGCGAAGAAGTAACCACCAAATCACCATCAAGCCGGCGGCGCGAGCCGCCGACCGTGCGGAGTCAGAGAGATGAGCAAGGAACTGTTGCTGGTCGTGGACGCAGTCGCCAACGAGAAGGGCGTGCCGCGTGAGGTCATCTTCGAGGCCATCGAGGCCGCGTTGGCCTCGGCCGCGAAGAAGCGCTACCACGACGAGGACGTGCTGGTTCGCGTCACCATCGACCAGAAGGACGGCAGCTACGAAACCTACCGTCGCATGGAGGTCGTGGCCGACGACGTCGTGATGGAGTCGCCGGACCGCCAGATCCGCATGATGGACGCCATCGACGAAGTCGAAGGCGTGGAAGTCGGCGACTACATCGAAGAGCAGATCGAGAACCCGGAATTCGGCCGCATCGCCGCCCAGGCCGCCAAGCAGGTCATCGTCCAGCGCGTGCGCGAAGCCGAGCGCCAGCAGGTCGTGGACGCGTGGAAGGACCGCGTGGGCGAGCTGGTCACCGGCGTGGTCAAGCGCGTGGAGCGCGGCAACATCTACGTCGACCTGGGCGGCAACGCCGAGGCGATCATCCCGAAGGACAAGGGCATCCCGCGCGACGTGCTGCGTACCGGCGACCGCGTGCGCGGTTACCTGTTCGACGTGCGCAGCGAGCCCCGCGGCCCGCAGCTGTTCATCAGCCGCGCCGCGCCGGAATTCATGATGGAGCTGTTCAAGCTCGAGGTGCCGGAAGTCGGCCAGGGCCTGGTGTCGATCAAGGCCTGCGCCCGCGATCCGGGCGACCGCGCCAAGATCGCCGTCGTCGCGCACGACAACCGCACCGACCCCATCGGCGCCTGCATCGGCATGCGCGGTTCGCGCGTGCAGGCCGTGAGCAACGAGCTCAACGGCGAGCGCGTCGACATCGTGCTGTGGTCCGACAACCCGGCCCAGTTCGTCATCAACGCGATGGCCCCGGCCGAAGTGCAGTCGATCATCGTCGATGAAGAGAAGCACTCGATGGACCTGGCCGTGGCGGAAGACCGCTTGGCGCAGGCGATCGGCAAGGGCGGCCAGAACGTGCGCCTGGCCAGCCGTCTGTCGGGTTGGCAGCTGAATGTGATGACGCAGGACCAGGTCACGGCGAAGTCGGAGGCCGAACAGGCTTCGGCCCGCCAGCTGTTCCAGGAGAAGCTGGAAGTCGACGAGGAAATCGCCGGCATCCTGGTCTCGGAAGGCTTCAGCACGGTCGAGGAAATCGCCTACGTCCCGGTCGGCGAGCTGCTGGCGGTCGAGGGCTTCGACGAGGACATCGTCGAGGAACTGCGCTCGCGAGCCCGCGACGCGCTGCTCAACGAGGCCCTGGCGGCCGAGGAGGAGCTCGACGAGCACCAGCCGGCGGCCGACCTGCTCGAGCTGGCGGGCATGGACGAGGCCACGGCCTACGCCCTGGCCGCCCGTGGCGTGGTCACCCGCGACGACCTGGCCGACATGGCCACCGACGAGCTGACCGATATCGAAGGCATCGACGAGACCCGCGCCGCCGCGCTGATCATGGAAGCGCGCAAGCACTGGTTCGAATGAATACCGCGTCGGCCCGCCTGGCACCCCCGGGCTAGAATGACGCCAACACGCGCGGGACCCGTCCCGCGCCACGAGGACACCGAATCCGAATGTCGCAGCAAACCACCATCCGCAAGCTGGCCGAACTGGTGAACACGCCGGTCGAGAAGTTGCTGGAGCAGCTGGCAGAAGCCGGCATGACCTTCAGCGGCCCCGACCAGGTCGTGACCAGCATCGAGAAAGTCAAGCTGCTCGGCTTCCTCAAGCGTGCCCATGGCAAGGCCGAGGACAAGGCCGAGCCGGGCGAAGCGTCGAAGAAGATCACGCTCAACCGCAGCCGCAAGCAGGAAATCACCGTCGGCGGCGGCAAGAACAAGACGACCGTCGACGTCGTGGTGCGCAAGAAGGTCACGCTGGTCAAGCCGACCGACTCGCAGCCGATGTCCGAGAGCGACGAGCGCGCCGACATCCTGCGCAAGCTGGAGGAATCCAAGCAGCGCAACCTCGCCGAACAGCAGCGCCTGGCCGCCGACGACAAGCGTCGCGCCGACGAGGCCGACGCCGTGCGCGTCCAGGCCGAGGAAGCCCGCCAGAAGGCCGAGGAAGAAGAGCGCACGCGCCTGGCCGATGCCAGCGCGGCCGCCAGCGAAGCCGAAGAACCGGTCCGCAAGCCCGCCGCGGGCGGCCATGGCCACGGCCACGGTCATCCGAAGCCGGCCGCGCCGGCGCGTGCCCCCGAACCCGCCCGCGGCGCCCCGGCGCACAAGACGCGCGGTTCGCACGCGATGGTCGCCACCGTCGAGGACGACGACCGCACCAACCGTTTCGCCGGCCAGATGCACCTGAGCGCCACCGACCGAGCGCGCCGCTCCAGCAACACGCGCGGCAAGTCCAAGCCGACGCGTCGCCACGCCGAGCAGGCCCGTTCGGGCAGCGGCTTCATGCGTCCGACCGCGCCCATCGTCCGTGAAGTGGCGATCGGCGAGACCATCACCGTCGCCGATCTCGCGCAGAAGATGGCGCTCAAGGGCGGCGACGTGGTGAAGGCGCTGTTCAAGATGGGCGTCATGGCGACCATCAACCAGTCCATCGATTACGACACCGCCGCGCTGGTGACCGAGGAACTCGGCCACGTCGTGGTGAAGGCCGGTGCCGAGACCGCCGAGGACGCACTGCTGGCCCACGTCGAAGAGACGCAGGGCGAGAAGACCTCGCGTCCGCCGGTCGTCACCATCATGGGCCACGTCGACCACGGCAAGACCTCGCTGCTGGACTACATCCGCCGCACGAAGGTGGCCTCCGGCGAAGCCGGCGGCATCACCCAGCACATCGGCGCGTACCACGTGGAAACCGACAAGGGCGTCATCAGCTTCCTCGACACCCCGGGCCACGCCGCGTTCACCTCGATGCGCGCCCGTGGCGCCAAGCTCACCGACATCGTCGTGCTGGTCGTGGCCGCCGACGACGGCGTGATGCCGCAGACGCGCGAAGCCATCCAGCACGCGAAGGCCGCTGGCGTGCCGCTCATCGTGGCGATCAACAAGATCGACAAGTCCGACGCCGATCCGGGTCGCGTCAAGAACGACCTGCTCGCCGAAGACGTGGTCGCCGAGGATTTCGGCGGCGACACGCAGATGGTCGAGCTGTCGGCCAAGACCGGCCTGGGCGTGGACGACCTGCTCGATTCGATCTCGCTGCAGGCCGAAGTGCTCGAACTCAAGGCCGTGCCGACCGGCCGTGCCAACGGTACGGTCATCGAGTCCGCGCTCGACAAGGGCCGCGGCCCGGTCGCGACCGTGCTGGTCCAGCAGGGCGAGCTCAAGAAGGGCGACTATCTCGTGTGCGGCGTGCAGTACGGCCGCGTGCGCGCCCTGTTCGACGAGAACGGCAAGCAGGTCGAGAAGGCCGGCCCGTCGATCCCGGTGCAGGTGCTGGGTCTGTCCGGCGTGCCGGATGCGGGCGACGACTTCGTGGTCGTCGACGACGAGCGCCTGGCCAAGGACGTTGCGCAGCAGCGCGACGCCAAGCGCCGCGAATCGCGCCTGGTCGCCGCTGCGGGCAACCGCATGGAAGACATCATGGCCCAGATGGGCAAGGGCGAGGGCCAGCTGAGCCTCAACCTCGTCGTCAAGGCCGACGTGCAGGGTTCGGTGGAAGCGCTGCGCCAGGCACTGACCGCGCTGTCCAACGACCAGATCCGCATCAACGTGATCAGCTCCGGCGTGGGCGGCATCACCGAATCCGATGCCAACGCCGCGCTCACCGCGAAGGCGACGATCATCGGCTTCAACGTCCGTGCCGACGCGTCGGCGCGCAAGGTGATCGAAGCCAACAACCTCGACCTGCGCTACTTCTCGATCATCTATGACGTGATCGACCAGGTGAAGCAGGTGGCCTCGGGCATCCTGGGCGTGGAGATCCGCGAAGAGATCATCGGCACCGCCGAGGTCCGCGACGTCTTCCGCAGCTCGAAGTTCGGCGCCGTCGCCGGCTGCATGGTCGTGGAAGGCGTGGTCAAGCGGAACAAGCCGATCCGCGTCCTGCGCGACAACGCCGTCATCTTCGAAGGCGAACTGGAATCGCTGCGCCGCTTCAAGGAAAACGTGGACGAAGTGCGCAACGGCACCGAGTGCGGCATCGGCGTGAAGGCGTACAACGACGTCAAGCCGGGCGACCAGATCGAGTGCTTCGAGCGCATCGAAGTCCAGCGCACGCTGTAAGACAGGAGCGGGCGGGAGTTCAATCTCCCGCCCGTTTCCCGCTCCACCAAACCAGCAATTGGATCTATGCCTAAAACGTTCCACCGTACCGATCGCGTTTCCGCACAGCTCCGTCGCGAGCTGGGCACGCTGGTGCACGAATTCGTGCGCGAGCACGGCCTGCCGTCCGTCAGCGTCTCCGACGTGGAAGTCACGCGCGATCTCGCGCATGCGAAGGTGTTCGTCACCGCGCTGCAGCAGGAGCGTTCGAAGGAAGCCGTGAAGGCGCTCAAGGAACTCGCGCCGCAGATCCGTTTCCAGCTCGGTCGCGCGGTGAAGATGCGCCACGTGCCGGAGCTGCATTTCCATTACGACGATTCGGTCGATCGTGGCGAGCGCATCGGCAACCTGCTGCGCGACAACCCGACGACGCCCGAAGACAAGGGCGACGCGGACGAGTAAGCCGCCCAGCGGCCGTCCGCCGACGAACGCCTCGCCGTCCGTCAGCCCAACCTTCCATTCGATTGCCCTGGCCCCGGGATCCAAGCAGGATTCGCACGGGGAGCCCTTGGCCTCGTTCCGCCACCCGGCGGATGCGGACCTCGCCCCGCTGCGACCTGCGGACCTTCTGCGGACGATCCATGACGAAAGCCAAGACGCGCTTCCGCCCGCTCGACGGCATCCTGCTGCTGGACAAGCCGCAGGGCATCAGCTCAAACCAGGCGCTGCAGCAGGCGCGACACCTGTTCCGCGCGGAAAAAGGCGGCCACACCGGCAGCCTTGATCCGCTGGCGACCGGCCTGTTGCCGCTGTGTTTCGGCGAGGCGACGAAGATCGCCGGCCTGTTGCTGGGATCTGCGAAGGCTTACGAAACCACGGCCGTGCTTGGTCTCACCACCGACAGCGATGACGCCGACGGCGCGCCGCTGCTCGAGCGTCCCGTTCCAGTGCTCGACGATGCGGCCATCGAAGCCGCGCTCGCGCCGCTGCGCGGTCCGATCCGCCAGCGCGCCCCGATCTATTCGGCGCTGAAGCAGGGCGGGGAACCGCTATACGCCAAGGCCCGCCGCGGCGAGGCCATCGAAGCCCCCGAGCGCGACGTCGTGGTGCACCGCTTCGAACTGATCGAACGCGACGGCCCGCGGCTGCGCCTTCACGTCGAATGCGGATCGGGCACCTACGTTCGCAGCCTGGTCCGCGACATGGGAGAGGCGCTGGGCTGCGGCGCCCACGTCGCCACGCTGCGCCGGCTCTGGGTCGATCCGTTCCGCGAGCCGCGCATGGTCACGCTCGACGCCGTGCGTGCGATGCGTGAAGCCGATGGCGAGGCCGCGATCGAGGCCTGCCTGCTGCCGATCGAGGCCGGTTTGTCGCAATTCCCGCGCGTCGACCTGGACGAGCCGGCCACGCGCCGCCTGGGGCAGGGCCAGACCGTGGATTGCGCCGAAGGCCACGACGGAGTGGTCGCGGTGTTCGGCCCGGACGGGCGCTGCCTCGGGCTGGGCCAGCGGACGGGCCTCCGGCTCGCGCCGCAGCGCCTGTTCCGATGGGCCGCGCTCAGTGGCCAGCCTGAACAGGCGGCGGGCTCGACCGCGTAAGGGTCATCCGTCCGATTGCGTGAATCGGGCGGACACGATCTTCACGCATCGCAGCGGTCGCATTCGCGTGGCCCTGCTGTTACAATTTCGCCGCTTTTCAAGCACCTAAGCAGTTCCTTTCGCAGCATCCCATCAGCAAACGGCGGGCCAGGCGGTGCGTCGGCGCGGTTCATTCCGGTCGATTCGCTCTCTGCAGGCCTCGCATCTACAAGGCAAAAGCATGTCCATCGACACCAGCAAGATCATCGAAGACAACAAGCGCGGCGCCAACGACACCGGTTCGCCGGAAGTCCAGGTCGCCCTGCTCACCGCTCGCATCGAGCAGCTCACCGGCCACTTCAAGATCCACAAGCAGGACCACCACAGCCGTCGTGGCCTGCTGCAGATGGTCAACCGTCGCCGCAGCCTGCTCGACTACCTGAAGCGCAAGGACAACGAGCGCTACAAGACCCTGATCGAGAAACTCGGTCTGCGTCGCTAAACGAAACACCCACCGCGGCGCAGCGATGCGCCGCGGTTCGTTTTTGAGGCAGTGCTTCGAAAACATCGGCAACACAAGAGGTCCGCGCATCGCGCACCGACCCTTGTCAGGCAAGCCTCACCAAGCAACACCGGACGCGCCACGCGCATCCACGCAAGACGTTCGGATCATCGAACCATTCGAATTCCAGACCGCCCTCGCGGTCGACCGGAGCGGGGCAGGGGCCTCGACCGGAACGCATCAGAAACGACAGGAACCCCAACGTGGCAAAAATCACCAAGACCTTCCAGTACGGCGACCACACTGTGACGCTGGAAACCGGCGAAATCGCTCGCCAGGCCAGCGGCGCCGTCATCGTCAAGATGGACGACACCGTCGTGCTGGTGTCTGCCGTCGCCGCCAAGAGCGCCCGCGAAGGACAGGATTTCTTCCCGCTGACGGTGGACTACCAGGAGAAGTTCTACGCCGGTGGCCGCATCCCGGGTGGCTTCTTCAAGCGTGAGGGCCGTCCGACCGAGAAGGAAACGCTGATCTCGCGTCTGATCGACCGCCCGATCCGTCCGCTGTTCCCCGAGGAATACAAGAACGAAGTCCAGATCATCGCGACGGTGATGTCGCTGAATCCGGAAATCGACGGCGACATCCCGGCGCTGATCGGCGCCTCGGCCGCGCTCGCGCTGGCCGGCACGCCGTTCCAGGGCCCGATCGGTGCCGCGAAGGTCGGTTACAAGAACGGCCAGTACATCCTCAACCCGACCGCCGCGCAGCTGGCCGACTCCGACCTGGAGCTGGTCGTCGCCGGTACGTCCAACGCCGTGCTGATGGTCGAATCCGAAGCGAAGATGCTGTCGGAAGACGTGATGCTGGGCGCGGTGATGTTCGGCCATCGCGAGATGCAGAAGGTCATCAACGCCATCAACGAGCTGACCGTGGAAGCCGGCACCAAGCCGTCGACCTGGGTCGCCCCGGCGAAGAACGACGCGCTGATCGCCGCCATCGTCGAATCGGCCGGCGCTTCGCTGAAGCAGGCCTACCAGATCCGCAACAAGGCCGAGCGCCGCGACGCCATCTCGGCGATCCGCAAGGACACCTGGGAACAGCTGTCCGGCCGCGCCGAAGCTTCCGGCTGGGTCGCGGGCGAGTACAACAAGGAGTTCGGCGATCTGGAATACACCACGATGCGCGACTCGGTGCTCGACACCAAGATCCGCATCGACGGTCGCGACCTGACCACCGTGCGTCCGATCGAGTGCAAGACCGGCGTGCTGCCGCGCACCCACGGCTCGGCGCTGTTCACCCGCGGCGAGACGCAGGCCATCGTGGTCACCACGCTGGGCACCGCGCGCGACGGCCAGATCATCGATGCCGTCTCGGGCGAGTACAAAGAGAACTTCCTGTTCCATTACAACTTCCCGCCTTACTCGGTGGGTGAGACGGGCCGTTTCGGCGCGCCGAAGCGTCGCGAAATCGGCCACGGCCGCCTCGCCAAGCGCGGCGTGCTGGCGACGATGCCGACGCTGGAAGAGTTCCCGTACACGATCCGCGTCGTGTCGGAAATCACCGAGTCGAACGGTTCCTCATCGATGGCTTCGGTCTGCGGTTCCTCGCTCGCGCTGATGGACGCCGGCGTGCCGGTGAAGTCGCCGGTCGCGGGCATCGCGATGGGCCTGGTGAAGGAAGGCGATCGCTTCGTGGTGCTGTCGGACATCCTGGGTGACGAAGATCACCTGGGCGACATGGACTTCAAGGTGGCCGGTTCGCAGGAGGGCATCAGCGCCCTGCAGATGGACATCAAGATCCAGGGCATCACCGAAGAGATCATGAAGGTCGCACTCGCCCAGGCGAAGGAAGGCCGTCTGCACATCCTCGGCGAGATGGCCAAGGCCATCACCGCGCCGCGCAGCGAGCTGAGCGAGTACGCCCCGCGCCTGCTGACGATGAAGATCCACCCGGACAAGATCCGCGAAGTGATCGGCAAGGGTGGCTCGACCATCCAGGCGATCACCAAGGAAACCGGCACGCAGATCGACATCCAGGACGACGGCACGATCGTCATCGCTTCGGTGAATGCAGCAGCCGCCCAGGCCGCGAAGGCGCGCATCGAGCAGATCACGTCCGACGTCGAGCCGGGCCGCATCTACGAAGGCAAGGTCGCCAAGATCATGGACTTCGGTGCGTTCGTCACGATCCTGCCGGGCAAGGACGGCCTGGTGCACGTCTCGCAGATCTCGAGCGAGCGCGTTGAGAAGGTCTCCGACAAGCTGAAGGAAGGCGACACCGTCAAGGTGAAGGTGCTGGAAGTCGACAAGCAGGGCCGCATCCGCCTGTCGATGAAGGCCGTCGAGGAAGGCGAGGGCGTCCCGGCCGAGTAAGCCGGACGTTCCCCTTCGGCGACATCGCCGGAAACACGAAAAAGCGGGCTTCGGCCCGCTTTTTCTTTGGGCGATCGCACGACTCGGGCGCCACCGTCTTCGGGCGGATGTAACGCCTGCTACGCTGCGCCCATCCAACAGGAGGGATTCGCATGGCGTCGGGATCGCAGGAGCTGGAGCGTTTCGTGCACGAAGCGCTGGTGCGCGGGGAATCGAAGGAATCGATCGCACAGGCGTTGTCGAGCGCCGGCTGGCGCGACGCACAGACCCGCGGGTTGCTCGATGCCTACGCCGACGTGCCCTTCGTCGTACCGGTGCCGCGCCCACGCGCTTCGTTGTCGGCGCGCGAGGCGTTCCTCTACCTGGTGATGTTCGCCTCGCTGTATTTCGCGGCCTGGCACCTGGGCAGCCTGCTGTTCGACCTGATCAACATCGCGTGGCCGGATCCGTCGGATTCGAACTACGCATGGCGCAGCTTCGATTATTCGCTGCGCTGGTCGTGTGCGGCGCTGATCATCGCCTTTCCGGTATTCGCATTCGTGTCGTGGTTCGTCGGGCGCGATGTCGCGCGCGATCCGATCAAGCGCCTGTCGCCGGTGCGGCGCTGGCTCACCTACCTGACGTTGTTCGTCGCCGCGGTGGTGCTCATCGGCGATCTCACCACGCTGGTGTTCAACCTGCTGGGCGGCGAGCTGACGACGCGCTTCGTCCTGAAGGTGCTCGTCGTCGGCGTGCTCGCAGGCGGCGTGTTCGGTTACTACCTGCAGGACCTGCGACGCGAGGAAGGCGCCGCGCCGGGACGTTTCTGGTCGGGACGCGGATGGTTGATCGGCACCGGCGTGGTCGTCCTGGCCACGCTGGTCGCGGCGTTCTTCGAAGTACGCACGCCGATGGAGGCGCGGAAGTGGCGGCAGGACCAGCGGCGCATCGAAGACCTGACGGCCCTGAAGGCGGAGATCGAAACCTGGGCCGGGCAAACCGGTGCGCTGCCATCGGATCTGGACGTCGTGGCGCAGCAGCCCGGGGTGAAGGTAAACGTGTCCGATCCATTCGACTCGCGCCCGTATCGGTACAGCGCCATCGACGCGCGCCGATACCGCCTGTGCGCGTTTTTCACCACCGACAGTGCCGCGAGGGCGGATGCGGCCGCTTGGACGGATCGCCAGTGGCGCCATCCGCGTGGGGAACACTGCTTCATGCTGATGCTGCCCGAGCGCGAGAACAAATGAACCAGGGCGTGTCACGAACGCTCCCCCTGGCCCGTCCTGGGTGCAGGCAACGCTCAGGACATCCCCCATGTGCACCGCGATGGACACTGTTTTCGAAACCCACCGCCCGCGCCTGATGGCGCTCGCCTACCGGCTGCTCGGCAGCCGCAGCGACGCCGAGGAGATCGTGCAGGACGCCTGGCTGCGCTGGCACCAGGCCGATCGCGCGGCGATCCGCGACCCGGAAGGCTGGCTGGTGACGACCACCACGCGCCTGGGCATCGATCGCCTGCGCCTGGCGCGCACGGAGCGCGAGGTGTACCCGGGCCCGTGGCTGCCCGAGCCGCTCACGGTCGACGATTCGCCCGGCCCGGAGCAGCAGGCCGACGTCGCGGGGCAGGTGTCGCTGGCGTACCTCGCGTTGCTCGAAAAACTCGGCCCGGAAGAACGCGCGGCCTTCCTGCTGAAGGACGTGTTCGATTACGACTACGCGCAGATTTCGGAACTGCTCGGCCAAACCGAAGCGAACTGCCGGCAGATGGTGAGTCGCGCCCGCACGCGCGTGCAGGCCGAACGCCCGCGTTTCATCGTCGCGGCCGACACGCACCGCCGCCTGCTCGAAAGTTTCATGCATGCGATGCAGCGCGGCGATCGCGCATCGATCATGGCGCTGTTGCACGCCGATGCGCGTCTGGTATCCGACGGCGGCGGCAAGGTCACCGCCGTCATTCGTCCGCTGGAAGGCGCGCAGCGCATCGCCGATCTTTACTGGACGGTGGCGCGCCGCGTTGGTGACGACGCCGAGTTGCGACTGGGGCATGTCAACGGCGAGCCGGCGCTGCTGCGTTTCCATGAAGGCACGCTGCATTCGATCAGCACGATCGTGGTCGATGAGGAGGGGCGCATCACGCAGGTGTTGTCGGTGCTGAATCCGGACAAGTTGCGCGGGTTGCTGGCGTAAGCGCATCCGCGCAAAGAGCGGATGGGTTCCAGCTTTCGCTGGAATGACGGTGCCTCTTGTAGCCCGGGTAAGCGAAGCGCACCCGGGACTACAAGAGCCATACAGCTACAGCGCCAGCCTCACGCGTTCGGCAACGGCTTGCGCAGTCCGATGTTGAGCACGTTCCATGCGCGGATCGCTGCAACGGCGAACGTCAGTTCCGCCATTTCGCGTTCGTCGAAGTGTTCGCGCGCCTGCTCCAGCGCATCGTGCGGCACCTGCGTCGTGCCGAGGGCATTGAGGGTTTCGGCCCACGCCAGCGCGGCGCGTTCGCGCGCATCGAACAGCGGGCTTTCGCGCCAGGCGGGCAGGGTGTCGAGCTTGCGCTGGCTTTCGCCCGCCTTGCGCAGCATCGTCGAATGCATGTCCAGGCAGAACACGCAGCCGTTGATCTGCGATACGCGCAGCGACACCCATTCCACCAGCTTCGCGCCGAGCGGGCCCTTGTGCAGGCCGGTGCTGAGCTGGAGCAGGTTCTGGAAGGCGCTGGGGGCGAGGGCGGTGTAGTCCAGTTCGGTGGCGGCGTTCATGTCGTCTCTCTCATGTTGGCGGCCAGGACGGCCGCTTCATGACATAGGACGGGTGGAGGGCGCCGGTTGTGACAGGTCCGCCGGACGCGTTCCGAACGGCCGCGGGGGGAGGCGGTTCAACGGCCTCGTGACAGTCGCGGCAGCACGTCCAGGACCAGCCGCTGCGCCAGCGCCACCACGGGCGATACGAGCGACAGGATCACAGCACCGGCGCTCCACGCGATCCACGCATCGCCATGTCCGTGCGAGAACACCAGCGCGAGGTTTCCTGCCATCGCGATCGACACCGGCAGCCATGCCACCGCGACGATCAGCGTAGCGAGCGCGATGCGACGCACGACGCCGCGGCGCGCGATCACCGCGCCACTGCCCGCGATGGCGCACAGGCCGAGCGCCGTGATCGCATTGCCGAGCGGAAGGCCGCCGGGAAGCGCCGTTTCCAGATATGGCGCGCCGGTCACGAGCGAGCCGATCGCGAAGACGCCCAGCGCGAGCAGGCCCGATGCGATGAGTGCGTCGATCTTCCAGCGTGGGGACATGGGGCGCTCGTACGAGGGCGAAGGCCGAGCCTACGCAGTGCGATTGCGGGCGACAAGGACGCGGCGCTGCGTTCGAGCCCTCGATCGCAAAACCACGATGGGTTCCGGTTTTCGCTGGAATGGCGGGGGCGATGGCGTGACAGCCTGGGTCCCGGCGTTACCCGGGATGAGGATCCAAGGGTGCCGCAATCGATCAATGCCGTGGCCACGCGGGTTCGCCGCCCCAGGTCACCGCCCTAGGTCGCCATCCGCAACGTCGTCGTCGTCCCGCGTCCCTCATCGGAAGCGAAGTCCAATCGCCAGCCCAGGTGCTCGCACAGGCGCGAGATCAGGTCCAGGCCGATGCCGCCGCCGTCTCGCCCGCCGCCGCGCGCGACGCTGGCGTAGATGCGCGCGATTTCCTCCGGCGTCATGCCGTGGCCGGGGTCGTCGATCACCACCGTCGCCGGCGCTTCGAGCCGGATCGTGATACGCCCGCGATCGCTGTGCTCGATCGCATTGCGAAGCAGGTTGCCGATGGCGGCCTGCACGATCGGCAGCGGCGCGAGGATCTCGCAGGGCTGCAGCGAGAGGATGTCGAGCCGCAGGTCCTTGTCGCGCGTGAGATGGCGATGGTCGTCGACGATCCCGGGAATCAGCTCGTCCAACGCGACGTGGTCGCTGGAGCGCGCGAGCCGCGCCGGATCCTTCGCCAGCACCAGCAGCAGCGAGATCAGCTGCTCCACCTCGCGCGCGGTGCGCTGGATGCGTTGCAGCTGGCCGCGCGCGGGTTCGGGAAGTTGCGACTGTTGCAGCGCGATCTCGCTCGCGCCGGCGATCACCGCCACCGGTGTACGCAGCTCGTGGCTGGCGCTGTCGATGAACACGCGTTCGCGTTCGACGAAGCGGTCGTTGCGCTGCAGGTAATTGTTGAGCGCGTCGGCGATCACCACCAGCTCGGCGCTGGCCGAATCGGGCGTTTCGATGCGCTGCCCGGCCTGGTCCGGCCGCAGGCGCTCGATCGACTGCGCCATGTCGCGCAGCGGCTTGAGCAGGCGGTTCACGCTCCATGCGATGGCGATGCCCAGCAGCACGACCAGCGTGATCGCCGAACCGACCATCGTCAGGCCCATGTCGAGCTCGCGCTCTTCAAGGTCGGTGATGTCCAGTGCCAGCGCGACCGGGCGGCCGTCGACTTCGCGTACCAGCGCGACGCGTTCGACGCCGTCGATCATGATCTCGTCGTAGACGCCCGGTCCGACGCCGCGCAGCGGCTGCGGCATCGACGCCGGATCGCGTCCGTCGAAGAACGCCAGGCTCTGTGTGTTGGTCCAGCGGGCGCCCGGTTCGCGCTCGCGCAGTTCCAGCAGGTGGTCCATCTCCGAATCGAGCAGCGTCTGCCACACCAGCCGTTCGGCGTGCTCGTTCACGATGAAACCGTGCACGACCACCGCCACGCTCAACACCGCCACATAGCCGAGCAGTCCGAGCAGGATGCGTCGGCGAAGTCCCGTGCGCTTGGTCACTCGATGGCCTCGCTCGCGACGGTCGCGACTTCACCGGCGACGATGCGGTAACCCACGCGTGGCAAGGTCTGGATCAGCTTCATGTCGAACGGACCATCGACGCTGCGTCGCAGTTCGTAGATGTGGGAACGGAGCATGTCGCCGTCGGGTGGATCGTCGCCCCACAGCGCGTGCTCGAGACGGTCGCGCGTGACGGCGGCGGGGCTGGCCTGCATCAGCACTTCCAGCAGCTTGCGGCAGGCCGGGTAGAGATGCAGCGCACGGCCCGCGCGCGTGGCTTCCAGCGTGCTCATGTCCAGCTTGAGATCGCCCACCTGCAGCACCTTGCTGCGGCCGCGACCGCGTGCGCGCGTGACCAGCGCTTCCAGGCGCACTTCGAGCTCCGGCAGGTGGAAGGGCTTGGTGAGGTAATCGTCGGCACCGGCGCGGAATCCGGCGATCTTGTCGGGCAGTTCGTCGCGTGCGGTGAGCATCAGCACCGGGGTATCGCGGCCGGCCTCGCGCAGGCGGCTGAGGACTTCGCGGCCGTCCATGCGCGGCAGCATCCAGTCCAGGACGATCGCGTCGAATTCCTTCGTCACCGCCAGGTGCAAACCGGTGGGGCCGTCCGGTGCGGCGTCGAGCGTGAAGCCGCGCGCGTCGAAGTATTCGAACAGGTTGGCGACCAGGTTGTGGTTGTCCTCGACGACCAGTACGCGCATCGCGGCCATTCCTCCGTTTGGCGCGCTCGCGCCTGCGCCCATTCTGCACCCGTGGACATCGGAATGCCGTCGGAATTACGGCCGGAATTCGCCGGAATCCGCCTCGGAGCCGCCCAGCGAAATGCCCGATGAACGCGTTCGTCCCGATGCGTCCGATCCGACCGCATTCCGACACCTCGCAACAGAGCATGCCCGCGTCATTTCGAATTACCCAAGTTCCGTCATGCGCAGTGCGATCTCCCAGGCGTCCATCGCTCCAATGCAGGCAAGTTCCAGGATCAAGAAAAGTCCGATGGACGTCATGCCGCGCGACGGCCTGCGTTTCATCCTCACGCACGTCCTCATGCCGTTGCTGGGCTTCGCGCTGCTGCTGTTCGTGACGCGCTGGCTCGATGGCGACCAGTGGATCGCCGATCGCCTCTACGCGCTGCAGGGCGGGCGCTGGATGCTACGCGATGCGTTCATGACCCAGACGCTCGTGCACCAGGGCGGGCGCGACCTGAGCATCGCGCTCTGGGCGGGAGCGGCGGCGGCGTGGCTGGTCGCGCGGCGTCGCGCGGAATGGGCATCGCTGCGCGCGCCGCTGGCCTACCTGATCGTCGCCGTCACCCTGTCGGTGCTGTGCGTGTCGTGGGTGAAGTCGTGGTCGAACATGGACTGCCCGTGGGACCTGCAGCGCTATGGCGGGCTGCGTCCGTACATCTCGCTGTGGGACGTGCGGCCGATCGGCCTGCATCGCGGCGCCTGTTTCCCGGCGGGACACGCGAGCGGCGGCTACGCGTGGCTGTCGCTGTATTTCTTCCTCGGCGCGGTGCGGCCGCGGTGGCGCTGGGCGGGGCTCGCGGCGGGCCTGGGCCTGGGGCTGGTGTTCGGCATCGCGCAGCAGCTGCGCGGCGCGCATTTCGCTTCGCATGACATCGCCAGCGCCGCGATCTGCTGGACGGCGGCCGTCGCCACCTGGCAGGTGTTCCGTCCGAGCCTGGTGCGTTCGCGCTGGCTGGCCGCGGGCATCGGTGCGCGGGAGACGAAGGCATGAGTTCGGTCGTCTCACGCCGCCCGTTCGACGACGGGCTTCGCCGCCTCTTCCAGTTCCTCTCGATCCGTCCGGAGATGACGGTCGAACGCCTCGCGTTCTACGTCGCGGCTTTCTTCACCGTGTTCTGCAATGGCGCGTTCTTCCGCGCCGTCGCGGCGACCGGCGCGCTGCACGGTGCGTCGGGGTGGGCGGTCGGGCTCAGCCTGGTGGCGATGATCGGCGCGCTCAACATGCTGCTGCTGTGCCTGCTGCTCACCCGCTGGTCCGCGCGATGGGTGCTGACGCTGCTGATCCCGGTCACCGCGATGGCCGCGCATTTCATGAGCCGCTACACGGTCTATCTCGACGCGGACATGATGCGCAACATCCTGCACACCGACGGCAAGGAGTCCGGCGAACTGATCTCGCTGGGCATGCTCCCCAGCCTGCTGTGGCTGGGCGTGCTGCCGACGGCGGCGGTGTGGCGCGTGCGCCTGAAGTTGCGGCCGATCGGGCGCGCGGCGCTCATGCGGATGGGTTGCATCGTGCTGTCGATAGTCGTGGCGGGCGGGGCGATGATGGCCTCGTTCCAGGACCTGTCCGCGCTGATGCGCAACCACAAGGAATTGCGCCACCTCATCACGCCCGGCAACTACATCGTCTCTCTGGCACGCGTGGCCAGGCACGACGGCGCGCGTCACCAGCCCAAGACGCCCATCGGCCTGAACGCGCACGTCGTCGGTCGCGATCCGAGCGCGAAGCCGCGCCTGCTGGTGATCGTCGTCGGCGAAACCGTGCGCGCGCAGAACTGGGGCCTCAATGGTTACGCGCGACAGACCACGCCGCAGTTGCGCGACATCGGGCCGATCAACTTCACCGATGTCACCTCGTGCGGTTCGGCAACGGAAGTATCCGTGCCGTGCATGTTCTCGCCGTTCGGCCGCGCGCATTACGACGAGGACCGCATCTCGCACACGCAGTCGCTGTTGAACGTGCTCGATCATGCCGGCATCGGCGTGCTGTGGCGCGACAACCAGACCGGCTGCAAGGGCGTGTGCGAAGGCCTGCCGTTCCAGTCGTTCGAACACGCGAAGGATCCGCAGTCCTGCACCGCCGAAGGCTGCCTCGACGAGGTGATGCTGCACGGCCTTGCCGATGAGATCGCACGTCGTCCCGGCGACCAGGTCATCGTGATGCACCAGCTGGGCAGCCACGGGCCGAGTTATTCCAAGCGCTATCCCGCGCGCCTTCGCCGCTTCACCCCGACGTGCGAAACGGCGGACCTGGGCGACTGCACGCGCGAGGAGATCGTCAACGCGTACGACAACTCGGTGCTGGGCACCGACGACTTCCTCGCGCGCACGATCCGCTTCCTGGCCGAGCAGTCCTCGCGCGAGACGGCGATGATCTACCTGTCAGACCACGGCGAATCGCTGGGCGAGAATGGCCTCTACCTGCACGGCGTGCCGTACGCCATCGCGCCCGACACGCAGACGCACGTGCCGATGGTGATGTGGTTCTCGCCCGGCTAGACCACGGCGAATCGCTGGGCGAGAATGGCCTCTACCTGCACGGCGTGCCGTACGCCATCGCGCCCGACGCGCAGACGCACGTGCCGATGGTGATGTGGTTCTCGCCCGGCTTCGCGGCCGACCGCAATCTCGATGTCGACTGCATGAAGCGCGAGAGCCACGCGCCGGCAAGCCAGGACAACCTGTTCCATTCGGTCTTGGGCCTGATGCAGGTGCAGACGCCCGAGTACGACCGCAAGCTGGACCTGTTCGACCGCTGCGTCGCGCCGGGCTGAGGCCGGGCGCACATCCCACGGCGTGACGCCGCTGGCAAGTGTCGGCAGTGGGCGGTCGCATGGCAGGCGTGTTGCAGTGCACGCCTGCGGCATCCTGCGGACTTCCTGCCGGCTCCGTTCCGCCGGCATGCGGAGGCCGCGATGTCGAAATCCTTCTGGTGGGCCGGGTTGCTGGCGATCGCCATGGCAACGTTGCCGGCTGCCGGTGCCGAGCTGGGCGTGCTGGCGCCGGTCCTCGCGAACGGGCAGCCGCAGACGCAGGCCGATCCTGCGGGACATCCTGCGCCGGTCGTGACGCGCGTCCGTTCGGGCGACCTGTTCGAACAGGTGCAACACGAAGCACGCGACGGCTTTCTCGCCACCGTGCTCGCGCTCGACGAAAGCGCGCAGCGCATCGCGGGCGCGAAGACGCCGACGCCGACATGGCTGTACCTCTCGGCCGAAGACGGCGGTTTCGCGCGGCGCGGGTTCTGGCTCGAAGAGGACGGCCGTCGTCGTTTCGTCGATGAGCTGTTCGTCGACCTGGTCGTCGATGCGGACACCATCGCCGATGGCGGCTTCGAGGAAATCTTCAGCCACGAGATGGGGCACGTGTTCCTGCGCCGGCTGATGCCCGGCCTTCCGTACGGCTGGTCGCGCACGCCGCACAGCAGCATGAGCGTCACCGATTACCCCACCGCGTTCGACGAAGGATTCGCCACGCATTTCCAGAGCCTGGTGCGGCGCCATTCGCGCAATCCGCGCCTGGAGGAGCTCACGCTGGGCCTCAACGCCAAGCCCTTCCTGCCGTACTGGCTGAGCAACCTGGATCGCGCCGGTCGCATCGA
>Ga0209050_1001242_pt1 | contig 29500 bp, 21 predicted proteins | sample Araplavi_mTSA_r2_FD_184276 | JGI IMG/M metagenome (GOLD analysis project Ga0209050, IMG submission 184276) | Arabidopsis root microbial communities from North Carolina, USA - plate scrape MF_Cvi_mTSA_r2 (SPAdes) (version 2) | ecosystem: Host-associated > Plants > Roots > Endosphere | place: USA... | reverse complement strand
TTCTGGCGGATCGAATCATTAATGCTGCGCCCGTAGCGAGGCACGTGCTTGTAGGTATTGCGGATGATGAGACGACGATCCTGGGTCATCCTCACCGTGGTGCCGGCGTGGTCGGCCGGTGTCAGCCCCCAGTCGGCCTGAACGCCAACAGAGGCCATCTCGGCGTCGGTGAGCGGGCGCGTCCAACTGGCAAACGTCATTACCGGCAGCAGCCGATTGCGCAAGTAACCAAACTCCTGGGTGAAGATGCTGGTACCCAGCAGCACTTTCGGCGTGCGGATCAAACCCTCTTTACCGACCAGGATCCAGTTTCCGCCGGCGTCCTTTTCCAGGCGCTGGATGGGTGATTCCTCGAGGACTTCAACGTTCTGCGGCAGTGACGCGCCCAGGCCTCGCACCAGTGCCGCCGGCTGCATGAGGTAGCAACCGGGGGTGAAGATGGCGCGGCTGTAGTAGTCGGTCCCGAGTACGCCTGCCAGTTCCTGGCGTTCCACCTGGCGATAAGGCTCACCCAGGTCGGCCAGCAGTTTCTCGAAATGGTCGAGGTAGGCCAGGCCACGCTCACCCACCGCCCCCTGGTACTTGCCGGCATGGGACCACTGACAATCGATGGCATGGCGACCGATCAGGGTTTGCAGTTGATCGATGGCTGCGCGGTTAAGCCCCAGCAGGCGTTGCTTGTGCTGTGGGTCAGGATGCTCCAGGGCAAACTTGTGCGGCAGATCGATGACGAAACCGGAGTTACGCCCCGATGCCCCATAACCGACACGCTGGGCATCGACCAGGAGAATGCGCGACTGTGGCATGTGCTCAGCCAACCGGCGTGCAGCGGCGAGACCGGCGAAGCCGGCACCGACCACCACGTAGTCGGCCTTTTGTTCACCGGTCAGGCGCTTGGCCGGACGCGGTTCGGGCAGTGCGGCGTACCAGCCACAACTGTGGTCATCATGGGGCAGGTTAACGATACTGTTCATGGGTCAATTCTCAAGCCACATGCTGTGGGGTGTCCTGGCAGTTCTGCAGCCAGGCATTGCGTTTTTGTTGGGCCTGCCGCCCGAGCAGGACGAAGCCGCGCAAGGCGCCATCGTCGTCGCGGAAGGCTGCGCTGAGTCCGTCCCCGGTCGCGTCGCAGTGCCATTGCCCCGCACAATCGACGGGTGGCGGGAGCAAACACAAAGGGGCCGCCGGCGTCTTCACCGTCACCGGCGCGAGTGGATAGCTCACTGGCGTCGGCTGTCCGGACAAGGTCCTGGCCAGGGCGCGTATGCCCTCATTGATCGGCGCAAGGTAAGGCAGCAGTTGCCCATTCACCTCGATGCAATCGCCCAAGGCATAGATGCCGCTTTGCGAAGTCTGCAGGTACGCATCCACCTTGATACCTCGCCCGCACTCAAGGCCCGCGGCTTGCGCCAGCTCCACGTTAGGCCGCAGGCCGACTGCCGACACCACCAGGTCCGCATCGAAGTGCTGACCATCGGCCAGTTCCAGTCGATAGCCGTTCGCGCCCTGCTCGATACGTTGCAAGGTCGTGCGCAAATGCCATTGCACGCCCAGACCGGACAACGCCTGTTGCAGTTGCAGGCCCGCCGGTTCCGGCATCAGGCGCTCCATCGGCCATTTGCCCAGACCGATGACCCGAACCTGATAACCGCTGCTCGCCAGGTCGTTGGCGAACTCACAGCCAATCAATCCGTCCCCCAGCACCGCAACGCTGCGCACACCGTCGAGGCGCTCACGGAACGCGCGGTAATCCTGCAAGTTGTTGACGCTCAGCAATGCATCGGCGCAACCCTCGATGGGCAGGCGCAGCGGCGAAGCCCCGCTGGCCAATACCAGCTGGCCGTACTGCATCTCGCCCAGATTGGTATGCAGTCGTCGCGCCACAACGTCGATTCGCTCGACACGGCAGTGGCTATGAATCCGGATGCCCAATCGCTGTTCCAGCGCCATCGGGCTTTCCGTCGCCAGGCCCGCGGCGCTGCGACCTTGGGCCAGCGCGATGGACAGCGCCGGCTTGGAATAGAGATGCCCACAGTCCTGGGTCAGTACCCGGACATCGAGTTGCGGGTTGGCCTTGCGCAGCGCCTGAGCCAGGCCGTAGCCGGCATGTCCGCTGCCGATGATGACCACTGGCTGGGCCGGTGAAACGTCAACCATGGCCTGCTTCACAACAACCGGGGCAACGGTCGCGACCTTGACCGGCTCGCTGATTTCGATCATCTCGAAATCGGACTTGCCGACCTTGCACTCGGGGCACAGCCAGTCTTGCGGCACATCTTCCCAGCGGGTCCCGGCAGCGATGCCGTCGTCGGGCCAACCCAGGGCTTCGTCATAAATCAGGCCACAGATAATGCAGAGCCACTTTTTCATGCTGATGCCTCCTCACTCGCCCGAGATGCGCATGGCCAGGTTCTTGGTCCTGACGTAGCTGTAGAGCGCTTCCTGGCCTTTCTCCCGACCGAAACCGGAGAGGCCTACGCCGCCAAACGGCGTTTCGATGCCGCCGGCGTACCACTCGTTGATGAACACCTGACCCGCACACAGTCGCCGCGCGCAACGCAGGGCGCGATTGAGGTCTTGAGTGAACACACCGGCGACCAGGCCGAATTCGGTGCCATTGGCAATGCGAATGGCCTCCTCCTCGGTATCGAAGGCAATGACCGCCAGGACCGGGCCGAAGACTTCGGTCTGGGCAATATCCATGTGCGCGGTGACGTCACGGAACACCGTCGGCGCCATGAAATGCCCCCGCAGCCCGCTGATCGCCTCACCGCCGGTGGCGACCACGGCCCCCTCCTCCTCGGCACGCCGGCAGATGGCCTGGATGCCCTGAAGCTGACTGGCGCAAATCACCGGCGTCAGGTCCGGGTTGTCCTGGCCAAGGCCGATGCTCAGGCTCTCGGCCATTGCCACCACATCAGCGACCACCTCGTCATACAGCGAACGATGCACCAGCAGGCGCGACATCGCCGAGCACACCTGACCGGCATTGAAGAAGATGCCGTTGCGCACGCTGGCCAGCAGTTGTTCGCGATCGGCATCGGGGAACACCAGCGCAGCAGACTTGCCACCCAGTTCCATGACGCTGGGAGTCGCGTGCTCGGCGGCGGCCCGCAGGATGCTCTGCCCCGTGGCGACAGAGCCGGTGAAGACAATCTGGTCGACCTCACGATGCCCGGCCATGTAGGCCCCCACTTCCCGGCCGCGGCCACAGATCAGATTGACCGCCCCCCGTGGCAAGCCCGCACGCTCGATGGCCTGCAACAGCACACACAGCCCCAGTGGCGAAATCTCCGGCGACTTGATCACCACAGCGTTACCGGCCGCCAGGGCCGGCGCCAGCGAACGGGCGCAGATGGACACCGGAAAATTCCACGGCACGATCTGCAGCGACACGCCCATCGGGTCGTAGACCGTGAAGTCCATGTAGCCGTTGCCCAGGGGAATGGATGTGCCTTCGATCTTGTCGGCCATGCCGGCGTAATACTCGAAGTAGCGCGCCGCCTCGACGAATTCGTCACGAGCATCGCGCAGGCTCTTTCCATTTTCCTGACACAGGACCCACGCGCCCTCTTCAGTCACCGCGCGAATTTGCGCGGCGATCTCCAGCAGCCAGGTCACCCGTTGCGCAGGGCGCGCGCGGGTCAGCTCACCACTGTCGGCACAGCGTCGCGCCGCTTGCAGCGCGCGCTCTGCGTCGGCCACTCCAGCCTGGGCGATAGTGGCGACAGGTTCCGCCGTACCGGGGTTATTGACGGTAATGTGCTGCTCACTGTCGGTCCAGGTGCCGTCGATGAAGTTCAGCCAGTGCGGTTGGATCGAATACATGCTCATCTCCTCACACGCTCTCGGCGCAGTCGAGAAGCTGACGCGCCGCCCACTGGTGGAAGAAATGCGTCGGCAAATCCATTTCCGGGGAGAATGCACCACCGCCATAGCCGGGAGAGTGACGGCCCTTCTGCATGCCTTCGACGGAGGCGATGTCCTCGGCAAACACCACGCGCCAGGACTGCATGACAGCGTCACGCGCCGCTTCGAAACGGTCATCGAGGGCCTCGTCGCCGACGTAGAAAAGACGCAGGTGTTCGACGGTTTTTCCGGGGGCAATCGGCTCCAGCATCATGGCGAAAGCATGGTCGGCCTGAATGCCCAGCAAGACGTTGGGGAAGAACGCTACGTATTCTGCGGTGCGCAGGCGATCCCGCGGCCAGGACGGGAACATGGGCAAGTGAGTGCCGGCGACGTCGGACAGGTTATAGGCATGGCTGCCCTGGCCGGCGAACTGATCGAAGATGATGTTGTAGTGGTCTTCCAGGCGCGAATAGCTGTTCAAGCTCGGGTGTACCCATGGCAAGTGGTAAGCCTCGCAGTAGTTTTCCACCGCCAGTTTCCAGTTGCAGTTGACCTCGATGCTGACCGCACCACTGTTGGGCTCGCGGCGCATCAGGTCCATGCCGTCGGTGCCGAGGAATTGGGTCCAGCGCTCGGTGAGCGGCGCGAGCTGCTCTTGCAGGTCCGGCGCGTCAGCCGACAGGTTGATGAACACCATGTCCATCCAGATCGCGCTGCGCAAGGCTTTCAGGCCATGCTTCTCGCAGGCGAAGCGCTCGTCCTTGTGCTGATTGATGCCGCCGACATGGGGCGTGCCTTTGAGGCCACCGTTCAGGTCGTAGGTCCAGGAGTGGTAGGGGCAGCGAATCACGCCCTGCACTTCGCCCGCCTGCTGCACCAGCTTCACGCCACGGTGACTGCACACGTTGTGGAACACCTGGACCAGGCCTTCGCGGTTACGCATCAGCAACAGGGGCAGCCCCATGAAGTCCACCGGCTTGACGTAGCTGTTGCCCGGCAGGTCGCTGGCGAAACCGACGCACGCCCAATTGCGACCGAGCACGTGATCGCGCTCCAGGTCGAAATAACGTTGCTCGGTATAAAACTCATTGGTCAGGCCATGGGCCTCGTGGATCGGAGCCAGGACAGTCTCAAGGGTGTGTGTCGGGATGAGGCGGGGCGCGGTCGTGGAAGTCATTATTGTTTTCTCTTGCTGGCACGAAAGGAAATGCACGGCAGGTCTGGCCTGCTGCATGACGGCGAGTTTCGGCAAGAAGAGGAAGCCTCGACAAACGATTTTTGTTGCACGCATTAATGACTATTGATCATCAATATGCTCGGCATGCTTTGCTGATACGGTTCAGTAAAAGATGGGGTTTTAGCGTTTTGACGCGCTTCGGTATTAATGATCAAAAGTCATATATTGATGAGGATAAATGAGTTGTCGGCGGCCCCCTGTCTCCACCATTTTGTTGCCACATCCCGAGCCTGCCTCGAGATCACCCTGAGGAGTCGATGACCGGCCGTTGGCATCCGCCAATGACCGCCCTTCCCCTCACCCGGCGAAACCCTCAACCCTTGAACAATAATAAAAGGGGAAAAAAATGCGTGCAGAATCGGGCCTTCTCAAAGGTCTCAACCCGAATGTAACCTTGGCTTCGATCACAACCGTGGTCCTGTTTGTGCTGTTCTGTGCGTTCATGAACGAGCAGGCAGCCAAAGCGTTTGAAACCGCGTCGACCTTCATCCTGACCAACTTCAAGTGGTACTACCTGGCACTGCTGAGCGCTGTGCTGTGCCTGCTGCTGTACATTTCCGTCAGCCGGTTCGGCACCCTGAAACTGGGCGCCCACGACGACCAGCCGGAGTTCAGTTTTGGTTCCTGGATCGCCATGCTGTTCAGTGCGGGCATGGGCATCGGCCTGATTTTCTGGTCGGTCGCCGAACCCATGCTGCACTACGCCGACAACCCGTTCTCCAAGGGGCTGACGGATGAGGCCGCGAGCATGGCCATGCGTATCACCCTGTTCCACTGGGGCCTGCATCCATGGGCGATCTTCACCTTGATCGGCCTGAGCCTGGCGTACTTCGCCTATCGCAAGGGTCTGCCCCTGGCGCTTCGGTCCCTGCTCTACCCACTGATTGGCGACCGGATCTACGGCTGGATCGGCCATGTCGTGGATATCATGGGCGTGGCGATTACCGCCTTCGGCGTGTCCCAATCCCTCGGCCTTGGCGTTGCACAAATCAACACCGGCCTGCACCAGGTGTTTGGCGTGCCGGTCAGTATCGGCCTGCAGCTTTCGATCATCCTGGTGGTCACGATCATCGCCTCCATCTCACTCCTGGCAGGCCTGTCCAAGGGAATGAAACGGATTTCGACACTCAACATGTACATGTCGATCCTGTTGATGCTGATTGTCCTGGTGATCGGGCCGACCCGTTACATCCTTAACCTCATGTTCGAATCCACCGGGGACTATGTGCAGAACCTGGTCGGTTTGAGCCTCTGGATGGACACGCAGAAAGACACCCAATGGCAAAACTGGTGGACCGCCTTCTATTGGCCATGGTGGATGACCTGGGGGCCATTCGTGGGGTTGTTCATCGCGCGGATTTCCAAGGGGCGGACCATTCGCGAGCTCATCGTCGGTGCTTTGGTGGTGCCTACCCTGGTCACCATCCTGTGGATGTCCGTCTTCGGTGGCGCCGCGCTCAAGAGCGAGCAAACCGAACGCCAGCAGTTCCAGAAAGCAGCGGCAGGCACTGAGCAGGTTCAGGAACAGGCCACCTTCGAAGGCGGCACGATTCTGCTGGCGACCAAGAAGGAACCCACGGCGGCCATGTTTACCCTGCTCGGAAAACTGGACGGCCCCGTGATCGGTGGTGCGCTCTCCATCTTCGTTTGCCTGCTGCTCGCCGTGCACTTCGTGACCACGGCCGATGCAGGAACCCAGGTCCTCTGTACGCTGAACGCGATGGGGAGCACCAATCCACCCAACTGGATCAGGTTGCTCTGGTGTGTTCTGGAAGGTGGTGTCGCGGCGGGACTGCTCCTGGCGGGAGGGCTCAAGGCCATTCAGATGGCGAGTATCGCCGCAGGCCTGCCCATTGCAATCCTGATGATGGTCATGAGCTACACACTGATTCGCAGTCTGCGGGCGGAAACCTTCAGCGACCTGCCCCACTTACCTCCCGCTCGCCTGCCCATTCACGAACATGCCCGGGAAGCGCTCTCGCAACGTGGCGGCCCCTTGCCGGACGGTCCTGGGGAATCCTTGCTGACCGCCAGAAAAGCCAGCTGAAACCAGTCGCTGTGGCCTGTGGAGACAGGCCATGGCGGTTACTGAATGAAAAACGCCGCCAGCCAACAGCTGACGGCGTTTTTCTTTTTCTGGACCGTGCCTTATCCCTGGACGGAAGGGAGTCCCATCAGCCAGTCGCGAAACAGCTTCACACTGTGCCGTGGGCCACGGGTACTGAGAGGTTCCAGCAGACAAAACTGGGCGTCTGTCTGCAGCACCAGGTCGTTTGGCCGAACCAGCGCGCCTGTGCTCAGCGGCTCGTCGACCAGATTGTTCCAGGCCAGAGCCACACCCTGCCCGCTGATGGCCGACTGGATCAGCATGCTGTAGCTATTGATGTTGATCCGGTGTTTCGGGGCAACGGGAGCACGCTCCAGGCGCTTGAACCATTCCGGCCACCCGATCCAGTCCCGCTGGGAATCCTCAAGCCATAGCCAGGTGCAGGAAGTCAGCCCTTCAATCGAAGACAGCTGGGGATGCTTGGCCAGGTACGACGGACTGCACACCATGAAAATCTCTTCCGAGAACAGCGGCGTAACGTCCAGGCCTTTCGGTGAGGCACTGCAGTAATACATCGCCAGATCGCAATCGAGCTTGGCGTAGTCCTTCACATGATCGATCGCAATGATCCGTAGATCGATCTCTTCATGCTGGCGTTGAAACTCGGCAACCTTGGGTAAAAGCCAGAGCGATGCCATGGCCGTGCTGGTGGCAACGGTCACCTGCTGATCCCCGCGCCATTGCCGGATTTCCCCCGTGGACCGAGCCAGACTCTGCAGACAGTCGCGAACCGTCTCGTGGTACTGGGCACCGGTCGGCGTGAGGTTGATGGTACGGGTTGTTCTCTCGAACAATGTCTTGCCGAGATAATCCTCCAGCAATCGAACCTGCCGACTGATCGCGCCCTGCGTGACATTCAGCTCTTTGGCAGCGAACGTAAAACTCAAGTGGCGGGCTGCAGCCTCAAAGGCAATCAAGCTGTTGAGGGGCGGAAGAGGCTGAATTTTCAAGGCGTTTACACCCACATATTCTTGTTTTTACCGAATCGCCATTCTAGTGATTCGCACGCGGTCAGGCGCAGGTTTTATGCGTAGACCGCTATATTTACGCTGTGTTTTTTCGCTTCGTAGAGGTCGGGGGGGATTTGTACCTTCGATTGAGCAAAAACGACCCAAGGGGTACACGCCATGCACAGCTTGTTTTATGCAACAGCCCAACTGACCAGAGTTCGCGTCCGCCCTGTTGATTGTCTCGAGCCCCCTCGCGCTGCAAAGGCATCCCCCCTCGAACGCCAGGCAGGCATTTGCGGAGGGGTTCTGCTTTTCGCGATGGGAGTTTCGTTCTTGCTGTGGTTGCTCGGCAGCTAGACCCGCCCCCGCAAAGCACAGCAAGCAATGGTTGCCCCATGACTGCCACGCTTTGCGGCGTGCCAGCTTAGTGCCCGTTTTTGATCATGTCCGCGGCCTTTTCGCCGATCATGATGCACACCGAGTTAGGGTTCCCCGAGATCAGCGTTGGCATGACCGATGCGTCGGCAACGCGCAACCCTTCCATACCATGCACCCGGAGATCCGGGCCCACTACCGAAAGCTCATCCACTCCCATGCGGCAAGTGCCGGATGGGTGCAGCGCGGCGTGCGCTTGTTCGTGACAGAATTTTTTCATCTCTTCCCGGGACCGGACCGCCACGTCCGGCACATGCCGCCTGGCAATGAAGGGTTTGAAGGCGGCCTGGGACATGATTTGCTCACCCACCAGGCAACCATCCACCAGGCTTTCAATATCGTAAGGGTCGGAGAAATAGTTAGGCACGATCCGCGGAGGTGACATCGGGTCGGCTGAATAGAGCTCGACATAGCCTCTGGACCGTGGACGTATCTGCCCCAGGTTCAGCGTGCATCCATTGCCACCGGGAACAGAGTCAACGCCCTCCTCGATGCCTGCACCCACCACCATGAAGTACTGGATATCGGGATGGGTTGCCGCCTTGTCACCCCACCAGAAGGCCCCGCCTTCGATCAGGTTTGACGCCGCCGGACCTTGTCTGAACAACACGTATTGCAAACCGGCCATCATTTTCCAAAGCGGCTTCTTGTACTTGTCGTAGCTATGCGGGCCCGTCAGTTCATACACCAGAGACACTTCAATATGGTCCTGAAGGTTCTGGCCGACACCGGGCAAGTCTTTGATCACTTTGATGCCATGTTTATCCAACTGTGCGGCCGGACCAATACCGGACAACATCAACAGTCGCGGCGAGTTGATGGCGCCGGACGATAAAATGATTTCCTTGTCGGCGTGCATTACATGGCGCACGCCCTTTTCTATGTATTCAACACCAATGGCTTTGCTGCCTTGCGTCAAGATACGGATGACGCGACACCCCGTCTTCACCGTCAGGTTCTTGCGCGATTTGGCGGGTGCCAGGTACGCCACTGCGGCACTGCTGCGAAAGCCGTTTTTGGCGGTGATTTGATACAGCCCGCACCCCTCAGGCTTGCCCGAATTGAAATCTTCGTTGTACGGCAATCCGTGCTGCTGGCAAGCGCGAAGCCATACTTTGGTCAATGGATGGACATTGATCGGATCAGAAACGCCCAGCGGCCCACCAACGCCGTGGGCTTCATTGCAGAAGCGCTCGTTGTCTTCGGCTTTTTTGAAGTATGGGAGTACATCATTGTAGGACCAGCCGGTGGCGCCCTGCTCCGCCCAACCATCGTAGTCGGCCGGGACACCGCGGATGTAGATCATCGCATTGACCGAACTTCCGCCTCCCAGCACGCTGGCCTGGACCATCGTCGGCGTCTCGGTCCGGCGTTGATCTTCGGTAGGCTCCCATGCATAGCGTTTGAGCAGCGGGCCTTGCGCAGTCTTGTAGTAGGCGCCGGGAATATGGATATAGGGGTTGCGATCGCGCGGTCCCTCTTCGAAAAGGACGACGGAAGCTGTTGCGTCTTCGCTCAGCCTCGAAGCCACGGTGCAACCTGTCGATCCGCCTCCGATTACGATAAAATCCACCATTACGACCTCAGATCTTTTTAGTATTGAGAACAAGGCTGCCGGGAGCAGTGGCAACCAATAGAGACTGGCAAGCGTTGACTTGCCCCTGCTCAATGACGAGCAGGCCGAAATCAAACTTGAAAAAGTATTTTTGGATCTTGTCGAAAAAGTTGTTTATCGACCCACAAGCCGGGTCAATAGTGACTTCAACTCTTTGGCGACTTCGTAGCTGTTCTGTTGTTGCTGCTTCTTGCAAAACAACTCACAACTCCACCAGCCCTGGTACCCGGTTGCCTTCACTGCGGCCGTCCACTCGGCAAGGTTCAAGACCCCGCTTCCCGTTGGCACATCCCTGAGGATTGCTTCGTTCGCAATGCCACCTTCGAACGGCAGCGAGTCACAAACATGCACGCCGTAGATCACGTCTTTGTTCATCCTGGCAATGTCTTGCGGTTTCACGCCTGAGGTAAAGCAATGCCAGTAGTCGATGACCATCTTGACGTTATCGCGCTCGGTGCGATCAATCAGCTGAAGTTGATGGTCCAGGCTGTTCAAGGGGGTCCAAGACAGCGCTTCAAGATAAAGAAGCACGTCATACTGCTTTGCCAGGTCAGCCAGCAAGGCGAGGTTCTTGACAGTCAAGTCATACTGAGTCGCTTCATCAAAACCCAGCAAGCCGGAGTAATACGTGCTCTTGCCATGATGCTGAAAATCGATCACAGCCTGAACATTGATTGGCCCGGTGAGAACCTGTACACCTTTTGCACCTGCCAGGTTGGCCAATTGAAAAAGTCGCTCAGCCTCTTTCAGCAAGTCATCGCGTTCGGCTCCCTGGCGCTCGATATCCCTCAGGTAACCAATGCCTGTGACAGGCACGTCCTTGAGCAGGTTTTTCAGTTCCGCTTCGGTGTAACCGGCCTGCAGCCAGGCTTCCAGTTTTGCGCTGTTGATCTCCAGCGCATCGAAACCCACGGTCTTTGCGATGTCGATGTCCATCGCCAGGGTCGAGTGCTTTGCAACTGTGGAATGCAGGGCCAGAATATTGTTTTGGGTTTGCATATGACGCTCCTACCGTTGTCATTCATTGTAGAGCGATCGGATTCAGGTAGAGATTTCGCAGCTACGCAAAATGCGGCGCAAACTGACGCAGTCAATGCGTCAGGTTCCGATTGTCGACCACTCAAGCGTTTGAAAGCCGGTTGGCCTAGGCCTGATGACCAGATCAAGCAACACTGGAAACAGCACGCTCAATGCCTTGCTTTCATTTGCACTCATGACTTGTCCTGGCTCGAAGCGTTCTGGTCGGTGGTTGCATTGGCCAACGCCCGAACCTTGACCGCGGCTGCCAATAGCGCCCGGCGGTCGAGTACACCCTCATGGACGGCCGCAACAATCGCGTCGACGATGGCATCAAGGCCGGATTCACTCGACACCAGCAATAGATGCGCGCCTGCCGACAGTGACGCAACGGCTGTGTCCGTGATGGAATTTCCCCGGAGGATGGACACCGCATCGAGGTCATCGGAAATGATCAAGCCTTCGAAACCAAGGGTGTCGCGCAAAATGCCGATGACTGTTGACGAGGTGGAGGCCGAATGTTCAGGGTCGAGCGCCGCAAACACCGCGGGGCCCGGCATCACCGCTTTGACACCAGTGGCAATGACTTCCTTGAAGACCTCAAGGTTGTCATGCAGCAACTCCAGTGGCCCGGGAACCGTGGCTTGGGTAATCGCCGGATCCTCTTCAGTGACGTAATGGCCAGGAAAATGTTTGGCCGTCGCAATCACGCCGGCCCGTTGAACCCCGCGGATAAAGGCACAGGAAACCCGGCTGACCTCGACCGGGTCGGCGCCCAGGTGTCGATTGAGCAGCCATGGATTGGCGCCGGTCACCACGTCGACAATCGGTGCCAGAAACAGGTTGACCCCCAGGCTTCGTGCCGCCTGGGCCATCTCGAAGCATCGCTGTTCGATATCCTGCGAGCTCAGCGTCTTGAGCTGCTCTCTCGACGCAATGGCAGGAACCAATTGATGAAGGCGTTCGATGCCGCCGAGTTCCTGGTCCACCGCAATCAGTACCGGCGCCCCAGCCAATGACGCCGCTTGCCGCGCGATGTTGACGAAGTCTGCCTGGGTTTCCGCACTCTTTCGTACCTCGCTCATGGCTCTGCCCACGTACTCCTCCCGTGTCTCCCCCAGCAAGAGGGAAACGCCACCTCGGCTCAGATAACGACGGACGTTGTCGTCCAGGTGCAAATCCCCGAACGCGGGCAGCAGTACCGAATATGCAGCTCTATAGAGTTCGCCAGACATCGATTTTCCTCAGTTCCGTAGTGTTGAGCGGAGCGCTTGTTTTTAAAAAGCGTGCAGGTGTCAGTTGTGTGGAAAAGGCACCCAGGCGCGCCGTCGGCTGGACTCGACGCACGCCAGTGACAGGCCGACGCCACGTACGCCTTCATGGATGTCGGGTAGCGGGATGCTGGTCGCGGTGCGCCAACCTGCGCCGGCATCGAGTGCCTCGGCGAAGTCGGCGTAGAGAACGGCAAGTGCTTCCAGGTAACCCTCGGTATTGCCGGCGGGCAAACTGCTGAAGTTCAGCGTCTGGGCGGCATTGTCGCTCTGGCCTCGGCGGTGGATTCGCTCTGCGCCGTCAATTGGCGCAAACCGGAGTGATTCCGGAGTCTCCTGGCACCATTCGATCGACGCCTTGCTGCCGATGATCTTGAAGCGCAGACCATTACGGTGGCCGGGTGCCGCGAAACTGGCCCACAGCAAACCGTCCACGCCGCCTTCATACTCCAGCTGCACCACACAGGTATCGTCCAGTCCCCAGCCGGGTACGACCGTGGTCAACTTGGCATTCAGGCTTGTGCAGCGACGCCCGCACAGAAACTCAAGCATGTTGAAGGCATGTGTGCCGATATCCCCGACGACACCGGTCGGGCCGGCCTTCTCTGGATCACCGCGCCAGGCAAGGCTTTTGCTCAACGTCGAGACACCCGGCGCCAACCACTCCAGCAGATACTCGACATACATGAAGCGAATGTCGCCAAGCTCCCCGGCCTGTATACGGCTGCGGGCATCCCTGACCATGGGATAGCCTTGATAGGTATAGGTCAGCGCGAAAAACGTATCGTGCTGATCGGCAATACTCGCCAATTCAATGGCTTGCTGGATGCTGTTGACCAACGGTTTGTCGCAAATGACCGGGATACCCGCCCGCAAAAACAACCGGCAAGGTTCAAAGTGCAGGTGGTTGGGCGTGACGATGACGACCGCCTCTATGGGATCGGGTCGACGTGACTCGGCAGCGGCCATGTCCTCGAATGACAAGTAAGTCCGCTCCGGCTGGAGGCCAAGTGCCTCGCCCGCCTCTCGGCATTTGTCGGCATCCGAGGAGAAGGCACCGGCAACGATCTCGAAGCGATTGCAAAGACGCATGGCCGCCCGGTGATAGCTGGCGAAGTAAGCGCCCTGCCCGCCGCCAACCATGCCCACCTTGAATCGCCTTTGCCCTGGAATGTCGCCGGTTAACCTTGCCATCGCTTAAAGACTCCAATAATTGACACTGACTTTGCGAATGCGCGGAGTGAAGTATCGATGGCGAACTTTCTTTGCACCATTTCGCACACTATCGATACATGACGCGGACTGAAGCACTCGTCATTGCACAGGCAAGCCGGGGTTTTGTTTGTCATCTGGAGTGCCCTTTCAAAGCCGACGGCCAAAATCTGTTACCGAGGGCCGGGTGAAGTGTTACTTGTCGGGCTTGCGCGTACCCAATGGTGGTTCTGACACATCATCCTGGGCACCCAGAGGTGCGGCTTTTCCCGCCGGGCAGTACAGGGGCACGCCGCTAAGCGCTTACAATCTGACGCATTGACTGATATTGACGGGTTGAACTTAAATACCCTGAGCGGGCATGGAACATGCTTAATTAAATCGCTGATAATTCAAGTATTTAAGCTGGCACGAAGTTATACGGCCGATTATTTCAATAACTGATTTATAACCTATATAACCTGCTGTTCTTAACCCCAGGCCTACATCGAGATAAAAAATGCCCAGCCGAGGAGATTCGCCCCCCATGTCGTTAAGTTCTGCCACCTCGCACCCTGAGCGACAACAGGTTCGCAGCGACTTGCAAGCCAACGTGCAAAAGAACCTGAGTACGCTGGTCGAGTCTTGCCGCTCGGTTGCAGACATGTGCCGCAAAGTTGATGTCAATCGCCAGCAGTTCAACAAGTACCTGGTGGGCCAGCACGTACCCTCACAGAAAATCCTGCAGAAGATCGGCCGGTATTTCATGATGGAGGCCGAAGACCTTTTTCGGCCGCCCGCCGAGTTCAAGAAATTTTATGAGGGCTACGAAAACGAACTACCGACAGACTTGCGGGCCTCGGCGCAATTCAATCATTTCCTGCCCCTGGCGAAGCAGTCGGCGGATCTGCTTGAAGACTATCTGGGCGTCTATTACCGGTACCACAACTCGTCCATCTATAAAGGCCGTATCCTGCGTTCGGTCACCTGCCTGTACCGGACCGACTCAATGGTCCAGTACGTCACCGTAGAACGCTTCCCCTTGCTCGATGGCAGCGGAAAGATCGGCTACTCGTTCACTTATCACGGTTTCTGCCTGCTGCTGGGTGATCGCCTGTTCATGGTCGATTTCGAGGGCAAGCAACGTAACGAAATGACGTTTTCGATTCTCACGCCGCAGCATCGCCGGCCGATCCGCTTTCTCTACGGATTGGTCACCGGGGTGGCGTCGTCTTCTTTCCGCCAGCCCTTCTCTACCCGAATGGCCTTGGGGCTGGTGGACAAAGGCAAGATCCGTAAACACCACCTGCGCAATGCAACCGCTGTGCTTCCCAGCGATCAGTCATTACCGCTGGAAGTGCGCGAATACATGACGGGCGATAACGCCACTATCGTCTGGGGCGGTCAGGATTAAGACGGTTGAAAGGCGGTCCCGTCGATGTGCCCGTCGATGATCGGCGGGGCGTCGACAGCGGCGCAGGATGGCGTGACTACACTCATGAAGGTTTAATCAGGTTTCACGCGAACTGCGCGCAGTAATAATTTCCACCAACGAAGGCCCCTTGCTGTTCAGTGCCTTGATGAAGGCTGGATTGAGTTGCGAAGCATGCTCGACTCTCCACGCTTCAAGACCAAAGTTTCTGGCGATGCCCGCGAAGTCAGGCGAGTAAGGCTTGCCGTCCGGCAAATTGAATTCCCCGGCCCGATGCTGCCCCGCAAGCGAAACCTGCACATCGCTCAACGACTCAGGCCCGCTGTTGTTGAACACCAGGAACACCACGGGAAGACTGTGCATCACGCACACCGCCATCTCCTGCATCGACTGCAAAAAATCCCCGTCACTTACGGCACACACCACTTGACGTGCCGGCATGGCGAGCTTCGCGCCAATGGCTGCCGGAACTGCCCAACCCACCGCACCGACGCCAGCGGTGCAAAAATGACCTCGGTGCTGATAATCCGGGAACATCTCACCGACTATGTCCTGGAGACTCTGCGTCCCGACCATCAGAATGGCATCCTCTTCCAGACCCGATCTCAACTCCGCCATAGGTCGGTGAACCATCAGAGGCGGGATGTCGCTGGCGCTGTTCGCTCGCAAGGTGGCAGGTGACAAACTGGCGTCAACCGAGGCGCTCTGAACAGCTGTCGGGATGTCCAGGCTTACAGGGCCGATGCGACCACTGAACATCGTGTCGAAGGCCTGACGCAGGGTCTGAGGCAATTGTTCAATCGTCGAAACCCGCACATGCTCTTTCGTGATGCCAGTGGCGGCGAATTCAGGCCGGTCATCGCCCCGATCGGGGTTCCCCCCACTGATCACCAGGATGGCCGAGCAATCCGCCAAAGCGACCGCGATCCCGCCCAGGGCTTTCGAAAGGCCCAACGGAGCTGGCAGGAGAACAGCCATCGGACGACCACAGGCACGAAAGTAGCCGTCGGCAAGATGGACTGCACTTTGCTCCTGTATGACATGAATGAACGGGATGGCGGAGCCAGTGTTCAGCAGTGTTTCCACCAGGGCCCACGAACCGTCACCCGGCATGCCGGCAACATAGTCGACACCGTTCGCTTTCAGCGCTTTCGCAACAATCTGACCACCCGTGAGCTTCACAGAAAAACTCCCATCGAATAGGCGCTGGCGCAAGGGCGGATGCACCTTGCGTCGTCTCAAGACCTTCATCGGAGTATTCCCCTGGAACAAACACCGCTCAATTTCGCACCCCCCGCAAAAGAGACGCACATTGACGCAGGTGAATGCCGCCCATCCCCCGCTTTGGCGGGACTATCGTTATCAGTAGCCTGCTGCGCCGATTAGGTCACTTTGATGCGTCAGAGTGCGTCGCTTTTAAAGGGGCTGCGAAATTGAGTGCCCTGCTCGCCAGGCCAATACTCGATCCATGAAAACAACAAGCCGAGCCTATCAAGCGCTGGGCGTGCCACGTGAAGGCTTCACCTTGATATCCAGGGAAAGTGGCGCGCTACCAGCCAAGGAAGAGTCGATCGGACCAGTGGAGGCCAACTGCGCAATGCCCTGTTTACCAGGCAGCACCGCGCCACAACCTCCCCAGCTGCATGGAAACAATGCTGGCCATAACTCTGCCGATTTACATGACCGCATGCATAGGGACGTGTCCGGCTAAACCCGCCGCGCCCACGCCAATGCAGGTCGCCAATTGTTAGCAAACAACCACCCTAGGCAGGAACTCAAAATGAAAAAAGAAAGAGAGACGGGTTATGGATCAACTGGCATCAAGCTGGATTCGATCAGCCTGAACCGGCGCACCTTTATGCTGGGGGCTGCTGCATCTGCCGCGGGGTTGTACATCAGTTCGTTCGTACCCAGTGCATTTGCCGCGTCCTCCGGCCATTTGGAGATTCTTGGGTGGGAAGGTGAAACCGGTGATGCGGAGCTGGCCGAATGGCGCAAACAACGTGGCATTACCGTACGTTCCAGCTATGCCAGCAACCAGGACGACATCACCGCGCGGCTGGCCGGCTCCGACCCCGTCCAGCTTGACCTGACCATGTACGCACTGGGCTACGAGACCATCTATCAGGAAATGGGCCTGCTCAAGGCGATCGATACCTCGAAGATCCCCAACTACTCCGCCGAAAATACCGTCCCGCTTTTCTATAAAGGCAGCCGCTGGTACTGGGATGGCAAACAATGGGGCATCCCGCTGTTGTGGGGCATGAACACCATCGTCTACAACCCTAAGAACGTGAAGAAACCCACCGAGTACAAAGACCTGCTCGACCCGAAATTGAAGGGCCGGCTGACCTTTGTCGATGACGGCACTTCCAACTGGTCACTCATCGCGATCATTGCCGGTTACGGGGACAAGTTCCCTAACCTGACCCGCGCCGAATTCGACGACGCCTTCGAAAAACTCAAACCGTATCGTGATCAATGCCGAGTCTTTGCTGCCTCCTCGGGCGATGCGGTTTCGCTGTTGGTCTCGGGCGAAGTCGACGCGGTATTTTCGGCGTCGGCCAACACCCCAAGCGAGACCAAGAAGCGCGGCGTAGTCACAGAACTATCAGTGCCCAAGGAAGGTGCTGCCCTATGGTGTGACGCCCTGTTCATACCCAAGACCGCCAAGGACGTACCGCTCGCGCTGGAGTTCATCAACAAGACGCTCGAGGCCGATACCCAGGCGAAAATGGCAACCACGATGTTCTCTGGCGTGGTCAACAGCAAGGCTGTGCCGCTACTCCCCGAAGAGCTGAGAAACACCTTCGACTACGCGAACCTGGACAGCTTTTTCGAGAAGTCGAAGCTCTACGGCCAGCCGCCCCTGAGCTCCGACAAGTACGTGACCTATGCTGAATGGATCGATCAGTGGGCGAACTTCAAAGGCTCGTTCTAACCACCTCGGCTATCCGGTGAGGTGAAAGAACGGCTTGAGTGTGTACGAGAGAGCGGGTGCTTGCGGGCACTCACTCCTCTGCTCGTTATCGAAACAAAAAGCAAAGGCACAATAATCATGAACGTAGTCAACAACAGCGAGCCCATCCTCCTCGATGACAGGGATTCAAAGGCTGGCAAACACGTGAAAATCGACAAGAAAACCCTCAGCGGGTATTTGCTGGCGTCGCCTCCGCTGTTCTTCCTGGTGGTGTTCTTCCTCATTCCGTCGCTGCTGCTCCTGGTCGCGAGTTTCTGGACCTCCAAGACCTTCAGCATGGAACCTGCGGCAACCCTGGCCAACTACGCCAAGGCATTGAGTGCCACCGGGTTCTACGACTCGTTATGGATCGCCTTGCAGAATGGCTTCTGGACCGCGGTGCTGTCGACGGTCATCAGCGCCCCGGTCGCCTACTACATTGTTTACCGCACGCGCTCCAATGCCGTGCTGTACCTGGCCCTGGTCTCCTGGTTCTCCAGCTACCTGGTGCGGGTTTACGCCTGGCGCTCGATCCTGGGCACCAACGGTGTGATCAATTCCACGCTGATGCACATGGGGCTGATCGATCAGCCGCTGGAATGGCTGGTCTTCAGCAAGTTCGCAGTGGTGTTGACCCTGGTGCACATTATGCTGCCCTTCACCCTGCTGCTACTGGTGTCGGGTTTGCGCGATATCAAGAGGGACTATCTGGAAGCTGCTGCGGATCTGGGTGCCGGCGGCGCCACCATCCTGTGGCGGGTGATCGTGCCGATGGCCCACAAGAGCATCGTCAGCTCGTTCATGTTCACCTTCGTCCTTGCCGCCAGCGACTACGTCACGCCCCAGCTCTTGGGCGGCCGAGACGCCATGACCACAGGCCTGGTGATCGCCAATCAGTTTCGCTCGGTCGGTAACTGGCCACTGGGGGCTGCGATGGCGTACTTGCTGCTGCTGGTTTTCATGCTGGTCTATGCGCTGTTGCTGGGAGTGTTGCGGGCTGCAAACCTGGCACCCGGCAAGCGTTACCACGACTGATGACCGCCCATAAAAAAGGTAACTCGCCATGATCAGGCTCTTCACTTACGTCTACATGCTGTTTCTTTATGCGCCCATCGCGATCATCGCGCTGTTCAGCTTTCATTCGTCGGCCTCGCTGTCATTCCCGTTCGAGGGCTTCTCGACCCAATGGTACGAGGCGCTGTTCAGCAGTTCGGACTTCATGACGGCTTTGACCAACAGCGCAATCGTCGCCGCGGGCTCGGCCATTCTGACCACCTTGCTGGGAACGTTCTCGGCCCTGGCGCTGATGCGCATGAAGGGCCGGTTCAAATCCGTCTTTGCCTTCATGAACTTCGCCCCCATCGCCTTGCCCGGTTTATTCCTGGGAATTGCACTGGTGATTTTCTTCTCGCTGATTGGCCTGCCACGATCACTGCTGACGGTGATCATCGGCCATACATTGTTCACCTTTCCATTCTTCGTCGAGTCCGTACGTTCACGTCTTGAGTACTTCGATCTGTCGTTCGAAGAAGCTGCACGTGACTTGGGCGCGTCACCGCTCAAGGCGTTCTGGCTGGTGACGCTGCCCATTATCGGCCCGACGATTGCGGGTGCGGCGATCCTGGCGATTGCCCTCTCCCTGGACGAATTCCTGATCACCGTATTCGTCACCGGCAGCGACACCACGTTGCCACTCATGATTCTTTCGATGATGCGCCGCGCCGTCAGCCCAACCATCAATGCCGCCTCGGTGTTCATGCTGGTCGTGACCATTGCCATCATTGTCATTGCCGGCCTGGTCATGACCCTGCGCCGTCGTCGTCTCGAACTTGAACGTGCAGAAACTGCAGAGTAATCGCCATGACCAACAGTATCGAACTGACCGGAATATCCAAGAGCTACGGCAATCTGACTGCCCTGGGCAAAGTCGACCTGACCGTAAAGCGCAACGAAATCCTGACTTTGCTGGGTCCCAGTGGCTGTGGCAAAACCACACTGATGCGCATCATCGCGGGCTTCGAAGAGCCGACCACCGGCAAAGTCGTGATCGACGGCAAGGACTCCACGGCGCTGGCGCCGGAACATCGCCCCGTCAACATGGTGTTTCAGAAGTACGCCCTGTTCCCGCATCTCGATGTCTTCGACAACGTGGCTTTCGGGTTGCGTCTGAAAAAGAAACCGCGGGACGAAATCAAGCGCGAAGTGACCAAGGCACTGGAGCTGGTGCAACTGGAAAACTTCAAGAATCGCTGGATCTCCGAGCTCAGTGGCGGCCAGGCACAACGCGTCGCCCTGGCTCGAGCCCTGGTCAACCGCCCCGCCGTGCTGTTGCTCGACGAGCCGCTGGCGGCACTGGACCTGAAGATTCGCCATCACATGCTCAACGAGATCAAACGGATCCACGAAGAGACCTCGACCACTTTCGTTTACGTCACCCATGACCAGGACGAAGCGATGATCCTCTCCGACCGGGTGGTGCTGCTGAACAAGGGTGGCATCGAGCAGATCGGTGGACCACAAGAGATGTACTGGTCGCCGCGCACGTTGTTCGCCGCGAAATTTTTCGGCGACACCAATATCGTCAACGGCACCTATGGGCTGGGTGATACCAGCAGTGGTTATGTCGAGCTTCCGTTCGGACGCTACGCACACACGGCCAAGAACAGCCTGAGTGCCGGGCCGGTCAATGTCTCGATCCGTCCCGAAACCATCGGCCTTGAGCCTGCACTGGGCAACCCGCTGGCCAACGGGGCCTTTGCCGGGAAAGTCAAAGACACGTCGTTTATCGGCAACCGGGTCATTTACCGTGTCGCCGTAGCCGGCGGTACCCTCGACCTCAAATGCCAGCAGTTGCCCACCCCCGGCAGCCTCACGCTGCCGCCCGGGGCGGATGTCGCCCTGACCTGTAAACCGGACAGTTTCGTGGTGATACCTGCCTGAACAGCTTTCGGTTGAACGACGATCCCTGCGGCATTTCGCGCAGGGTCTGACAGTAGCCTCAACGCTGGATCAGCTCTTCACCAAGAGCCTGATCCGGCGTTTTTTTTGACCTGCACGGTGAACAATAATGGTCCAATATATCGTGGTCGGGGGTGGGTCAGCCGGATGCGTCATTGCCGCGCGCCTGAGCGAAGATACCCAAGCGTCAGTCGTGCTGCTGGAAGAAGGGCCGAGGGACACCCATCCGTTTATCCATCTCCCGGTGGGATTCTATAAAACCAGCCAGGGAAATCTGGTTGAACGCTACCCCTGGGAGCCCCCAGCCGGTTATATCGGCGCGCCGAATCCGACCATGGTGCAAGCCCGGGTGCTCGGCGGTGGGAGTTCAGTCAACGCCATGGTGTACTTGCGCGGGCAACCTGCCGACTACGACAGTTGGGCCGATGGCGGTGCCCGGGGTTGGGCCTACAAGGACGTACTACCGTTTTTCAAGAAATGCGAAAGCAATGACCGCTTCAGCAACGACGCCCATGGCACCGATGGCCCGCTCGGTGTCTGCGATCAACGATTTACCCATCCTTTGACCAAACTCTGGCTACAGGCCTGCCAGCAGGCAGGGTTGGCCTACAATGCCGATTTCAACTCCGGTGTGCAGGACGGTTGCGGGTTGTATCAAATCAATGCCCGCAACGGCTTGCGATCGAGCACCTCGGTCGCCTATTTGAAGCCGGCGCGCCGGCGCCCCAATCTGACGGTGAGAACCCACTGCCGGGTCTTGCGAATCCTGGTCGAGAACGGTCGCGCCACGGGCGTTGAGTACCTTGAGAAAAACCGTCGCCATGTCTTGAGGGCCGATCGTGAAGTGATTGTCAGTGCCGGGGCAATCAACACGCCAAAGTTGTTGATGCTGTCGGGTATCGGGCCGGCCAGTCACCTGCACGACAAAGGCGTCAAGGTAATCCATGACCTGCCAGGGGTCGGGCAGAATCTGCAGGACCACATCGAAGTGTCGCTGATCAATGAATTGCGTCGCCCATTGAGCTACGACAAGTACAAAAAACCTCACTGGAAGATCGCCGCCGGCTTGCAGTACGCATTGTTTCGGCAAGGCCCGGTAACCTCCAACGTGGTCGAAGGTGGCGCGTTCTGGCGTACTTCCCTGGCCGAAAATCGTGCGGACGCCCAGTACTGTTTCATGGCCGGGGCTGGGGTCGAGGACGGTGTAGGTTCCGTCCCTGGTGGCAACGGATGCACCTTGAATGTGTGTCAGACCCGCCCCCGTTCAAGCGGTTTCCTGCAACTGCACAGCGCAGATCCCATGGACTTGCCCCGCATCGAGCCCAACTACCTGACCGACCCGCTCGATGTGGAGTGCATGGCCCAGGCCACCGAGTTTGGTCGGCACATCATGTCCCAGGCCGCATTGGCCGGCCACATTCAGCGCGAGCATGTGCCCGCAGAACCGTTACGCACAGGTGATGACTATCGGCGATTCGTGCGCCGACACGCCCACGCTGCACTGCATCCGGTAGGCACCTGCAAGATGGGTACGGACGCCATGGCGGTGGTGAACAACGATCTGCGTGTACACGGGATCGATGGTCTGCGGATCGCCGACAACTCCATCGCGCCGAGCTTGTGCTCCAGCAACACCAATGCACTGGCAATCATGATCGGCGAAAAAGCGGCCGATCACATTCAGCGTGCTGATCAGTCTCTGTAGGAGCCCGGGCGCGATGGCGGCACCTTCGACGCCATCGCGCCCACCCTCTTGCCCGTGGGTCAGACCCGGAAGTTGTTCATCAGCACTTGCTGCTGGTTGGCAAAATCGTTCAGGGACTGGCTGATACGCGCCGATCGATCCGCGTGTTCCACCAAGGTGCCCGTTACATCCCTGATGGCCGAAATGTTACGGGTCACCTCTTCGGATACCGCACTTTGCTCTTCGGCAGCACTGGCGATTTGCAGGCTCATATCGCTGATAGTCTCGATGCAGCGACTGACATGGATCAGTGCGTGTACAGCCTCAAGCGCTTGCGCTGCACTGGTGTCGGCCTGGCGGTGCTGGCTCTGCATGGCGTTGACCACGTCGCGTGTTCCGCTCTGCAAACTTTCGATGACACCCTGAATCTCACTCACGGAGTCTTGGGTACGCTGGGCCAGATGACGAACCTCATCAGCGACTACCGCAAACCCCCTTCCCGTTTCCCCTGCTCTGGCTGCTTCAATCGCCGCATTCAACGCCAGCAAATTGGTTTGCTGGGCAATCGTGCGGATTACATCGAGGACGCTACCGACTTTCTCACTGCTGTCGCCAAGTTCGCGGACCGCCACCATTGCGCCGCTCATATGTGTCGCAAGCGAGTGGATGGACTGTGCAGCAGTCTCGATGGTGCCTTTGCAGGAGCGGGCAGCGACATCGCCATCGCACGCGGCAGTCGCCGCCATGGATGCATGTCGGGCCACTTCCTGCGAGGTCGCACTCATCTCGTGAGCGGCGCTCGCCACTTGCTCGACCTCTCGCAGCTGTTGTTGCATGCCGCAGCTGGTGCGCATTGCAATCGAAGACGCCTGGTCAGCCGTGGACCGGGTGTCCATTACGCTCTGACTGACCTGCGCGATAATCGGCTGCAGTTTATCGAGGAATCGATTGAACCAACCCGCCAGCACGCCCATTTCATCCCGTCGCTCAACGCTGAGTCGCCGGGTCAGATCGCCCTCGCCATTGGCGATGTTTTCCAGCATTTCGGATACGCGTCGAATAGGTCGGGTGATACTCGCCGCCAGTAAGCCCATCAGCAACGTACCGACCAGAGTGACGCCAATCCCTGCGATCACCTGCACGGTTACCGACTGCTGATTTGATTGATCCAGAACCTGCTGCAACGTCGCCACGGAGGCCATCAACGTGGCACGCGGCACTTCAATAACTGTCATCCAGTGGTTGGAATTGGGTATAGGGGAAAACGGAACAACGAGCATGATGCTCGGGTTGCCAGGTTCGTCTATGGCGAGGGTTTCGCCAGTTTTCGCCCCTTCGAGCATCTCGGCGGCCTGACTCGGATAGACGTCCTTGATGGACTTCCCCAACGATGCGAGGTCGCCACTTCGCCCCATGATGACGCCGGCGGCACTGACGAAGGTGAGTTTTCCTTGCCCCTCGAACAGTGAAGCACTGGCTTTCTGCGCGATGTTTTGCAGGCTACTCAACGCCAGGTCGATACTGACCACGCCGATGAACTTTCCACCGTCCATCAGAGGTATCGCAATGCTGGAGGTCAGTGTCGGCGCACCATTCAACAGGAAGGAATAGGGCTCGATCAAACAGGACTTGCGGGTTTTCTTCGGGCAATTCCACCAGGCCTTTCCCGGATCACCGTCATCCTGCATTTCCTTTTCTTCAAGGACGAAGTTCTGCATGGAGGAGACATACACCGCAAAACGACCCTTGGCATTGCCGGTGAACTCGGCTGCCTTGATGCTGATCGAGTCGGCGCCATCGAGCGCATTGGGCTCAAATGAGAGGCCTACGCCGAGTATCTCCGGTGTGGTTGCCACCTGCGCCCGAATCAGTCGATACAGATCACCCCGCAGTTGCCCGGCAGCCCATCCATTTTGTCGGGCCTGCCGGCGCATCATGACGACCTGGGTGGCCAGGGAGCGGGCAAACATCATGCTGCTGAAGAACCGCTGCTCAATCCCATTGGCCTGCAGGTGCCCTGTCGCCTCAAGGTACTGCATGGATGCCAGTGACAACGAGTTCGTGCCGGATTCCCTGACCACCGTCGACGTGTCGCGCATCTGCTGAATGGAAAAGCCCACCAGGCAGAGCACCATGACAAACAGGCAACTCCCGGCGGCCAGTGTTATTTTTGTTTTGATCGACAAGGTTCCCATCGCATCGCCTCACTAAAATTCAGCCTGGAACAACAAGTTTTTTTGTGGCAACTAAAAAAAAAGCCCCCCAATCGGGGAGCCTGAAAACACTTGGAAAAGCGGTAAGAGTGACCAGCAGTACCGAGAAACGACCCTTTCTCCCGCTACCCGCTTGCCAAGTGCTGCAACTAACCAGGCGGCCTGGTGAGATCCGCCGGTTCGATGTTCAAAAAAGAGCGCTGTCACGCCGACAAACGTTGCGCTCTATAAACGGGAGAAATCAGACAGCCTGCTTGTAACGGCGAATGCGGATATCCGCCTGTTCCTTGTGCCCGGCAAAACCTTCCATGCCGCACAGGCGGGAGCAGTACTCGCCGACCAGCACAGAGGCTTCATCAGTCAGGACACGCTGATAGGTGCAGGTCTTGATGAACTTGCCAACCCACAGGCCGCCGGTGTAACGCGCAGTCCCGGTGGTCGGCAATGTGTGGTTGGTGCCGATCACCTTGTCGCCGTAAGAGACATTGGTGCGCTGCCCGAGGAACAGCGCGCCGTAGTTGGTCATATGCTCCAGGAAGTACAACGGGTCTCGGGTCATGACCTGGACGTGTTCGGAGGCAATGCGGTCGGCTTCCTGGACCAGTTCATCCACGGTGTCGCACAGGATGATCTCGCCATAGTCACGCCAGGCGACGGATGCGACGGGTGCGGTCGACAGAATGGCCAGCTGGCGCTCGATTTCCGCCGGCAGGGTTTCTGCCAGTTCGGCGCTGTTGGTCAAAAACACCGCTGGCGAGTTGACGCCGTGTTCGGCCTGGCCCAGCAAGTCTGCGGCAATGATTTCTACGTCGGAACTGTCATCGGCTATCACCAGTGTTTCGGTCGGGCCGGCAATCAAGTCGATGCCGATTTTGCCGAACAGCTGGCGCTTGGCTTCGGCGACAAATGCGTTGCCAGGCCCGACGATCATATCGACCGGCTTGAAGTCATCGGTCCCCAACGCCAGGGCAGCAATGGCCTGAACGCCGCCGACACAATAGATTTCATCGGCGCCGGCGAGGTACATGGCCGTCACGATGGCCGGATGAGGCTTGCCGTCGAATGGCGGCGCGGCTGCAACCACACGCTTCACGCCGGCGACTTTAGCCGTCAGGACACTCATGTGTGCCGATGCCAGCAACGGATATTTGCCTCCGGGAATGTAGCAGCCCACCGAGTTCACCGGAATGTTGCGATGCCCAAGGATCACACCCGGGAGGGTTTCGACTTCGACATCGTGCATCGAGGCTTTCTGTACCTCGGCAAACCGACGGACCTGTGCCTGCGCAAACTTGATGTCGCTGATTTCCTGTTCCGAAAGACTGGCAACGCACGCGGCGATTTCTTCGTCGGTCAGGCGGAAGGTCGCAGGCTCCCACTTATCAAATTTCTTCGAATACTCCCGAACGGCTGCATCGCCGTTCTTGGCGACATTGGCAATGATCTGCTCGACCGTATCGCGCACTTGCAAAGCGATTTCGGCTTGGGCTTCGACGGGCTTACTTTTTTTCAGATAACGAATCATCAATATGCTCCAGGTGGTTCTTGATGCACGCAACATGCACTCAGCATTGGCAAACATCTTTTCTCACCCCCCTGCTCCGGGCAATTTCGCAGCCGCCTTATTGCTGACGCGATCTGACGCAGCACAGACGCAAAGTTGAAGCACTCCTGACAGCCCCGCCCCTCTGCCACGGGCAATCACACTTATTCGTATAACCTTTTATTCTCAAAAATGACGTGAACAAAACTGATCCGCAGCCTGTAGCAATGCACGCCATCTCGACGCTACTCCTATTCTACTTGGGCATTTCATTAAAAATCCGATCAAGGCATTGACAGCACGATTTTGAGTGATAGCTTAAATAAGCGGTTATACGTATAACCTAATAATCACACCCAACCTAAGAGGTGACCAACCGTGAGTCGAGTCTTGTATCTATACGGGGGTTGGCCCGGCCATTTCCCCTATGAAATCGCCGGGTGGGCCCGGACCGTTTTCCAGGAGCTGGATTTCGACGTCGAAGAGTCGACAGACATCTTCACATTGGACAGGGATTTGACCGGTTATGACCTGATCGTGATCGGCTGGAACAACGCGGTCACCACTGAAACGCTGACCACCTCGCAGGAAAATCGCCTGCTCGAAGCGATCGAAAGCGGCACCGGCCTGGTGGGTTGGCACGGTGCGGGCGCGGCCTTTCGCGCAAGCCTCAAGTACCACTGGGTACTGGGCGGTTCCTTTCTCGAGCATCCGATGGGCGAAGGCTTTCCCCATCCGTACCAGGTCAACGTCATCGACCGCACCCACGAAGTCACTCAAGGCGTCGAGGATTTCGAGGTGCGTTCCGAGCAGTACTACATGCAGGTCGACCCGAACATCCACGTGCTCGCCGAAACCACCTTCGACGGCAACCCGTTCCCGTGGATCAAGGGCCATCGCAGCCCGGTCGCCTGGGTTCGCCAGTGGGGCCAGGGACGCGTGTTCTATCACTCGATCGGACACGACACCAGCAACCTCGCCGACCCGAATATCCGCCGCCTGACCAAGCAGGGCCTGAACTGGGCAACGCGCGGGCGTGCTGAAAGTCAAGGCAAAAACACTGCATCCACCCCGCTTTCATCAACCCAAGGAGTCCTGTCATGAGCAAATTGACCGGCAGCCAGATCGTGGCACAAACCCTGAAAAACTACGGCGTCGAGTATGTCGCCGGTATTCCCGGCCACGGCATCTGGACACTCACCGACGCCTTCCTCGAAGAAGACTCGAAACTCAAGTTCATCCAGGTCTTCCACGAACAGAGCGCCGTGCATCTGGCAGATGGTTACTACCGCGTGGCCGGAAAGCCGATGGCTGCGGTAACCTCCATCGGCGCCGGGGCCGCCAACACCGTGATCGGTATGGCCACCGCGTTCACCGACTCCACCAGCCTGATGCTGATCACTGGCGGGCCACCCACGCACATGCGTGGCCACGGTCTGCTGCAGGAACTGGAACGCTACACCGACAACGACTTCCCTAAAATCGCCGAAGCCGTGACCAAGCGGCACTGGGTCGCGACGCGCGTTGAAGAGTTGCCGTTCATGATGCATCGGGCCTGGAGCTCGATGGTCACCGGTCGCCCAGGTCCGGTCCATCTGGAAATCCCGATGGACGTCCAGGCCGAGGCCGCCGAAGTGACCCTCCACGCCCTGGAAGAGCGTACGCCGATCGGCAAATGCTTCCCGGATCCGGCGGCCACTGCTCGCGCCGTTGAAGAATTGCAATCCTGCAAGCGCCCGGTGCTGGTCATCGGTGGCGGTGTCATCACGGGTGAAGCCAGCGCCGAAGTGCTCGCCTTGGCCGAGACCTGGAAAATTCCGGTGGTCACCACCTGGAACGGCAAAAGCGGCTTCCCGGAAGACCACCCCTTGTTCGCCGGCAGCGTCGGCCAGACCGGCACGATGTGCGGCAACAAAGTAGCCTCGACGGCCGATGTGATCATCGCCGTAGGTTGCCGTTTCACCGACTGGTCGTCGTCCAGTTATGCCAAGGGCGTGACCTTCGCCATTCCGCCGTCGAAGTTGATCCACATCGACATCGACCCGCACGAAATCGGCAAGAACTACCCCGTTACGGTCGGAATCTGTGCCGACGCCAAGCACGCGCTGGCCCATATCGTTGAGGGTCTGAAAGGCCAGACTGTCGATCGCGAAGCGTACCTCAGCGATCTGCGCGGCTATCAGGACGAATGGGAAACCAAGCTCGCCGGTCGTCGTGACTCCGACCGCTTCCCGTTCACCTCGCAACGTCCATTGGGCGCGTTGCGCAAGATTTTCCCGCGGGACACCATCGTGGTGGTCGGCTCCGGCAACACCCAGGGCGCGGTCAAGCAGACCTTCCCGGTCTACACCCCTCGCACTCACCTGACCTCCGGCGGGTTCTCCTCCATGGGTTGGGCCGTGCCTGCCGCCATCGGTGCCAAACTGGCTGCGCCGAACCAGCCGGTGGTCTGCATTCTGGGCGACGGTGACTTCCTGATGACGTCGCAGGAAATTGCGATCTGCGTGACCAACAATATTCCGGTCGTGTTCATGATCCAGAACAACGCCGGGTACATGTCGATTCGCGGTGGCCAGCGCAAGCAAACCAGCCGCCATATCGGCACCGAGTTCAACCATCCGGACGGCACGCCCTATAGCCCGGACTTCAAAGCGGTGGGCGAAGCCTTTGGCCTGAAGTCCTATCGTGTGGAGCGCCCGGAAGACCTCGAGCCGATCCTGCAGGAAGCCCTGGACTTGAACGCGCCGGTGTTGATCGAAATCCCGACTGACCGCGACGCTGCTGGCCCTTGGGTACCGGGTTGGTGGGACTTCCCGATTCCCGAGTACATCACTGACGAACGTCAGGACGAGTACTGGGAAATCCGGAACTCCGAACAACACCTATAAGAACTGGAGCGGCTCAAATGAGTGATGCATTGATTTCGCATCATGCAGAGCTGAATCCACAATCGGGGGCGTCGCGCGAACCGCGCGCCCTCGACGTGGTGACACCTGATGCTGATGGCAATATCAATTGTGATGTGGTGATTATCGG
>Ga0209050_1001241_pt1 | contig 29500 bp, 24 predicted proteins | sample Araplavi_mTSA_r2_FD_184276 | JGI IMG/M metagenome (GOLD analysis project Ga0209050, IMG submission 184276) | Arabidopsis root microbial communities from North Carolina, USA - plate scrape MF_Cvi_mTSA_r2 (SPAdes) (version 2) | ecosystem: Host-associated > Plants > Roots > Endosphere | place: USA... | reverse complement strand
CTGACGATCGAAAAGCGGGATGACTTCCTGGTGGTTGATCGCAGTGGCACAGGCAATAACTGCGATGAGCATTTTTTCAAAGAGGATGAGCGTTTGATCCTCGCCCCCCACCAATAAGAGAAGGTCTGATCACTCGACAACAGAGTGACAGGCGAGAGGTAAAGACTGTGGAAGCACATCTGTTGGAATGGCTGAACCTGAGCGTGCGCTGGGTTCACATGATTACTGGCGTGGCCTGGATCGGTGCGTCGTTCTATTTCGTCTGGCTGGAAAACAACCTCAACCGGGTCAACCCGAGAACCGGCCTGGCCGGCGAATTGTGGGCGATCCACGGCGGCGGTATCTACCACCTGGAAAAATACAAGCTGGCCCCACCGACCATGCCGGACAACCTGCACTGGTTCAAATGGGAAGCCTACTTCACCTGGATGTCGGGGATCGCGCTGCTGTGCGTGGTGTTCTACTCCAACCCGACGCTCTACCTGCTGGCTCCGGGCAGTACCCTGAGCGGTCCTGAAGGCGTGGCCATCGGTATCGGCTCGCTGTTCATCGGCTGGTTCGTCTACTCCTTCCTGTGCGACTCGGCCCTGGGCAAACGCCCTGCCCTGCTTGGCTTCATCCTGTTCGTGCTGATCATCGGCGCGGCCTATGGCTTCAGCAAGGTGTTCAGCGGTCGCGGTGCGTACCTGCACGTCGGCGCGATCATCGGCACCATCATGGTCGGCAACGTGTTCCGCATCATCATGCCGGCACAGCGCGCACTGGTGGCGGCGATCGCCGAGAACCGCACGCCGGATCCGGCCCTGCCGGCCAAAGGCCTGCTGCGTTCGCGTCACAACAACTACTTCACCTTGCCGGTGCTGTTCATCATGATCAGCAACCACTTCCCGAGCACCTACGGCAGCCAGTACAACTGGTTGATCCTGGCCGGGATCGCGGTACTGGCAGTGTTGGTGCGTCACTACTTCAACACCCGTCATGACAGCCACAAGTTTGCCTGGACGCTTCCAGTCGCAGCCGTCGGCATGATCAGCCTGGCTTACGTCACCGGCCCTGCACCGCTGAACAGCCCGGAAGTGGCCAAGGCACCCGCGAAGATCGAATACCAGCCGCTGCCGGAAACCGCAGTGGGCGGTGGTTTGAAACCCGCTGAAGCCAAACCTGCAGAAACGCCAGCCGCTCCGGCGCAAGCGTCCAACGCCGGCCCAGGCTTTGACAAAGTGCACAGCGTGATTCAGGAACGTTGCGCGGTTTGCCACTCGGCCAAGCCCACCAGCCCGCTGTTCAGTGCGGCCCCTGCCGGTGTGATGTTCGACACCCCCGAGCAGATCCGCCAGAACGCACCGCGGATCCAGGCGCAAGCCGTCACCAGCCAGATCATGCCACTGGGCAACATTACACAGATGACCCAGCAGGAACGTGACCTGATCGGTGCCTGGATTGTGCAGGGAGCCCAGACCAATTAATCGTTAAAAGCTTCGCGAGCAGGCTCGCTCCCACACAGGCAACACAGATCCTGTGGGAGCGGGCTTGCCCGCGAAAGCGTCAGGTCAGTCAACAACGATGTTGAATGTTATGGCCTCTTCGCGAGCAAGCCCGCTCCCACAGGTTTGCCTGACGCACAAAATCACAAGAATAAAAAAGATCCGAGGTGTTGCATGTCCGAGCTATCCGCAGCGCGCATCCCCGACGCACCCGCCATTCAGCGTTTGCCCCTCTTGCAACTGATCCTGGTCGGTTTGCAACATGTTCTGCTGATGTACGGTGGCGCCATCGCGGTGCCGCTGATCATCGGACAGGCCGCTGGCCTGAGTCGTGAAGAAATCGCCTTTCTGATCAACGCCGACCTGCTGGTGGCCGGCATTGCCACCATCGTCCAGTCCCTCGGCATCGGCCCCATGGGCATTCGCATGCCGGTGATGATGGGGGCCAGTTTCGCCGCCGTCGGCAGCATGGTCGCCATGGCCGGCATGCCCGGTATCGGCCTGCAAGGGATCTTCGGCGCGACCATCGCCGCCGGTTTCTTCGGCATGCTGATCGCGCCGTTCATGTCCAAGGTCGTACGTTTCTTCCCGCCGCTGGTGACCGGCACGGTCATCACCTCGATCGGTTTGTCGCTGTTCCCCGTGGCCGTGAACTGGGCCGGCGGCGGTGCCAGCGCCGCTCAATTCGGCTCGCCGATCTACCTGACCATCGCCGCCCTCGTGCTGGGCACCATCCTGCTGGTCCACCGCTTCATGCGCGGCTTCTGGGTCAATATTTCCGTGCTGATCGGCATGTGCCTAGGCTACGTGCTCTGCGGCCTGCTCGGCATGGTCGACCTCAGCGGCATGGCTCAGGCGCCATGGCTGCAATTCGTCACCCCGCTGCACTTCGGCATGCCGAAATTCGAACTCGCACCGATCCTGTCGATGTGCCTGGTGGTGGTGATCATTTTCGTCGAGTCCACCGGGATGTTTCTTGCGCTGGGCAAGATCACCGGCCAGGAAGTCTGCCCACGGATGCTGCGTCGCGGTTTGCTGTGCGATGCCGGCGCCTCGTTCTTCGCCGGGTTCTTCAACACCTTCACCCACTCCTCCTTTGCCCAGAACATCGGCCTGGTGCAGATGACCGGTGTGCGCTGCCGCTCCGTGACCATCGTCGCCGGCGGTTTGCTGATCGTCCTGAGCCTGCTCCCCAAGGCCGCATTCCTGGTGGCCTCGATCCCGCCGGCCGTCCTGGGTGGCGCAGCGATTGCAATGTTCGGCATGGTCGCCGCCACCGGGATCAAGATTCTCCAGGAAGCCGACATCGGTGACCGTCGCAACCAGTTGCTGGTGGCGGTGAGCATCGGCATGGGCCTGATCCCGGTGGTGCGCCCGGAGTTTTTCGCCCACCTGCCCGTGTGGATGAGCCCGATCACCCACAGCGGCATCGCCATGGCCACCCTCAGCGCGCTGACGCTGAACCTGCTGTTCAACATCCTCGGTGGCGCCGAACGCGCGGCCATCAACGACTGCCAAGCACACCAACATTGACTGAATAGGCACTGCCCCCTGTAGGAGCGAGCTCGCTCGCGATGAACGCAAGAACACCGCGTTTATCCAGCTAACACGCGTAATCGTTAGCGACCATCGCGAGCAAGCTCGCTCCTACAGGGGCAAGGGCTGCCTGCGCCTTAAAAATAAAAACAAGAGGGAGCAACAGATGATTCGGACACAAACCAACCTGCTGTTGGGTGCTGGCCTGCTGGCTGCGAGTCAGGCCATGGCCGGCGATTTACTGCTGTGGCAGACCAACAGCCTGAGCTATCTGTACGGCAAGGATTTCGTGGTCAACCCGTCGATCCAGCAGACGATAACCTTCGAACACGCCGATCGCTGGAAGTACGGCGATAACTTCATGTTCATCGACAGCACCTACTACAACGGCGAGAAAGACCGGAACAAAGGCGCCCACGCCTACTACGGCGAGTTCAGCCCGCGCCTCTCCCTGGGCAAGATCCTCGACCGTCGTTTCGAGTTCGGCCCGATCAAGGACGTGCTGCTGGCCATGACCTACGAGAACGGCGAAGACGACACCGAGGCTTACCTGATTGGCCCCGGATTCGACCTTGCGGTACCGGGCTTCAATTTTTTCACCCTGAACTTCTACTACCGCCAGACCGAAGGCTCGCGTCCCGGCGACGATGTCTGGCAGATCACGCCGGCCTGGTCCTTCACCCTGCCATTGGGCAACTCGAACCTGTTGATCGACGGCTACATGGACTGGGTCGTGGATAACGACCAGAACGCCCATGGCACCTATCACGCCAACCTTCACTTCAACCCGCAGATCAAGTACGACCTGGGCAAAGCCCTGGGCTGGCGGGAGAAACAGGTGTACGTCGGCGCCGAATACAGCTACTGGAAAGACAAGTACGGCATCGAAAACAGCGGCAAATTCGACACCAATGAAAACACCACCAGCCTGCTGGTGAAGGTGCATTTCTGATGTTGCCCCGCAACCGTGCGCCAAACCTGTCGTCGGTGCGCCGTTGCGGAGCACTTGAGACCTGGCCGAGGAGTCAGTATTCTCCGCGGCCGCCCGAATCCGGTTTAAAAAAAAGCCCGGATGTAAAACCTGACCAGCAGGCCAACTTATCCCGGCGCTGGCAGGCACCAAGGCACCCCAAAACCCCTCTCAATCGACTGCTCTTGAGCCGTCGAGCGGGAGTTTTTTTGCTTTTTGAAAGCCTTGGCTCAGCTCTTGCTAACAGCACCAAAGCTGACCGACTGGATGATTTTTTACCGCTACGGAAACAGGCGCCACACCAGAGCGCCGACCTTAAAAAAATAACGTGGAACCACCTACTTTTTGGGAGCAACCGAATGAAACGTACGTGCACTAGCCTGATGCTGGCGGGGTCGATGCTGGCCGGGGGCCAGGCCATGGCCGGCGATTTGCTGCAGTGGCAGACCAACAGCCTGACCTACCTGTATGGCAAGGACTTCCAGGTCAACCCGCGCATCCAGCAGACGGTGACCTTCGAACACGCCGATGGCTGGAAGTACGGCGACAACTTCTTCTTCATCGACAAGATCTTCTACAACGGCAAGGAAGACCACTTCGCGGGTGAAAACACCCACTATGGCGAGCTCAGCCCGCGCCTGTCGTTCAACAAGATCTTCGACCAGAAGTTCGAGTTAGGCCCGATCAAGGACGTTCTGCTGGCCATGACCTACGAGTTCGGCGAAGACGACACCGAGTCGTACCTGATCGGCCCTGGCTTCGACCTGGCCATCCCGGGCTTCGACTACTTCCAGTTGAACTTCTACAACCGTCACACCGAAGGCGACCGCCCGGGCGACAACATCTGGCAGGTCTCGCCGGTCTGGTCCTACACCATCCCGGTGGGTGAATCGGACGTGCTGATCGACGGTTTCATGGACTGGGTCGTCGACAACGACGTCAACAGCAAAGGCGAATACCACGCCAACCTGCACTTCAACCCACAGGTCAAATACGACCTGGGCAAGGCGCTGAACCTGGGTGCCAAGCAGTTGTACGTCGGTGTCGAGTATGACTACTGGAAAAACAAGTACGGGATTGAAGACAGCCAAGGCTTCAAGACGGATCAGAGCGTGACCAGTTTCCTGGTTAAGGTTCACTTCTAATCAAGATCCGCTTTGTCAGCATGTTTGATGCCTCATTCAAAAATAGAACGGCTCAAGCATGCTGACATTTTAAAAAGACGAACTGACTAATTCAGCTTTTTGTAGCTGGCCCAGCCACCACATCAAATCGATTACTAACTCTCCGCAAAGCGGTAAAAGCCTCGACCACATAGTTAGAAATGGTCCCCGCATCATTCATTAAAAACCTGGTCCTTCGTGACGGTTCTAACGCCATAGCAAACTCGATCCCCAACTGCGATTTACTGCCAAAATACTGCATCAAAGATTTATCAGATAAGGATTTTCGTGAACGCGCGGCAATTTCAGAGTCAAAACTTCCAACCCACAACTCGTATTCTTTCATGTGAGATAAATTTTCTGCGACCATGGGATACCCTCTCTCATACGGCATTATTTCATGAGCGCCCAGCGCATCAATAGCGGCCGCATGGAGTAGAGCAACATGCAATGTCTCGACGCTGTTCAATTCCTTTTCCGAAATAGCCATTCGTTTATAGGGATCAAATGGGAGAATACGTACCCCTGCGTAGAGCTTCTTAGAGGCACCCAAGACATTACCGACCACCGTTAGCGGATCGGAACGTTCAACCAACACATTATATTGCAAGTTATCACTGTAAAACTCCAATGCACCCCGCAACGTTTTTAAGTTAGAGATCAGATTATCAAAATCGACATCCATCCCAAAATTATCCACAGCAAGCCCTCTGGCCAGCACAAGCTCCGGAACAATCTCCTCCTTAGTAAATTCCAACTCGCTTAAAACCGTATTTAAGCTTGCGACTGCATTATCATAGCCACTCCTGACAACTTTTCTTGCGTCATCCCCGTACTCTCCTGCTATAGCATCCAACTCACCAATACCACCATAACCAAGAGAAACCCTGAGCTCGGGCCAATACAACCCGTTTTTATCCGATCGACAAACAGGGCTATCACCACAAAAAGAAAACAGATTTAGCCCATTAATATCTTTCGCTGGATCAGGACTCACCCACCTTTGTAACCAAGGCGCATAATAACGAAACCCATAATAATAAAGCCCCGTCGCATCCCGTTCTTTACCCGAGTAACGAATTGTCTTGTACTTAGCTTCGGTCTCGCTTGCCCCCGCCCACACCGCTGTCCCACCAAATGGGTAATAAACTTCCCTACTCAGCAGCGCTCCCAGTTCATCCAACTCCAGCGTGCACGAGTTCAGATGGTCACTCAGGCAAAAACGTAATTGGTCATTGCGTACGCCCCTGGGCAATTTCTCAACCCAGTGCAAGGCCCGCACACGGCCAAGCCCCGCCTCGACACTGAGCACATGCCGCTCTTCGCCGTTAGCCGTATCCCGATGGATTTCCAACCCCGGCAAGTAACGTACTTCAGCACGCAGTGTGCGACGAGCCGTCTCGGTGAGTCGGACTTTTCTCAGTCGATGCCCGGGACTGTCGTAGAAATAACACTCGGTATCGTCGGGCCCATCCTCACGCCGCACCATCGTCACGCGACTCAATTGATTGCGAATGTCCCAACTCATTGCCTGACCGCGCAACAGTTCCCGCTGATTGCCATTGGCATCGAAGCCATCCGCCAGATTGCCTTCCTCCGCAACGCTGCGATTGCTGTCGGGCGAGGTAAACATCTCAAACGTTTCCGCACCGCTATGGTGACGAGTCTGCAAATTGCCGGCAGCGTCGTAGTTGAAGGATTGCGTGTAATTGCGCAGTTGGTTGGGGTCCAACGGTGTGGTTTGCCAGGCAGGTAATGCGGGACCATGACCGGGCTGGCTGACTTCCCGGCCAGTGGCTTCAACCAGTTGATACAGGCTGTCATAGCGATAGCGGTTGATCGGGTCGATCCGCTGATGATTGAAATAGCGCGTCAACGCCACCTTGTCTTCGACACTTGAGATATTGCCAACCGGATCGTAGGCATATTCGAGGTGCTGAAGCGGCTCGCCTCGGGCATCGCAAGAGAGCAATCCGGCCAGCCGCCCATCTTCAGCCGCGTACCGGGCTGCAGTCAGGACGCCATTTGCCGCAAGCTCACTTTCAACCTTGCCAAGGGCGTCATATCGGATGTCACCCACCAGTACTTGAGGAGGGCCGGAAGCGCCAGCCAACCTCAGTCGGGTTTCCAGCAACTCGCCAGACAGGTTGTAAGCGAAGGTTCGCATGTTTTCCCTGGCGTCCGTCTGGCAGAGCATTTTCCCTGAAGGCCCATGCTGTTGAACGGTCCTGAAAACCTCGTCCTCCAGGCGCGCATCGGCGGATTCGGCCGACCAATCCGGCGGGTCCAGATCGAGCATGAAGCGGGTTTCTTCCGCCAGAAGCCAACCACCCACGCCATATTCGCAAAGGCTGTGCCGGCCAGCCGGATGGTCATGGCGAATCAGTTGGCCACATTGGTTATAAACAGCAGACTCTTCTCCCGCACCGCCGTAAGCAAAACGCTCGGAGACGCGCGACATCTCATCCCTCATCTGCTCAGTCACGCTCGTCGGACGCTGAAGCCCATCGAACTCAGTGTGCCGCTGGCTCCCGCGACCGTCCCAGAACGAGCGCGCCATACCGGCCTGATCCAGCAAACTCAGTTGCCAACCGGCATCGACGCTGTCGACCAGCAGAGGCTGACTTTGTAGATTGTGCGTCGTGGCGAGGTTCGGTCTTGGCGCGGTGCCCCACAATCGTGGATCCCAGGAAGCCACCAGCCGTCCGGCAGCGTCAAAGTGATTGCGGGTGATGCGAGTCTCAATGGACGGGTTCCGTGGATGACGGCAATAGGCGACATTTCGCACAGCCAAACCGCGTGAATCCACCACCGACAGGCTCGGTGTGTGAGCATCAATCCATTGTGCAGCCGCCATCTTCGAACCCTCTGCCTGAGGGCTTCAATCTGATGAAAAAACCTGACCACAGCTACTGTCAGATCTGACAGTTCAAACGGCCTCAGCCACCGAGAGCCCGAGAAACCGGCTCAACTCTCCGCGCTTGGCCAACGCATCTCGCCGCCCCAGTTCGATCAACTCGCTGCAGTACCCCGCCTCGAACAACAGATAGCTCAGCACCCCTGCCCCGCTGGTCTTGGTCGCGCCCGGTCCGCGTAAAAACAAGCGTAATGCCGGCGGCAATTCCTGACGATGTCGTGCGGCAATCTCGTCGATCGGCTGGCTCGGTGAAATCACCAGCACGTCCACCGGCGCCACGCCCAATGCGCGAGTCGGTGTGCCGTCAGGCATCAGGTGACTGAACTGGTTCAGGCGCTGCAACAGCTCGATGTCACTTTCCAGGCTGTCAATGAACGTACTGTTGAGCATGTGCCCACCGATCTGCGCCAGTGTCGGCTGCTGACCGGTGTAGCTGCGCTGCAAGGGTTGTTGCGGGTCGATACCGCGGGGGTTGCCGCTGACGCCCACCACCAGCACCCGACTGGCGCCCAGATGCAGCGCCGGGCTGATCGGTGCCGACTGACGCACTGCGCCATCACCGAAATACTCTTCGCCGATTTTCACCGGGGCGAACAGCAGCGGAATCGCCGAACTGGCGAGCAAGTGTTCAACCGACAGTTGGGTGGGAACGCCAATGCGTCGATGACGCAACCAGGCATCGATCTTGCCGCCACCCTGATAAAAGGTGACGGCCTGGCCGGACTCATAGCCGAACGCCGTGACCGCCACCGCATGCAATTGCTTCTGGGCGATCGCTTCGGCGATGCCACCCATATGCAGCTTGTCGTTGAGCAGATCCCGCAGCGGCGAACTGTTGAGCAGCGCCACCGGAACCTGGGAGCCGATGCCGAGCAAACTGTGGCTGACAAAGCGAGTGGCCTGGCGAATGACCCCGGGCCAGTCGCTGCGCAATACCAGAGGGCTGCGAAAGCCCTGCCAGAAGGCCGTCAGGCGTTGGATGGCATGACGAAAGTCGATTGCCCCGCTGGCGAGGCTGACGGCGTTGATCGCGCCCGCCGAGGTGCCGACGATCACGGGAAACGGATTGCTCGCCCCCGGCGGCAGCAATTCGGCAATCGCCGCCAGCACCCCGACCTGATAAGCCGCCCGAGCCCCGCCGCCGGAAAGAATCAGCCCTGTAACCGGTTCAGCTGGACTCATGCACAACTCTCCATGGTGCTTGATGGGGTTTCGTTATTACGGCCTGTTCCCTTGTGGGAGCGAGCTTGCTCGCGATGGACGTCAACGATAACGCGGGTAACCTGACGCCCCGTGGCGCTCTCCAGTCCATCGCGAGCAGGCTCGCTCCTACAGGGGATCGGGGTTCAACGGCGTTTGGCGTACAGCTTCGGCTCGCCCGGTGGACGGCTCTTGAAGCGGCGGTGGGCCCACAGGTATTGCTCGGGATATTCGCGCAGGACGCCTTCGATCCACTGGTTGATGCGAATGCAGTCTTCTTCCTCGGTTTCACCGGGGAAGCCTTCGAGCGGCGCATGGATCACCAAGCGATAACCGCTGCCGTCCGCCAGGCGTTCCTGGGTGAACGGCACCACCAGCGCCTTGCCCAGCCGCGCAAACTTGCTCGTGGCGGTGACGGTCGCCGCCTGAATGCCGAACAGCGGCACGAAGATGCTTTGCTTGGCGCCGTAGTCCTGATCCGGTGCATACCAGATCGCGCGGCCCGAGCGCAGCAACTTGAGCATGCCGCGCACGTCTTCACGCTCTATCGCCAGCGAATCGAGGTTGTGCCGCTCGCGGCCCTGGCGCTGGATGTAGTCGAACAGCGGATTCTTGTGCTCGCGGTACATGCCGTCGATGGTGTGCTGCTGACCGAGCAATGCCGCGCCGATTTCCAGCGTGGTGAAGTGCAGCGCCATCAGGATCACGCCCTTGCCTTCGCGCTGGGCCTGCTGCAGATACTCCAGCCCTTCAACGTGAGCGAGACTCGCCAGGCGTTTGCGCGACCACCACCAGCTCATCGCCATCTCAAAAAATGCGATACCGGTGGAGGCGAAGTTTTCCTTGAGCAGGCGTTTGCGTTCGGCGGCGGTTTTTTCCGGAAAACACAGTTCCAGGTTGCGCTTGGCAATGCGCCGTCTGTCGCCGGCCACGCGATACATCAATGAACCCAGGACGCGACCGATCCACAGCAGTGCCGGATACGGCAACTGGACGATCAGCCACAACAGCCCCAGGCCACACCACAGTGGCCAGAAACGTGGAGATAGAAATGCTTTTCGAAAACGCGGGCGGTCCATTAATGCTTCCGGAATGACAATGGCCGCGCATTCTACATCGTTCGACCCGGCTTGCGGCCTGCGGGCGTTCTCGTTATAAGTCTCGGCACTTTTAGTGACAAGTCGTTGTATGCCGACCATGAGCCAAACCGAACCGCTAGACCAAGATCCCGTGTTCCAGTTGAAGGGCAGCATGCTGGCCATTACGGTGCTGGAACTGGCCCGTAACGACCTGGAAAGCCTTGATCGGCAACTGGCCGCCAAGGTCGCCCAGGCGCCCAACTTCTTCAGCAACGCGCCACTGGTACTGGCCCTGGACAAACTCCCGGCCAACGAAGGCGCCGTCGATCTGCCCGGCCTGATGCGCGTGTGCCGCCAGCATGGCCTGCGCACCCTGGCGATCCGCGCCAGCCGCATCGAAGACATTGCCGCCGCCATTGCGGTCGACCTGCCGGTGCTGCCGCCCTCCGGCGCCCGGGAGCGTCCACTGGACCTGACCGAAGGCGAACCGAAGAAAAAACCGGAAAAACCGCCCGAGCCGACCATCAAGCCGACCAAAATCATCACCTCGCCGGTACGCGGTGGCCAGCAGATCTATGCCCAGGGCAGCGATCTGGTGGTGATCTCCTCGGTCAGCCCGGGGGCGGAACTTCTCGCCGATGGCAACATCCATGTATACGGCCCGATGCGTGGTCGTGTGTTGGCCGGCGTCAAGGGCGACACCAAGGCGCGGATTTTCTGTCAGCAAATGAGTGCTGAACTGATCTCCATCGCCGGGCATTACAAGGTTTCCGAAGATCTGCGCCGCGATCCTCTGTGGGGTTCGGGTGTGCAGGTCAGCCTGTCCGGCGACGTGTTGAACATCATTCGGCTTTAACGGATACTGCCGCATTTTCCAAGCATCTCTAAAACGTAGCGAAAACGGCTCAAACGAAGTAGGAAAAGGCCGAAAGCAGTGTTTACCGGGGGTAACCGCCGCTTAAAACCCGATTCCAGCCAAGGCTGTCCGACTGCAGTAGTTTTTCAGGAGATGTTTTTCAGGGGCTGAAAAGTCCTTTTTCCTTAGGGGTGAAACACCTTGGCCAAGATTCTCGTGGTTACATCCGGCAAGGGTGGTGTGGGTAAGACCACCACCAGCGCCGCTATCGGTACCGGCCTCGCTCTGCGCGGCCACAAAACAGTGATCGTCGACTTCGACGTGGGCTTGCGTAACCTCGACCTGATCATGGGTTGCGAGCGCCGCGTGGTGTATGACTTCGTCAACGTGGTCAACGGCGAAGCCAACCTGCAACAGGCCCTGATCAAAGACAAGCGCCTGGAAAACCTCTACGTACTGGCCGCCAGCCAGACCCGCGACAAAGACGCGCTGACCGTCGAAGGCGTGGAAAAAGTCCTGATGCAACTCAAGGAAGACTTTGAGTTCGTGGTCTGCGATTCCCCGGCGGGCATCGAGAAAGGCGCCCACCTGGCCATGTACTTCGCCGATGAAGCGATCGTCGTGACCAACCCGGAAGTCTCCTCGGTACGTGACTCCGACCGCATGCTTGGCCTGCTGGCCAGCAAGTCCCGTCGTGCAGAACGCGGCGAAGACCCGATCAAGGAACACCTGCTGATTACCCGTTATCACCCGGAGCGTGTGAGCAAAGGCGAAATGCTCGGCGTAGAAGACGTCAAGGAAATCCTTTCGGTGACCCTGCTCGGCGTGATCCCTGAATCCCAGGCGGTGCTCAAGGCATCCAACCAGGGCGTTCCGGTGATTCTCGACGACCAGAGCGATGCCGGCCAGGCCTACAGCGATACCGTTGACCGCCTGCTGGGCAAGACCGTGGATCATCGATTCCTTGATGTACAGAAGAAGGGATTCTTCGAGCGCCTGTTTGGAGGCAACTAAGCAATGAACCTTTTTGACTTCTTTCGTGCCAACAAAAAGCAAAGCACCGCGTCGGTAGCGAAAGAGCGTCTACAGATCATCGTGGCGCACGAACGCGGCCAACGCAGCACCCCGGACTACCTGCCGGCCTTGCAGAAGGAACTGGTCGAGGTGATCCGCAAGTACGTCAATATCGGGTCCGATGACGTGCATGTCGCACTGGAAAGCCAGGGCAGCTGCTCGATTCTGGAACTCAACATCACCCTGCCTGATCGCTGAGTCGATCCGCCAGGAGCCACGGCGGCTCAGGCCCCTCGGGCCTTTGTAGGAGCTGCCGCAGGCTGCGATCTTTTGATCTTGTTTTTGAAATGCAAAATCAAAAGATCGCAGCCTGCGGCAGCTCCTACGGGGAACGAGGGGCCTGAGCCGCCGTTGGCGTTTGTTACGAGGCTGTTTTAATGCCGTTGTCCAACATCCACATCATCCATCAGGACGCTGCCGTACTGGTGGTGAACAAACCGACCCTGTTGCTCTCCGTCCCTGGCCGGGCCGATGACAACAAGGACTGCCTGATTACCCGCCTGCAGGAAAACGGCTACCCGGAAGCGCGAATCGTCCATCGGTTGGACTGGGAAACGTCCGGCATCATCCTGCTGGCCCGCGACCCGGATACCCATCGCGAGCTGTCCCGGCAATTTCACGACCGCGAGACCGAAAAGGCCTACACCGCCCTGTGCTGGGGTCAGCCGGAACTGGACAGCGGCAGCATCGACCTGCCCTTGCGCTACGACCCGCCAACCAAGCCGCGGCATGTGGTCGACCATGAATTCGGCAAACATGCGCTGACCTTCTGGCGCGTGCTGGAGCGTTGCGGCGACTGGTGCCGCGTTGAGCTGACACCGATCACCGGCCGCTCCCACCAGTTGCGCGTACACATGCTTTCGATCGGTCATCCGCTGCTGGGTGACGGCCTCTATGCCCACGAGCAGGCGCTGGCGGCCTGGCCGCGCTTGTGCCTGCACGCGAGCATGCTGACCTTCACCCATCCCCAGACCGGCGAGCGCCTGCGCTTCGAGTGCCCGGCACCGTTCTAGGCACTTTACGCAAAACCCTGTGGGAGCGAGCTTGCTCGCGATGAGGCCGGCACATCCAACATTGATGCTGGCTGACACTCCGCCATCGCGAGCAAGCTCGCTCCCACAGGGATCTCCTCCAGATTCGATTTCCGTGGCCATCCCCGCCATTCAGTGCGACGCCATTTACCAAGCCAATACGTTAAACTGGCGCCACTGCTGTCTGGAGCTACTTTATGCGCGAAGAGTTGAACCAAGGCCTGATCGATTTCCTCAAGGCCTCCCCTACCCCGTTCCATGCCACCGCCAGCCTTGTTCAGCGCCTGGAAGCGGCGGGCTATCAACGCCTCGACGAGCGCGAGCCGTGGAATACCGAAGCCAACGGTCGCTACTACGTCACCCGCAATGACTCTTCGATTGTCGCGATCAAAATGGGCCGCCATTCGCCGCTGCACGGCGGCATTCGCCTGGTCGGCGCCCACACCGACAGCCCGTGCCTGCGCGTCAAACCGCAACCGGAGCTGCAGCGCCAGGGCTTCTGGCAACTGGGTGTCGAAGTCTATGGCGGCGCACTGCTGGCACCGTGGTTCGACCGCGACCTGTCCCTGGCCGGCCGCGTGACCTTCCGGCGTGACGGCAAGGTCGAGAGCCAGTTGATCGACTTCAAGGCCCCGGTCGCGATCATTCCGAACCTGGCAATTCACCTCAACCGCGAAGCCAACATGGGCTGGGCCATCAACGCCCAGACCGAACTGCCGCCGATCCTCGCGCAATTCGCCGGTGACGAGCGGGTGGACTTCCGCGCGGTACTCACCGACCAGCTCGCCCGCGAACACGGCCTGAATGCCGATGTGGTACTCGATTACGAGCTGAGTTTCTACGACACCCAAAGCGCTGCAGTCATTGGCCTGCATGGCGACTTCATCGCCGGCGCGCGCCTGGACAACCTGCTGTCGTGCTACGCCGGCCTGCAAGCGTTGCTGACGGCCGACACCGACGAAACCTGCGTGCTGGTCTGCAACGACCACGAAGAAGTCGGCTCCTGCTCGGCCTGCGGTGCCGACGGCCCGATGCTTGAGCAAACCCTGCGTCGCCTGCTGCCTGAAGGTGATGAATTCGTACGCACGATTCAGAAATCCCTGCTGGTTTCGGCTGACAACGCCCACGGCGTGCATCCGAACTACGCCGACAAGCACGATGCCAACCACGGCCCGAAACTCAACGCCGGCCCGGTGATCAAGGTCAACAGCAACCAGCGCTACGCCACCAACAGCGAAACCGCCGGGTTCTTCCGTCATCTGTGCATGGCTGAAGAAGTGCCGGTGCAAAGCTTCGTGGTGCGCAGCGACATGGGCTGTGGCTCGACCATCGGCCCGATCACCGCCAGTCACCTGGGCGTGCGCACCGTGGACATCGGCCTGCCGACATTCGCCATGCACTCGATCCGCGAACTGTGCGGCAGCCACGACCTGGCGCACCTGGTCAAGGTACTGAGCGCGTTCTACGCCTGCCGCGAGTTGCCGTAACCCTGTAGGAGCTGCCGCAGGCTGCGATCTTTTGATTTTGCTTTTTTAAAAACAAGATCAAAAGATCGCAGCCTGCGGCAGCTCCTACACACGCACATCACTTCGGCTGCTTCAAAAGCGGCCTAGACTTCAAGTATCCCTTCGACAAGGCTGTCTCCATGATTTCAATGTCCACCTTTCACGCCATGCTGATCCCGATTCTTGCCGGGATGCTCCTGCTGGCCGTCGGCTTCAACTTTCGCGACAAAAACGCCGGTGTGTTCGCCATGTGGATCGGCATGCTGACCATCCTCGCCACCGTGGTGATCAAGATCCTCGCCAAACTCAACGAATAATTCATCGCCCTTGGCTCGCATTGATTTTGACGGGCTCGTACACTCGGTCGATCCGCTCGTTGCGAGGTTGACCGCCTAGTGTTCGCTCGTCTTTTTGCCCTTCCGTATTTTTTCCTTGTCTGCCTGATGCTACTGCCAGTGGCACCTGCCCAGGCGGCCGGCCTGCCGAGCCTGCTCGGCAGCCAGGCCAAGGCGCAGCCCGAAGCACAGGAACCGCTGGGGCAGTCCCTGGACGAAGTGATCAAGTCACTGGAAAACGATCAGCAACGCACCAAGCTGCTGGCCGATCTGAAAAGGCTGCGTGACACCACCAAAAAGGCCCAGCCGACTACCGAAGAAGGCGTGCTGGGCCTGATTGGCGGAACCCTGGCCACGATCGAAAAGAAATTTTCCGGCGACGACAGTCCGCTCACGCGCTGGTCCAGCGAGTTCGACCAGGCCCAGGAAGAGTTGATGGCGCTGGCGCTGCCGGCCAATGAATGGCTGCCGATGCTTTTTGCGTTCGCCATGATCCTGATGGTCTGGAGCCTGCTGGCCGCCGCGCTCATCTGGATCAGCCACCGCGTGCGCATGCGTTTCGGCCTGACTGAAGAACTGCCGCAACACCCCCGTGCCCTGGACATGTTGCGCTTTGCCTTGCGCAAGCTCGGGCCATGGCTGATCGCCCTGGTGATCACGATCTACATGAGCTATGCCCTGCCCTCGTCCCTGGGCAAAAGCCTGGCCATGGTGCTGGCCTATGCGTTGGTCGTCGGCACCTGCTTCTCGGCCATCTGCGTGATTGCCTTTTCCCTGCTCGACGGCCCACACCGCCACCGCGCCTTGTACATTCTGCGGCACCAGGCGTTTCGACCGCTGTGGCTGATCGGCAGTTTCGCTGCGTTTGGCGAAGCGCTGAGCGATCCAAAACTGGTCGACAGCCTCGGCAGCCATCTGGCCCATACGGCTGCCACGATTGCCAATGTCCTGGCAGCTTTGTCCACGGCCCGGTTCATCTTGCGTTTCCGCCGCCCGATCGCCCACCTGATCCGCAACCAGCCGCTGTCCCGACGCCTGACCCGCCGCGCCCTCAACGACACCCTGTCGATTCTCGGCACCTTCTGGTACGTGCCGGCGCTGGTGCTGGTGGCCATTTCCCTGTTCGCGACGTTCATTTCCGCCGGCGACACCAGCACGGCCCTGCGCCAGTCGCTAATCTGCACCGTGCTGTTGGTGTTGTGCATGGTCATCAACGGCCTGGTACGCCGCCACGCCCTCAAGCCCCAGCGTGGCATCCGGCGTTACGCCGTGTATTCGGAACGGTTGAAAAACTTCTTCTACACAATCCTCCACCTGTTGGTGTGGCTGGCCTTTATCGAGCTCGGCCTGCGGGTCTGGGGCATGTCCTTGATCCGCTTTACCGAAGGCGACGGCCACGAAGTCAGCGTCAAGCTGTTCAGCCTCGCCGGCACGCTGCTGTTCGCCTGGCTGATCTGGATTCTCAGCGACACCGCTGTGCACCACGCACTGACCCGCTCGCGCAAAGGCCTGGCCAATGCCCGCGCGCAGACGATGATGCCGCTGATTCGCAACGTGCTGTTCGTGGCCATTTTCATTGTCGCGCTGATCGTTGCCCTGGCGAACATGGGCATGAACGTCACGCCCCTGCTGGCCGGTGCCGGTGTGATCGGCCTGGCCATCGGCTTTGGTGCGCAATCGCTGGTAGCCGACCTGATTACCGGGCTGTTCATCATCATCGAAGACTCACTGGCCATCGACGACTACGTGGATGTCGGCGGCCACCTCGGCACGGTCGAAGGCCTGACCATCCGCACCGTGCGCCTGCGGGACATCGACGGCATCGTCCACACCATTCCGTTCAGTGAAATCAAAAGCATCAAGAACTACTCCCGGGAATTCGGCTACGCGATCTTCCGGGTCGCGGTGCCGGCCAACATGGACATCGACAACGCCATCAAACTGATGCGCGAAGTCGGCCAGAAAATGCGCACCGATCCGTTGCAGCGGCGCAATATCTGGTCGCCGCTGGAGTTTCAGGGGGTGGAAAGTTTCGAGTCGGGCAACGCGATCCTGCGCGCCCGGTTCAAGACCGCGCCGATCAAGCAGTGGGAAGTGTCGCGAGCGTTCAACCTGTCACTCAAGCGGCATATGGATGAAGCCGGACTGGACCTGGCGACACCGCGGATGAGCATTCAGGTCACCGCCGGTTCCCCGGAACAACCCCTGTAGGAGCTGCCGCAGGCTGCGATCTTTTAAAAATCAAAAGATCGCAGCCTTCGGCAGCTCCTACAAAGTCAAACCACGTCAACGCCGACATGAATCGCATCATGTCGCCAGAACTCCAGGTCGCAGTCGATCAGGCGTTCATGCTGGTCATAGTTGACCCGGGCAATCCGTAAGCCCGGGCTCCCCGCCGACACCTTCAACGCCGCTGCCGCATCCACCGACAACGCCGTGGGCACAATCTCGAAGCGCACCCGTCCGTAGTGCAGGTCGTAGTGCCGCGCATACAACTCGGTGATCGACTGATTCAAGTCGAAATCAAGGATTCCCGGAAAGTACTGCGGGTTCAGATAGTGCTCCACATACAACACCAGCCGCCCGTCGATCCGCCGAGAGCGGCAGATCTGGATCACGCTCGACAGCGCCGGCAATTGCAGCCAGGCACAAACGGCCGCCGACGCCGGTTGCAATCGTGCCGAAATCACCTCGGTGGACGGCACCCGCCCCTGGGCACTGACCATCGCGTGAAAGTGGCTGCGCTGCATCAGGTTGTACGCCAGGCGTGGCGGCGAGACGAACCAGCCACGACGCTCCTCGCGGTAGATTTGCCCCTGCGACTCCAACTGCAACAACGCCTCACGCAAAGTGATCCGCGTGGTGCCGAACAATTCACTGAGTTTGCGCTCGGCCGGCAATTTGCTGCCGGGGGCCAACAGGCCGTGGTCGATTTGCTCCTGAAGCACCTGGCCGATGGCTGTTACCGCTTTTGTTGCCTCTTCACGCATCAACGTTTCCTTTCTGGACTAGACCAGCACCAATTCAGGGCAGAACCGCCGCGCAATCCGGCTCATTCAATAGTCTGCAAGCGTAGGCAGCGTAGATGACCGAGGTGTGACAAAGCTGCCCAACGGTCGCCATTCTGCGAACGCGAAAACCTGCAATTCATCGGCCAAGTCCCTTGCCAGCCGAGGCCTTGACCATGGTCTACGCTTATCAGGCCAGTCGCGATACCGCTGAACAAAAAGTCCTCCAGGGCGACGAGCGACATCAAAGTGTCATCCAGCCCCCTTAAATTGGCTCAGGTATTGCTGACCTAGACCAACACAAACCGCAATCGCAGCGTTGAACACGACCCAAGGAGCTTCGGAATGAAAAAGCTTTTCCTGGCATCACTGTTAGGCTCGACCATCGCAATGTGCACCGCCGCCATGGCGGCCGATGATTTGAAAACCCTGGAAGCCGCTGCGAAAGCGGAAGGCGCCGTCAACAGCGTCGGCATGCCCGATGACTGGGCCAACTGGGCCGGCACCTGGAAAGACCTGAGCGACAAGTACGGCCTCAAGCACATCGACACCGACATGAGTTCGGCCCAGGAGATCGCCAAGTTCGCCGCGGAGAAAGACAACGCCAGCGCCGACATCGGCGACGTCGGCGCAGCCTTCGGCCCGATCGCGGTCAAGCAAGGCGTGGTCCAGCCCTACAAGCCTTCCACCTGGGATCAGGTACCAGCCTGGGCCAAGGACAAGGACGGCAACTGGGCACTGGCCTACACCGGTACCATCGCTTTCATCGTCAACAAGAAGTTGCTGCACGGCTCCGAAGCCCCGACTAAATGGGCTGACCTCAAGAGCGGCAAATACAAGGTGTCCATCGGTGACGTGAGCACCGCGGCCCAGGCAGCCAACGGCGTACTGGCCGCGGCTCTGGCCAACGGTGGCGACGAGAAAAACCTGCAGCCTGCCCTGCTGCTGTTCGCCGACATCGCCAAGCAAGGTCGCCTGTCGATGTCCAACCCGACGATTGCCACCATGGAAAAAGGCGAAATCGAAGTCGGCGTGGTCTGGGACTTCAACGGCCTGAGCTACAAGGCCAAGATGGCCAACCCGGATGACTACGTGGTGCTGATCCCGTCCGACGGCTCGGTGATTTCCGGTTACACCACCATCATCAACAAGTACGCGAAAAACCCGAACGCCGCCAAGCTGACCCGCGAATACATCTTCAGCGACGCCGGCCAGATCAACCTGGCCAAGGGCAACGCCCGTCCGATCCGTGCCGAGCACATCACACTGCCGGCCGACGTGAAGGCCAAGCTGCTGCCTAACGAGCAGTACAAGAAAGTGACGCCGATCAAAGACGCGGATGCGTGGGAAAAGACCTCCAAGGCCCTTCCTCAGAAGTGGCAGGAAGAAGTCATCATCAATATGCAATAACCGGGAAGATCCCCATTTCGGGATCTGATGGCGATCCAAATGTGGGAGCGGGCTTGCTCGCGAAAGCGGTGTGTCAGTCGACATCGATACTGGATGTCAGTCCGCTTTCGCGAGCAAGCCCGCTCCCACAGTGGATCGAGTGAGCTTCGAATATCTGTTACACGGAGTTTTTGCCCCTATGAAGCACAACGTCATCCTTGTGGTGCTCGACGGCCTCAACTATGAGGTCGCCCGTCACGCCATGGGGCACCTGCAGGCGTACGTCGGTGCAGGACGTGCAGCACTCTACAAGCTGGAGTGCGAGTTGCCGGCCCTGTCCCGCCCGCTGTACGAATGCATCCTGACCGGCGTTGCGCCCATCGACAGCGGTATCGTCCACAACAACGTTTCGCGCCTGTCCAACCAGCGCAGCATCTATCACTACGCCACCGACGCAGGTCTTGTCACCGCCGCGGCGGCCTATCACTGGGTCAGTGAACTGTACAACCGTTCGCCCTTCGTGGCGGCACGGGACCGTCACACCGACGACCCGCAACTGCCGATCCAGCATGGGCATTTCTACTGGAACGATCACTACCCCGATTCGCACCTGTTCGCCGACGCCGAAAACCTGCGCCAGCGCCATGCGCCGCACTTCCTGCTGATCCACCCGATGAACATCGACGACGCCGGGCACAAGCACGGCCTCGACACCCCGCAGTACCGCAACAGCGCGCGCTCGGTCGACATCATCCTGGCCGACTACCTGCAAGGCTGGCTCGATGCCGGTTATCAGGTGCTGGTCACCGCCGACCACGGCATGAACAACGACCGCTCCCACAACGGCCTGCTGCCGGAAGAACGTGAGGTGCCGTTGTTCGTTCTCGGCGACGCGTTCAGCTTCGACGCCGGCGCAACGCCGAAACAGACCGAGATCTGCGGCACCGTCTGCGAGTTGCTGGGCGCGCCCCACGACAAACCGGTCTGCCGGGAGCTGCTCAAGTGAATGCCATGACCCGCAGTAAATGGCTGGCCGCCTTATGCCTGGTTCCGTTCGCCCTGTTCTTCATCGTGTTCGAGATCGCACCGCTGACCTGGGTGATGATCAACAGCCTGCAATCGGAAGAATTCGGCTGGGGCCTGGCCAACTTCAATAAAATCTTCAGTTCGAAGTTTTACCTGCAGGCGATCCAGTACAGCCTTGAGATCAGTTTCTGGTCCAGCGTGTTCGGGATCATCATCGCGATACTGGGCGCCTACTCCCTGCGCCGGGTCGATTCGAAACTGCGCAATTTCGTCAACGCCTTCGCCAACATGACCAGCAACTTCGCCGGCGTGCCCCTGGCCTTCGCGTTCATCATTTTGCTCGGCTTCAACGGCAGCTTCACCATCATGCTCAAGCAGGCCGGCATCATTCAGGATTTCAACCTGTACTCGAAAACCGGGCTGATCATTCTCTACACCTACTTCCAGATTCCCCTCGGCGTGTTGCTGCTGTACCCGGCCTTCGATGCGCTGCGCGAAGACTGGCGCGAGTCCGCTGCGCTACTCGGCGCCGACGGTTGGCAGTACTGGCGGCACATCGGATTGCCGGTGTTGACGCCGGCACTGCTGGGCACCTTCGTGATCCTGCTGGCCAACGCCCTCGGTGCCTACGCCACGGTGTACGCCCTGACCACCGGCAACTTCAACGTGCTGCCGATCCGCATCGCGGCGATGGTGTCCGGTGACATTTCCCTTGACCCGAACCTGGCAAGCGCCCTGGCCGTGGTGCTGGTGGCCTTGATGACCCTGGTGACCATCGTGCATCAGTTGCTGTTGAAGAGGAGCTACCATGTCTCGCGCTGAACTGGGGCCCGCCGGTGTCTACCACCGCGTCGTGGTTTACCTGTTGTTTGCCATCCTGCTGTTGCCGCTGGCCGGCACGCTGGTCTACTCGATCGCCAGCAGTTGGTCGGCAACCATTCTGCCCAGCGGTTTCACCCTCAAGTGGTACATCCAGCTGTGGAGCGATCCGCGCTTCCTGCATGCGTTCGGGCAATCGCTGCTGGTCTGCGTGGGCTCACTGGTTCTTTCCGTGGTGCTGATCCTGCCGTTGCTGTTCGTGGTGCATTACCACTTCCCGAAACTCGATGCGCTGATGAATATCCTGATCCTGCTGCCCTTCGCCGTGCCGCCAGTGGTGTCGTCGGTGGGGCTGCTGCAGCTCTATGGTTCCGGGCCGTTCGCCATGGTCGGTACACCCTGGATCCTGATCGGTTGCTACTTCACCGTGGCGCTGCCATTCATGTACCGGGCGATCACCAACAACCTGCAAGCGATCAACCTGCGCGACCTGATGGACGCCGCCCAGTTGCTCGGCGCCAGCACCTGGCAAGCCGCCCTCCTGGTGGTGCTGCCGAACCTGCGCAAGGGCCTGATGGTGGCGCTGCTGCTGTCGTTCTCGTTCCTGTTCGGTGAGTTCGTGTTCGCCAACATCCTCGTCGGCACCCGCTACGAAACCCTGCAGGTCTACCTCAACAACATGCGCAACAGCAGCGGTCATTTCACCAGTGCGCTGGTGATTTCCTACTTCTTCTTTGTGCTGGTTCTGACCTGGATTGCCAATATCTTGAACAGGGACAAAAGCGAATGAGCTATGTCAGCGTCCAACATCTTCAGAAAAGCTTCGCCGGCACCACGGTGTTCAGCGACATCAATTGCGAAATCCAGAAAGGTGAGTTCGTCACCCTGCTCGGACCGTCCGGTTGCGGCAAATCCACCCTGCTGCGCTGCATCGCCGGCCTGACTTCGGTGGATGGCGGCAAAATCCTGCTCGATGGTGCCGATATCGTGCCGGTGAGTCCGCAGAAACGCGGGATCGGCATGGTGTTCCAGAGCTATGCGCTGTTCCCCAACATGACCGTGGAGCAAAACGTCGCCTTCGGTCTGCGCATGCAAAAGGTCAATGCCGATGACAGCCACAAACGCGTCGCCGAAGTACTTAAACTGGTGGAGCTGCAGGACTTCGCCGCACGCTATCCCCATCAGCTGTCCGGTGGCCAATGCCAGCGCGTCGCCCTCGCCCGCTCGCTGGTGACCCGGCCACGCCTGTTACTGCTGGACGAACCGCTGTCGGCACTGGATGCGCGCATTCGCAAGCACCTGCGCGAACAGATCCGGCAGATCCAGCGCGAACTGGGCCTGACCACGATTTTCGTCACACACGATCAGGAGGAAGCCCTGACCATGTCTGACCGGATTTTCCTGATGAATCAGGGAAAAATCGTACAAAGTGGCGACGCCGAAACCCTCTACACTGCGCCGGTGGATGTATTCGCTGCCGGTTTCATCGGCAACTACAACCTGCTGGACGCCGACAGCGCCTCGAAGCTGCTGCAGCGGCCAATCAACAAGCGCATCGCCATTCGCCCGGAAGCCATCGAACTGAGCCTCAACGGTGAACTGGACGCGCAGGTACGCAGCCACAGCCTGTTGGGCAACGTAATCCGCTACCGGGTCGAAGCCCGGGGCGTGGAACTGGTGGTGGATGTGCTGAACCGCTCGGCGGCCGACCTGCATCCCGATGGTCAGCGCCTGGCGCTTTCCATCGATCCGACGGCCCTGTGTGAGGTAGCCTGATGCCTTTGCTTATGCTGAAGAGAGAACTGCACTGATGGCCCTGGCAATTTTTGATCTGGACGAAACCCTGATCCACGGCGACTGCGCCACCCTTTGGAGCGAGCAGATGGGCCGCCTGGGCTGGGTCGACCCCGAATCGTTCATGCGACAGAACAACGAGCTGATGGACGCTTACAGCCACGGCAAATTGCGCATGGAAGACTTCATGACCTTCAGCCTGGAGCCGATGATCGGCCGCACGCCACAAGAGGTCGAGCATCTGGTTGGCCCCTGGGTGGAAGACTACATCGAGCCGATCATTTTCAGCGACGCCACCAAGGCCATCGCGGCGCATCGCAAGGCCGGCGACCGGATTCTGGTGATCTCGGCCTCGGGTACTCACCTGGTCGGCCCCATCGCCGAGCGCCTGGGGATCGACGAGATTCTGGGCATCGAACTGGAAGTGGCTCAGGGCGTTTACACCGGCCATACCGTGGGCACCCTGACCTACCGCGAAGGCAAGATCACCCGCTTGCTGGAGTGGCTGGATGCGCAAGAGGAAAACCTCGAAGGCGCGAGCTTCTATTCCGACTCACGCAATGACCTGCCGTTGTTGCTGAAGGTGGATTTCCCCCACGTGGTCAATCCGGATCCGGTGTTGCGCGAGCAGGCCGAAAAGGCCGGGTGGCCGATCCACCTCTGGAAATAACCCGGCCCCCCTGTGGGAGCGAGCTTGCTCGCGATGGCGGCGAGTCAGTTGCCTTAATATCAACTGACACTCCGCTATCGCGAGCAAGCTCGCTCCCACAGATTTCTCGTTGTCAGTTCAGGCTCTCGTCAATCACCAACACCACCTTCCCCGCCACGTTATTGCTCGCCAGTTCTGCAAACGCTGCTTCGGCATCCTTGATCGCAAAAGTCCTGGCCAGCTGCGCACTCAAGCGCCCCTCGGCGAACAACGGCCACACATGCAGGCCCAGATCACTGAACAGATCTGCCTTGAACTGATCATCCCGGCTGCGCAGGGTCGAGCCCAGCAACTGCACGCGCTTGGCCAGCACCTGGGCCAGATCCAGCTTGGCCTCGCGCCCGCCCATCAGACCGATCAACACCCAGCGACCATCCTGAGCCAGCAACTTCAGGTTCAAGGCCGCGTAACTGCCACCCACCGGGTCGAGAATCACGTCGAACGGCCCCAGATCGCGCAAGCTCTCCAGATCACCGTTACGCACCACGCCGCCCTGGGCACCGAGCGCTTCGCAGTACGCCAGTCGCTCGGCAGAGCCGACGCTGACCCAACACGGATTACCGAAGGCCTTGCACAGCTGAATGGCCGCTGAACCAATGCCACTTGCTCCGGCATGCAGCAGAACTTTCTGTCCCGGCTTGAGCGCAGCCAGTTGAAACAAATTCAGCCAGACTGTTGCATAAACTTCGGGCAATGCCGCCGCTTCGACCAGTGACATTCCGTCGGGAACCGGCAGTACATGCCGCCCGTCGACAACCACCTCTTCGGCCATCCCGCCCCCGGCCAGCAAGGCGCAAACCCGATCGCCCACCTGCCAGGAGGAGCCCGCGCCAACCTCGCTGATGACCCCCGAGCACTCTAGACCGAGCACCTGGCTGGCCCCTGGCGGTGGCGGATATAGACCGGCCTTCTGCAACAAATCGGCGCGATTTAGGCCCGCTGCCGCCACTCGAATACGAACTTGCCCTACATCGCATGCAGGACCGGGTTCATCAACCCATACCACTTGACCGTCAACGCCTTGCAATGCTTTCACAGTGCCTCCATAGTGAGTCTGGACTGAGCCCGAAGCTATAGCGCCGGGCTTTTTGCATTATGCGACCGGCTCCCAAAGAGCCGGCGACTTCAAAGACGGCCTAATATGCGTTATCAATTGTCCCCGCGTCGAATCAGCATGAAGCATCTGTTCCCCAGCACTGCCCTCGCCTTATTCATCGGTATCGGCTTGCTGCCGATGTCGAGCAATACATTCGCAGCCAATAGCTGGGACAAGCTTCAACCCGATCGTGACGAAGTGATCGCCAGTCTGAACGTCGTGGAATTGCTCAAACGCCACCACTACAGCAAGCCGCCACTCGATGACGCGCGCTCGGTGATCATCTACGACAGCTACCTCAAGCTGCTGGATCCATCGCGCAGCTATTTCATGGCCAGCGACATTGCCGAATTCGACAAGTGGAAGACGCAGTTCGACGACTTCCTCAAGAGCGGCGACCTGAACGCCGGGTTCACCATCTACAAGCGCTATCTGGACCGCGTGAAGGCGCGCCTGGACTTTGCTCTTGCCGAGCTGAACAAGGGCGTCGACAAGATCGACTTCAACACCAAGGAAACCTTGCTGATCGACCGCAAGGACGCCCCTTGGCTCAAATCCACCGCGGAACTCGACGACCTGTGGCGCAAACGCGTCAAGGACGAGGTCCTGCGTCAGAAGATCGCCGGCAAGGATTCCAAGCAGATCCAGGAAACCCTGACCAAGCGCTACAAGAACCAGCTGGCGCGCCTGGACCAGACCCGCGCGGAAGACATCTTCCAGGCGTACATCAATACCTTCGCCATGTCCTACGACCCGCATACCAACTATCTGTCGCCGGATAACGCGGAGAACTTCGACATCAACATGAGCCTGTCCCTCGAGGGCATCGGCGCCGTGTTGCAGAGCGATAACGACCAGGTGAAAGTCGTGCGTCTGGTGCCGGCAGGTCCGGCAGACAAGACCAAGCAGGTTGCACCGGCCGACAAGATCATCGGCGTTGCCCAGGGCAACAAGGAAATGGTCGACGTGGTGGGCTGGCGCCTGGACGAAGTGGTCAAGCTGATCCGTGGTCCGAAAGGCACCGTGGTGCGCCTGGAAGTGATCCCGGCCAGCAATGCGCCGAACGACCAGACTACCAAGATCGTGCCGATCACCCGTGAAGCGGTGAAGCTCGAAGACCAGGCCGTGAAGAAATCGGTCTTGAACCTCAAGCAGGACGGCAAGGACTACAAGCTCGGCGTCATCGAGATCCCGGCGTTCTATCTGGACTTCAAGGCCTTCCGTGCCGGCGACCCGGATTACAAGAGCACCACCCGCGACGTCAAGAAACTGCTGACTGAACTGCAGAAAGACAAAGTCGACGGCGTGGTCATCGACCTGCGCAACAACGGCGGCGGCTCCTTGCAGGAAGCCACCGAGCTGACCAGCCTGTTCATCGACAAAGGCCCGACCGTGCTCGTGCGTAACGCCGATGGCCGTGTAGACGTGCTGGAAGATGAAAACCCGGGCGCGTTCTACAAGGGCCCGATGGCGTTGCTGGTCAACCGCCTGTCTGCCTCGGCTTCGGAGATTTTCGCCGGCGCCATGCAAGACTACCACCGCGCACTGATCATCGGCGGCCAGACCTTCGGCAAAGGTACCGTGCAGACCATTCAGCCACTCAACCATGGCGAGCTGAAACTGACCCTGGCCAAGTTCTACCGGGTTTCCGGACAGAGCACCCAGCATCAGGGCGTCTTGCCGGACATCGATTACCCGTCGATCATCGACACCAAGGAAATCGGCGAAAGCGCCCTGCCCGAAGCCATGCCGTGGGACACCATCAAGGCGGCGATCAAGCCGGCGGTCGACCCATTCAAGCCGTACATTTCGCAGCTCAAGTCCGAGCATGACATGCGTACGGCCAAGGATGCGGAGTTCGTGTTCATCCGCGACAAGCTGGCACTGGCGCAGAAACTGATGGCCGAAAAAACCGTCAGCCTCAATGAAGCCGAGCGTCGTGCCCAGCACGCCGACATCGAAGCCAAACAGCTGACCATGGAAAACATCCGTCGCAAGGCCAAGGGCGAAGAACCGCTCAAAGAGCTGAAGAAAGAAGACGAAGATGCCATCGCGGCCGAAGATGACAAGACCAAACCGGAAGACGATGCCTACCTGAGCGAAACCGGGCGGATTCTGCTGGACTACCTGAAACTCAACACGGCAGTGGCGAAGCACTGAGTGTTTACAAGCAGCTGATGGCAATTTAATGCTAACGCCCTCCGGGGCGTCATCAAAGAGTCATCATTCTGTCGTGAAATACGGGACTGGCGTGCTCCTTGTAGAAAGGGACCACGCCAGTCCTTTTTTTATCGCCAGAGATCGCCATGACCACAACCGAACAGCTGAGTGCATTGAGCTCGATCCTGACTCAAGGCGGTTTGCACAGTTTGTTCCAACCGATCATCAGCCTCTCTGAGCGGCGCATTCTCGGCTACGAAGCCCTCAGTCGCGGGCCGTCCAACAGCCCTTTGCACTCCCCTGTCGCCCTGTTCGCCGTCGCCCGTCAGGCCGGTCGTTTGAGCCAGCTGGAAATTGCCTGCCGCGCAAGCGCTTGCCGACGCTTCAATGAACAACAACTGCCCGGTCTGTTGTTCCTCAACGTATCCCCGGAATCCCTGCTCGAAGCGGCCCATCAACCGGGACGCACCCTGCAATTGCTGCAGGACTTCGGCATTGCGCCGAGTCAGGTGGTCATCGAGCTCACGGAACAGACGCCGACGGATGATTTCCAGCTGCTGCAAACCGCCCTGCATCACTATCGGGCGATGGGATTTTCGATTGCGCTGGATGATCTGGGGGCGGGTTATTCGAGTTTGCGCTTGTGGTCCGAACTGCGGCCGGATTACGTGAAAATCGACCGGCATTTCATTGATGGCATTCATCAGGATGCGCTCAAGCGCGAGTTCGTCGGCTCGATCCTGCAAATCGCCAAAGCCTCGCGGGCGCAAGTCATTGCCGAAGGTATCGAGTTACCGGAAGAACTCACGGTACTGACCGAGATGGGCGTGGATCTGGTCCAGGGCTATCTGCTCTGCCGCCCCCAGGAACACCCGCCACGGGATGCCCGGGCAATGATGCCCCGCCAGGACAGCACCAGCGTTGTACTGAGCGAAGACAGCAGCGACCTCAGCGCACTGCTCAACGAGCAACCCGCCGTGAACCGGGACACCCCGACCGCCACGGTGCTCGAAGCCTTTCGCCGCCAGGCCAACCTGAACTCGCTAGCGGTCCTTGATGAACAGGGTCAGCCTTGCGGTATCGTGCATCGACATTCGCTCTCCGATGCCCTGCTCAAGCCCTTTGCCACCGATCTGTTCGCCCGTAAACCCATCAGCCGCCTGATGAACGATGACTTCCTCGCCGTCGAGCTGAGTCAGTCGCTGCAACAAGTCAGCCGCCTGATCACAGGCCGGGCCCGCCAGCGCATCGAAGAAGATTTCATCATTACCCTCAATGGCGGCTATCTCGGGCTGGGCCGCGTGATAGACGTACTCAAACTGATCACCGAACTGAAGATCCAGCAAGCCCGCTACGCCAACCCGCTGACTTTGCTCCCGGGCAACGTGCCGATCCAGCAATGCCTGACGCGGCTGCTGCAACAGCAACGGGAATCGGTGATCTGCTACGTGGACATCGACAGCTTCAAACCTTTCAACGACATCTACGGCTACGGCCGCGGCGACGAAGTCCTGTTGTGCCTGGCGCAATGCCTGAACGACCGCGTCGACCCGTCCCGCGACTTCGTCGGCCATATCGGTGGTGATGATTTTCTGCTGGTGCTCGGCCCGGAAGACTGGCGCAAACGTCTGAACCAGTTGCTCGACGACTTCCAGAGCCAATGCCGACGCTTCTACCGCAGCGAGCACCTGGAAGCCGGCTGCTTCATCGCACCGAATCGCCAGGGCGTACGGCAGGAGTTTGCGCTGTTGTCGCTGTCGATCGGCGTGGTGCATCTTCATCCACAGGCCTGTGGACAACTCGATGCAAGCCAGCTGGCGGAAATGGCCTCACAAGCCAAACACCATGCGAAGAATGTGCAGGGCTATAGCGTGCATGTGATTGATAGCCGGGTGGTGCCGGAACGTGAAGGTGCTTGCCTGATGGGGCAGCGGTGATTGGGAGGACGCCTTCGCGGGCAAGCCCGCTCCCACAGAAGAGCAGAGCAAAAGCAGATCCGCGTCCCCCACGCTCCTCACCACTCAACAGGCCGAGCGTTAGCTCGCCTGCCGCTCTTGATCTTGATCCACCCGCCCCCTCGGCAGGCTGAGCGGAGGTGTTCATCAGGGGGCAGGCGCGCAGCGCCGTTCGACGAAGTCGAACTCATTGCATGTAGGTCGAAGCGAAGCCGACCGGAGGGCGATGCGCCCTGATGAATACCGGAGCGAAGGAACCCCGAACCTAGGCGAGGGGCCGTACGTAAGGGGCGTGAAGGGATCAACCACATAGGTAACAGAAGAGTTCAGTCACATAGGTAACACCTGATCACTTATTTCTGATTACTTTGAGCGTCAGATAAGCGTCTTTGGC
>Ga0209050_1001240_pt1 | contig 29517 bp, 26 predicted proteins | sample Araplavi_mTSA_r2_FD_184276 | JGI IMG/M metagenome (GOLD analysis project Ga0209050, IMG submission 184276) | Arabidopsis root microbial communities from North Carolina, USA - plate scrape MF_Cvi_mTSA_r2 (SPAdes) (version 2) | ecosystem: Host-associated > Plants > Roots > Endosphere | place: USA... | reverse complement strand
TGCGGTTCATGGGAATCGACTTACCTCTGAAGGGCGCGCGGACCCATCGAGGGATCCAATAAGCGCGCATTATGAAATAAGCAGGGCCAACCTTACAAAGTCTTTACTCGTTTTTCTGCTGCGCGGGAAATATATCTCCCGTTTTGCGGAGGATTTTTGCTGAAAGTGTAGGAATGAAGGCGGGCGTGTAGGTAAAAGCTGACGCTGGCAATGGCCAACGTCAGCGCTACAGCGTTATTTCAAGGCAGCGAAGGCACGCTCGGCGGCGTCCAGGGTCAGTTTCAGTTCGGCTTCGCCGTGGGCGATCGAAGTGAAACCGGCTTCGAAGGCACTCGGTGCCAGGTACACGCCACCTTCGAGCATCAGGTGGAAGAAGCGGCCGAACAGGGCTGCGTCACTGGCCATCACGTCATCGAAAGTGACGATGTCGTCGGCGCCGCTGAAGTACAGGCCGAACATGCCGCCGGCTTGTGTGGTCACGAACGGAATGCCCGCCGCATCGGCGCGCTGTTGCAGGCCGTCGAGCAGGCGAGTGGTGTAGTCGGTCAGCTCGGCGTGGAAGCCCGGACGGCTGATCAGGCGCAGGGTGGTCAGTCCGGCGGCCATCGCCAGCGGGTTACCGGACAGCGTACCGGCCTGGTAGACCGGGCCCAGCGGGGCGATGCGCTGCATGATTTCACGCTTGCCACCGAAGCAGCCGACCGGCATGCCGCCACCGATGATCTTGCCGAAGGTGGTCAGGTCCGGCGTCACGCCGTAGTACGCCTGGGCACCGCCGAGGGCGACGCGGAAACCGGTCATCACTTCGTCGAAAATCAGCACCACGCCGTGCTTGTCGCACAGGGTCCGCAGGCCTTCGAGGAAACCCGGTGCCGGCGGCACGCAGTTCATGTTGCCGGCCACTGGCTCGACGATGATGCAGGCCACGTCCTGGCCGACTTCGGCGAGCATGGCTTCAACGGCGTCGATGTCGTTGAACGGCAGGGTCAGGGTGTGTTTGGCGAACGCTGCCGGTACGCCGGCCGAACTCGGTACGCCCTGGGTCAGTGCGCCTGAGCCGGCCTTGACCAGCAGGCTGTCGGAGTGACCGTGGTAGCAGCCTTCGAACTTGATGATGCTGTCGCGACCGGTGAAGCCGCGGGCCAGGCGAATGGCGCTCATGGTCGCTTCGGTGCCGGAGCTGACCATGCGCACCATTTCCATCGACGGCACGAGAGAGCAGACCAGGTCGGCCATCTGCGTTTCCATCTCGGTCGGCGCGCCGTAGGACAGGCCGTGCTCCAGCTGCTTGCGCACCGCGTCCAGCACATCCGGGTGGCTGTGGCCGAGGATCATCGGGCCCCAGGAGCCGACGTAATCCACATAGCGCTTGTTGTCTTCGTCGGTGACGTAGGCGCCTTCGGCGTGCTTGAAGAACAGCGGCGTGCCGCCGACGCTCTTGAACGCGCGAACCGGCGAGTTCACGCCACCGGGAATGTGTTTCTGGGCATTGGCAAACAGCGTTTCGGAACGAGACATGATCGGGTTCTCAGATTTTAAGTAATTCGTTAAAGGCGCGGGCACGGCGGGTGACTTCAGCCGTACTCTCGGCGCCGAACAGGCCATGCACCACGGCCAGCAGGTCGACCCCATGGGCCACCAGCGGGGCGGCGTTGTCCAGGGTGATGCCGCCGATCGCGCAGATCGGCAAGTGCAGATGCTTGCGCGCCTGGTCGAGCAGTTCGAGGCTGCAGGTCGGTGCGCCGGGCTTGGTGTTGGAATTGAAGAAGCGGCCGAAGGCGACATAGCTGGCACCTTCTTTGGCCGCCTGTTCAGCCAGCTCGAGCTGCGCGTGGCAGGTTGAACCGATGATCGCCTGACGCCCGAGCAGTGCACGGGCCGGAGTCAGCGGGCCATCGGTCTGCCCCAGGTGTACGCCCACATTGAGGCGCGCGGCCAGTTCGGCATCATCGTTGATGATCAGCTGAGTCTTGTAGCGCTCGCACAGCTCGCGCAAGGCTTCGGCCTCACGCAGGCGGCGGGCCTCGTCGCTGCTTTTGTCGCGGTACTGCAGCAAGGTGACGCCGCCTTCCAGCGCCGCCTCCACGTACTTGAGCAACTTACCGTCCAGCAAATGGCTGTCGGTGATGGCGTACAGGCCACGTAGTTTCATCGGTCAAGCCTCACCGCATTACAAATGGAAGTTACGAACAGAAATCCAGCGGCAGGCGGCGCGGCACAAACTGGCCTTTGCCCAGCTGCTCGGCGTCACGCAGGGTGCGCCATGTGTAGTTAAGCGCGGTCTGCACGGCGCTGGCGAGGTTTTCACCCTGGGCCAGACGACCGGCCAGCGCGCTGGCCAGGGTGCAGCCGGAACCGTGATAACTGCCGGGCAGGCGCTGGCAGGTAAAGGTTTCGCGCAGGCCGTCGCGGCTGTACAAGCGATTGTGGATTTCGGTTTCGTCGCCATGGCCGCCGGTGATCAGCAGGTGTTTGACGAACGGCAGGAGTTTTTCAGCGCACTCGTCCGCGGTGCCTTCGGGCAGTTCGGCGAGGATCCGGGCTTCGGGAAGGTTGGGAGTGGCAATGATCGAGAAGGGCAGCAGGCGTTCGCGCATGGCGTAGCCGACTTCGTCCTTGCCCAGGCGTCCGCCGCCGCCGGCGCGCAACACCGGGTCGCAGACCACTGGCAAATGCGGGTGCGCCGAAAGCAGTTCGACCACGGTGTCGACCATTTCCAGGGAACCGAGCATGCCCAGTTTGACCGCCGCGACTTCGGAATCGTTGAGCACGGCATTGGCCTGGGCCAGTACCCACTCACGGTCGAGGACGCGGAAGTCAGTGACATTGATGGTGTCTTGCACGGTCAGGGCGGTGACGGCCGGAGCCGCATGGCAACCCTGGGCGAGCAGGGCTTCGATATCTGCCTGCAAGCCGGCGCCACCACTTGGGTCGTGGCCGGAGAGACAGAGGACAACGGGGCGAGAGCTGTAGATATTCATGGTGCGCGAGCTTACCACCAAACAACGTTTTTCGGGTGTGCGTGCACTTCGGTGTGAGGCGTGGAAAAAGGCAAAAGATCGCAGCCTTCGGCAGCTCCTGCAAGAAGGGCGGATCGACGCAAACCTGTAGGAGCTGCCGAAGGCTGCGATCTTTTGATCTTTTGCAAAAAAAACAAACAGCTCTATCTCAATAATCTTCGCCGGAACGCCCGTCCTAGAGCCTTTGTGGGAAAAATTTCAATGGTGTTCAATGGCCACCAACGGCTATGCTAGAGTGGATCCAAACCAATAACAGGTGATACCGGTTTTACGTCTGCTCAAATGGAATGGGGGGCTTCCTGACAGAACCGGACAGGCCACGCTGGGGCTTCAATGCGCTATTTGCTGATGTTGCTGTTGTGTTTGCCCCTCCTGGCAAACGCCGTCGAGTTCGATGAGTTCACTCAAAGCCTCCCCTTGGGCCGAACCCTGCAGGTCTATGAGGACGCAGGTGGTCAGGCGACCATCGCGGATATCCGCGCGCAAGCGGCGGCCGGCAACTTCAAGGCACACCACAAAGACACACTCAACGCCGGGTACTCGCGCTCGGTGTTCTGGCTGAAAATCGACCTGCATTACCGCCCGACCGATCCGGCGGCGCAACGGACCTGGCTGCTGGAACTGGCCTATCCACCCCTCGATCATCTCGATCTCTATTTGCCCGATGCGGCCGGCAACTATCAGTTGGTCAGGCAGACCGGCGATGCCTTGCCCTTCGCCAGCCGCGAGATTCGTCAGAACAACTATCTGTTCGACCTGACGTTCAAACCTGAGCAGGCCAAAACCCTATTCCTGCGCTTGCAAAGCGAAGGCTCGATACAGGCACCGGTAACCTTGTGGTCGAGCACCGCCTACCTCGAAGAGCAGCCCGTGCGCCTCTACGTACTGGGGCTGATCTACGGCGTGTTGCTGGGGATGCTGGTCTACAACCTGTTCATCTACCTCAGCGTGCGCGATACCAGCTACCTTTACTACATCTTCTATATTGCCTCGTTCGGCTTGTACCAGCTGTCGGTCAACGGCGCAGCGGTGCAGTATTTCTGGCCGGACAACCCTTGGTGGGCCAACGCCGCGACGCCGTTTTTCATCGGCTGCGCGGGCCTGTTCGGCAGTCAGTTCGCCCGCAGCTTCCTGCAAATGGCTACCCACAGTCGCTGGCTCGACCGCTTGTTGCTGGCGCTGGTTGCCTTCGGTGCGCTGGTGGTCGGCCTGTCTTTGATGACCAGCTACGCCCTGGCGTTGCGCCTGGCCACGGCCCTGGCGCTGACGTTCACGGTGGTGATTTTTGCCGCCGGGATCTTTGCCTGGCTGCGGGGCCTGCGCGTCGCGCGGTATTTCATCATTGCCTGGTCGGCGTTTTTGCTCGGCGGTATCGTCAATACGTTGATGGTGCTGGGATACCTGCCAAACGTGTTCCTGACCATGTATTCCAGCCAGATCGGCTCGGCCATCGAAGTGGCGTTGTTGTCCCTGGCACTGGCCGACCGCATTAATGACATGCGCGAGCAGCAGGCGCAGACGCTATTCGACGCCGGCCAGAAGCTTGAAATCCTCAACCAGCAACTGGCTCGCAGTAACAAGCTCAAGGACGAATTCCTGGCCACCCTGACCCACGAACTGCGCACGCCCATGAACGGTGTGATCGGTTCGCTGGAATTGATGCAGACGGTCGAAATGGACCCGGAGCTTGAGCAGTATCAGCAGACGGCTTCGGGGGCGGCGCGGGACATGATGCGCATGGTCAACGGTATCCTGACCCTCACCGAACTGCAGGCCGGCAAACTCCAGACTTCGGTCGACACTTTCAGCTTGCGCCGCATGGTCGAGGCACTGCGCACGCAGTTCGAGGGCAACGCTTCGAGCAAGTCGCTGGACTTCAAGGTCGACGTCGCATCCGGCGTGCCGGATCGCTTGCACGGCGACAACACCAAGATCGCGCAATGCCTGGAGTGTCTGCTGGACAACGCCATCAAGTTCACCCGTGTCGGCGGCCTGGCCTTGCGGGTCACCGGCAAGGCCGTTGAACCCGACCGGCTGGCGTTGACCTTCGCGGTGATCGATACGGGCATTGGCTTCACCGATCTGGGAGAGGCCACGATGTATCAACGGTTCTTCCAGCTCGACGGTTCGATGACCCGTGAATACGGTGGCCTGGGTGTTGGCCTGGCGATTTGCCGGCAGTTGGTCGAATTGCTCGGTGGACGCCTGACGCATCGTTCCGAGCCAGGACGCGGCAGCCGGTTTCAGCTGGATGTGGAAGTCGGGCTGTCGGTGGCCGAACGCCCCCTGGCGCCCTTGATGCCCCGGGATTTTCCGCGTCTGCGCCTGCCTCAGGATTGTGCGGTGCTGTTGGTGGATGACAACAGCATCAGCCAGTTGGTGATGCGCGGCATGTTGCTCAAGCTGGGTTTTCGCGTGCGTACGGCCGACGGAGCCGATGTCGCGCTCGATCTCCTGCAACGCGAAGTGTTTGACGCGGTGCTGGTCGATTGTCAGTTGCCGCGTCAGGACGGTGAGTCGCTGTGCTGCCGGATCCGCGCGTTGCCGGGCTATGCCGAGCTGCCGTTGTTCATGATCGCCCTGGGGGGGGACCGTGAACGCTGCCCGACCGGCGCGTTGATCGATTACTTGAGCAAACCGGTAAAATTCGAAGACTTGCAAGCCGCGCTCTACCGCCGGGTGCTCTGCTCGCAACAGGGCGAAAGCGCCGACAGTTAGGCGGATATGACACTTTGTTCGGCTGAGGGGCGGTGCTTAACTGAAGTCCCTTGGCCGACCAAAGGAGCCCAGTCATGAACCTGCATCAGTTTGCCGAAACCCACGAAGTCACCAACCAGCCACCGTCACTGGACGGCGCCAACCTGTACCGCATCGACTTGCCGTTGCAGGAATGGTCGCGGCGGTTCGGGGCCGGTTGGGCCGAATCGCGGATCGACGCTTACGGCGCGCTGGCCGGTGGCCCGCTGATGGAAGCCGGGTTCCTCGCCAATCAGAACAAGCCGGTGTTCAACAGTCATGACCGCTTTGGTCATCGAATCGATCTGGTGGAATTTCATCCGGCCTATCACCAACTGATGCGCACGGCAGTCGAGCACGGCCTGACCTCGCTGCCCTGGGCGCACCCACAGGACGGCGCTCATGTGGCCCGCGCCAGCATGTCGTATCTGCACAGCCAGGCCGAAGCCGGCAGTGGCTGCCCATTGACCATGACCTTCGCCAGCGTACCGGCCATGCGACTGCAACCGGACCTGGCGCAAAAGTGGTTGCCGAAAATCCTCGCCACCGAATACGACCCGCGCAATGTCGGCATGGCCCACAAGGCCGGGGTCACCATCGGCATGGCCATGACGGAGAAGCAGGGCGGCACCGATGTTCGGGCCAATACCACCAAGGCGTATCCGGTCGGAGCCAGCGGTCCGGGCCAGGCCTATGAGTTGGTGGGGCACAAGTGGTTTTGCTCGGCGCCGATGTGCGACGCCTTCCTGACACTGGCGCAGACCGACAAGGGCCTGACCTGTTTCCTGCTGCCGCGCCATCGCCCGGACGACACACGCAATCAGTTCTACATCCAGCGCCTGAAGAACAAGCTCGGCAATTGCTCCAACGCTTCGAGCGAAGTGGAGTTTCGCGGCGCACTGGCGTGGATGATCGGTGAAGAGGGGCGTGGCGTTCCGACGATCATCGAGATGGTCGCCATGACCCGCTTCGATTGCATGGTCGGTTCCAGTTCGCTGATGCGTCAGGCGCTGACCCAGGCCAGCCATCATTGTGCTCATCGTTCGGTCGGCGGCAAATTGCTCAGCGAGCAACCGTTGATGCAGAACGTGCTGGCGGATCTGGCGCTGGAAAGCGAAGCCGCCCTGGCCTTGAGCCTGCGTATGGGCCGGGCGCTGGATCATCTGGACGACTCGCAGGAAGCCAGGTTCGCCCGGCTGGTAACGGCGGTGGGCAAGTACTGGATCTGCAAGCGGGCGCCGGCCATGATCAACGAAGCGGCCGAATGTATGGGCGGTGCGGGTTATGTCGAAGACAGCATTCTGCCGCGGCTTTACCGCGAGGCGCCGGTGAACTCGACGTGGGAAGGTTCCGGCAACGTGCAGTGCCTGGACGTGCTGCGTGCCCTGTCAAAAGAACCGGGCGTGCTTGATGCGCTGTTCAGCGAGTTGGGCGATGGTCATGGCGACCAGCGTCTTGCCGCGCACATCCAGCAATTGCAGGCGGCCTTCAAGGACACCAGCGACATTCAGTACCGCGCCCGGCAACTGACTGAAGACATCGCCTTGGGATTACAGGCCAAGTTGCTGCTGGAAGCCGGGAATTCGGTGGTCAGTGACGCCTTCATCGCCAGTCGCCTGGACGGTGGCGGCCGAGTGTACGGCGCGTTGCCACGCGGGCTGGACGTGGAAGCCATTGTCGCCCGCTCGACTCCACAGGGCTTCTGACCGCGATTAACTCAGCACCGCAAACCCCTGTGGGAGCGAGCTTGCTCGCGATTACGGATAAACATTCAACAATGATGTTGACTGATACACCGCTATCGCGAGCAAGCTCGCTCCCACAGTTGTTCTCTGTTTACAGTCAATGCCACTGTTCCCGTGAAGCGACGATGCAGGCAAGATGAAGGTCTGCAAGTCAGAACACAGGATGCTGATCGTGACCGAAGCTTTTATTGTCGTTCAAACCGCCGAGCAAGCCGTGGATCGGCTCGCACTCTTGCACAATCGTGCAACCACCGCGCTGAGTCAGGCGCTCAAGCGTTACCTCAAGGACCGCGTCGAGCCTGATGCCGAGCAGCGGGCGTTGTTCCGTTATCCCGAGCTGCGTCTGACCTACCACTGCCAGGGCGAAGTCCCGCAGACCACCCGTGCCTATGCCAAGGTCCAGCTGCCGGGCACCTACAGCGTCACCGTCACCCATCCGTCGGCTTTCCGTAAGTACCTGCTGGAACAACTGGTTCCGTTGATGCACGACTTCACCGTGACGGTGGAAGTCGGTGTCAGCCAGCAGAACATCCCGTATCCGTATGTGGTCGAGCAGGGCGATGAACTGGGAGGCTCCGGCGTCACCGCCGCCGTGCTGGCGCGGGTATTCCCGAGTACCGACCTGTCGGCCGCGACCGACGGCATTGCCGACGGTTTGTACGATTGGGAAAACACCGATCCGCTGCCGCTGGCCCTTTTCGATGCCGCACGGGTGGATTTCTCCCTGCGCCGACTGGTGCATTACACCGGCAGCGACTGGCGCCATGTGCAGCCGTGGATTCTGCTGACCAACTACCACCGCTATGTCGACCAGTTCATCGTCCACGGCCTGGAACAATTGCGCCAGGACCCGCGCTTCGTGCGCATGGTGCTGCCGGGTAACGTGATCATCGAAAAGAGCATGGATCACGGCGAAGCGTCGGCGATTGCCGCCGGCGTGGTCTGGCACCGTTACCAGATGCCGGCCTATCACTTGATCGCCAGTGACGGCCATGGCGTGACCCTGATCAACATCGGTGTCGGCCCCTCCAACGCCAAGAACATCACCGACCACCTCGCCGTTCTGCGCCCGCATTGCTGGCTGATGATCGGCCACTGTGGCGGCCTGCGTCAGTCGCAGACGATTGGCGACTACGTGCTGGCCCACGCCTACATGCGCCGCGACGGCATTCTCGACCGGGTCGTGCCGCCGAACATTCCGATTCCGGCCCTGGCCGAAGTGCAGATGGCGCTTCAGCAGGCGGCGGCCAACATCACAGGCGAGAAGGGCGACGAGCTGAAAAAACGCCTGCGCACCGGCACCGTGCTGACCTACGACGACCGTAACTGGGAGCTGCGCTGGGCGCAGGAAAGGCCGCTGATCAACCTGTCCCGCGCCGTGGCGGTGGACATGGAAAGTGGCACCATCGCCGCCCAGGGTTATCGTTTGCGGGTGCCGTACGGCACGTTGCTCTGCGTCTCGGACAAACCGCTGCACAGCGAAATCAAGTTGCCGGGCTCGGCCAACGCCTTTTATGAGCGCGCGGTCAGCCAGCACTTGAAGATCGGTATCGAAGCGGTGGATCTGTTGCGCACCGAGCTCAACTCACTGCACTCGCGCAAACTGCGCAGCTTCGACGAGCCGCCGTTCCGCTAACGGTAGTCGTGGTCATTTGACGGTTGGGGCACTAGCATTGGCAGCCCTGACCGTTAGATGTTTCCTTTCTCATGTCTCGTCCTCCTCAACGTCCCGTTTCCCGCCGCCCTGGCACGAAACCGTCGCCTGCAGCCCCGCGCCGTGTCGCCAAGGCGCCACCGGCCGAGCCGAAGCTGATCCTGTTCAACAAACCTTTCGATGTGCTGACGCAATTCAGCGACGGCGAAGGGCGCGCGACGCTCAAGGACTACATCGATGTACCGGGAATCTATCCGGCCGGACGGCTGGACCGCGACAGCGAAGGCTTGTTGCTGCTGACCAACGACGGTCAGCTTCAGGCGCGAATCGCCGACCCGAAGCACAAATTGGCCAAGACCTATTGGGTGCAGGTCGAGGGCGAGCCGAGCACCGAGCAATTGCAGCGCCTGCGTGACGGCGTCGAATTGAATGACGGCGTGACCTTGCCCGCCGAGGCGCGGCAACTGGACGAGCCTGAACTATGGCCGCGCAATCCGCCGGTGCGCTTTCGCAAAAGCGTGCCGACCAGCTGGCTGGAGCTGGTGATTCGCGAAGGGCGCAACCGGCAGGTGCGGCGCATGACCGCTGCGGTCGGTTTGCCGACCTTGCGCCTGGTGCGCGTCAGAATCGGTGACTGGACGATCGAAGGGCTCGATCAGGGCCAGTGGAAAGAAGTACCGGCGCGCTTATAAGGCGCCGGATTCGATCAGGCCGATCACCACGCTCTTGATGATGAACGCGGCCACGCCCAGGCCCAGCACGAAGAACAGGATGAACGAGCCAAAGCGCCCTGCCTTGGACTTCTTCGCCAGATCCCAGACGATGAAACCCATGAAAATGATCAGGATCGTGACCAGACCGGTCATCATCCACTCTTCAAAGACTGCAGGATCCATCGAACATCTCCAGCGCGGGCGAGGCTAAAAGGGCGCGAAGATTATACGCCTCGCTGGCCGCGTACAGTATTGACCTGCGTCGGTGTGTCGCAGTCATCCGTCGCCTGTGCTGGCCTCTTCGCGGGCAAGCCACGCTCCCACAGGTTTTGAGTCGCTCACAAAATTGAGGTCAACACAAAACCTGTGGGAGCTGGCTTGCCAGCGATGGCGTATTTAGCTGCGCAGATGAGTCAGCGGCAGTTCGGTGCTGTTGAGTACCTGGTTCAGCACAAAACTCGAACGCACGCTGGTCACGCCTTCAATCCGGGTCAGATGACCGAGCAGCAGTTTCTGGTAGTGATCCATGTCCGGCACCACGACCTTGAGTTGATAGTCGGCATCCATCCCCGTCACCAGGCTGCATTCGAGCACTTGGGGCAAGGTGCGAATGGCCGCTTCGAAGTTCTCGAAACGTTCCGGCGTATGACGGTCCATACCGATCAGCACGTAGGCCGTCAGGCTCAGGCCAAGCATTTTGCGGTCGAGCAGGGCGACCTGACGGGAAATGTAGCCGTCGTCTTCCAGTTGCTTGACCCGCCGCGAGCACGGCGAAGGCGACAGACCGATGCGCTCGGCCAACTCCTGGTTGGAGATGCGTGCGTCGCGCTGCAATTCCGCCAAAATACTCAGGTCGTAACGATCGAGCTTGCTCATCAATCAGTCCTTTGTCGTAACTATTGCGGCAGATTATGTATCCGGGGTTAAAAATTGCGCAAGTGATGTTTAATTGAGCAATCTTCGCAATCCTCTGTCGGCGCTCACGGCCTATTCTTATCACCAGAATCACTGCTCGGACAAACAGTCCAGTGCGGCTCGCCCAATCAGGCCCGCCGCGGTCGCCACCCCCACCGGGGATGTGCCGGCCCCCGAGCTACACACTGTCCAGAAGACGGCGTGAGGTGAGCCGGCGCCACAAGCGTTGAGCCAGGACGAAGTTCTCCAAGGGGAGGCCGACGGGTCTCCCCTTTTTCTTGCGTGGAATTTGACCCTCCTGGCCTCAATAAATAAGTTGCGTGACTGATAACCTGTCGCAGAACCGGCCACTGCTTTCCCAGTCTTACGTACAGGCCCTAACCCGCAATGAGGATAAGCATGAAATCGCGCATCTGGCGTTTGGCCGGTGTTGGTTTGCTGTGTGTCAGTGTCACTGCGCAATCGCTGGCCGATGAGCAGCAAAACCGTGGCCATGATGGCGGGCAGCACGGTCAGGATGGGCATCAGGTTGGTAACCAGGGGGGTAGTCAGGGCCATGGTGGCAACAACCAGCCACGTCCGCAGAACGGCCCGCCACAGAACCCGCCGCGTGCGCAGAACAACGACAACCGCCAGTACGAGCACAACGGCCAGAATCAACATCAGAACAATAGCCAGAGGCAGCCCCCTCCCGCGCCGGATTTCAACAGCCCGGTTCGCTCACCACCGCCACCGCCGCAGGCACCGGCCACTGACATGCCGATCCAGCCTCGCCCCGACACCGTGCGCCAGACCCAGCCACCGCAGCGCCATGACTACCAGGATCAGCACTACCAGGATCAACCGCATCGCAACGATTACAATCAGCGCTGGAAGGGCTATATCGGTGCGCCGACCAATGACAATCACTGGGACGGACGCCCGGGCGGACACGGTAACGGCTGGGGGCCAGGTCCCAGGTATCGCCCCGGCCAGGTGATCGACCGCTTCCCCGAGCGTAACTTCCGCGTGCCTTACCGTGGCATGGATTACTACTATTCCGGTGGCTACTGGTATCGCCCGCTGGGTCCGCGTTATGAGGTGGTAGAGCCGCCACGCGGGATTCGCGTCAGCTACCTTCCTGATTATGCCGAGCAGGTGTGGATCGGCGGGGCGCTGCTGTTCCTCGCGGCCGGATCGTATTACGCCTATGAGGAGAGCACCCGGGATTACGTCGTGGTCGAGCCGCCGGTTGGCCAACCGCAGTCGCCTCCACCGGCCGCCAGCAATGGATATGACGTGGAGGCGTACCCGGCCAACGGCCAATCGCCGGAGCAGGTCAGTCGCGATGGCTACGAGTGTTATCAATACGCGGTGCAGCAGAGTGGTTTCGATCCACGCACCGCCACCTACCAGCCAGACCCCTCGGTGGTGCAAGTCTACCGACAGGCCCAGGGCAGTTGCCTGAGCAGTCGTGGTTATCAGGTGAACTACTGAGCCCGAGCGGTTTTCACCACTTCCTGCGGGTCTGCGTGCACCAGCACTTCAGCTCGCGGGTAGGCGGTGTGAATGGCGGCGGCCGCCTGATCGCTGATGCCGTGGGCGACTGACAGCGTCAGCTCCCCCGGCAGCTCCAGATGCAACTGTACAAACCACTGGTTGCCGGAGATTCGCGTGCGCAGGTCATGGGCACCCAGCACGCCGGGCACGTTGCACGCCAATTCCAGCATGTGCTGGCTGACCTCCGGCGGCAGTTCTTCATCCATCAATACCGCAAAGCTCTCCCGGGCGATCTGCACTGCGCTCCACAGAATGTAGGCGGCGATTCCCAGACCGAACCAGGGGTCGACCTGATGCAGGCCAAACCCGGCCAACACCAGCGCGATCAGAATGCTGCCGTTGAGCAGCAGGTCCGAGCGGTAGTGCAGGGAGTCGGCGCGCACCGCGTTGGAGCCGGTGGCCTTGACCACCCGATGTTGAAACATCAACAACGCCAGGGTCAGTACGAGGGACAACACAATCACGCCGATACTGATCCACGGCGCGCCGACCGGTTCGGGATGTTTGAGCCGATCATAGGCTTGCAGTGCAATCAGTACTGCACTGCCACCAATGAACAACGCCTGGGCCATGCCCGCCAATGACTCGGCCTTGCCGTGCCCGTAGCGATGATCATTGTCGGCTGGGCGCAGGGCGTAATGCACCGCCAGCAGGTTGAGCAATGACGTGACGCCGTCGAGTGTCGAGTCGGTGAGCCCGGCGAGCATGCTCACGGAGCCGCTCAGCCACCAGGCTATGGCTTTGGCGACAATCAATGTGCACGCCACCGCCACCGAGGCACGGGTCGCCAGCCGCAGCAGGCGGGCGTGTTCGGAGCTGGAGGTCATAGTGGCCATCGTTCCTTGAAGAGTCCTTTCGCGTGTAGGGATTACGCGGCCGGTTGCAGGCCGAACATCGCCAGTTGCTGGGCGCTGCCTTTGCTCTGGATCAGGCGTGGATCGTCCAGCGGGAAGCTGCGGCCCAGCTCGCTTTCCAGAATAGTCTGCAACTTGCGGTTATCGACCTGGCCGTCGGGGCCGATGGCGTCCTTGAGTTTTTGCGGGTCGACCTGGGCGGTCTTGCCCGGTTCGAAATAAATCGCGCCGGTGGCGAAGTCCACGGCAAACGCGATCAGGCCGGGGATGATGTAGAACAGCAGGCCTACGGCATCGAGCGCGGCGATGGCCGGGTCGATCTTGCCTTCGATCTGGCCACGGCGGTCGGGGTAGAAAATCGACCCGCAGGCGGTCACTTGAGTCAGCAAGGTTGCGACCAGAACACCGCCAATCAGGCGAAAGGGAGCACGCATATGAAATCTCCTGGGTAATCTCGAAACGAAACGTCGTCGGTATGAATTAGGACCGTGATTAACGCCACGCAGTTCGCCGTTATACTCGCCGCTCTGTTTGGGAGCCAGCATGATTTCTTTGCCGATCGATGAAGTTTTACCCGCCCTGCGTGAAGCCCTCGCTGCACGCCACGAAGCCGTGCTCGAAGCACCGCCCGGCGCCGGTAAAACCACCCGCGTACCTTTGGCCCTGCTCAACGAGCCGTGGCTCGCCGGGCAGACCATCCTGATGCTCGAACCCCGCCGGTTGGCCGCACGCGCAGCGGCAGAACGGTTGGCCAGTGAGCTGGGGGAAAAGGTCGGCGAAACCGTTGGCTATCGCATTCGCCTCGACAGCAAGGTCGGCCCCAATACCCGCATCGAAGTGGTCACCGAAGGCATCCTTACCCGGCGCCTGCAGGATGATCCGGCGCTGGAAGGCGTGGGCCTGCTGATCTTCGACGAATTCCACGAGCGCAGCCTCGACGCGGACCTGGCCTTGGCCCTGAGCCTCAATGGCCGCGAGCTGTTTCGTGACGACCAGCCGCTGAAAATCCTCTTGATGTCCGCCACGCTCGAAGGCGAACGCTTGGCCGGGTTGCTCGACGACGCACCGATCCTGCGCAGCGAAGGGCGCATGTACCCGGTGGCGATGCGCTGGGGCCGGCCGTTCCAGGCCGGTGAATTCATCGAGCCGCGGCTGGTGCAGACCATCCTCGAAGCCTTGAACGACGAGACCGGCAGCGTGCTGGTATTCCTGCCGGGGCAAGCGGAGATCCGCCGCGTGCATCAGCAATTGGCCGATGCTTTGGGTGACAACCCACAGGTTCTGTTGTGTCCATTGCACGGTGAACTGGACCTGACGGCGCAACGAGCGGCGATCGATCCGGCACCGCCGGGCAAGCGCAAAGTGGTGCTGGCCACCAACATTGCCGAAACCAGTTTGACCATCGACGGCGTGCGCGTGGTGATCGATGCCGGGCTGGCGCGAGTACCGCGTTTCGACCCGGGCAGCGGCATGACCCGTCTCGACACCCAGCGCATTTCCAAGGCCAGTGCGACCCAGCGTGCGGGCCGGGCCGGGCGTCTGGAACCCGGTGTTTGTTATCGCCTGTGGTCCCAGGACCAGCACGAGCAACTGGCGGCTTATGGCAGTGCGGAAATCCTCTCGGCGGACCTTGCCGGGCTGGCCCTGCAATTGGCGCGCTGGGGTGTGACGCCTGGGCAACTGGTGTGGCTTGACGTGCCACCGGCCGCCGCTTATGCACAGGCTCAGGACCTGCTCGAACGCCTGGGCGCGCTGGACGGCGAAGCGCTGACCCGTCACGGCCAGGCCATGGCCGAACTGCCGGCCCATCCGCGTATCGCGCATTTGCTGTTGCGCGGCCAGGCGCTGGGTCTGGCGGAAATGGCTAGCGACGTCGCCGCACTGCTCGGCGAGCGCGATATCTTGCGCGGTGCCGGGGCGGACTTGCACAGCCGCCTGGTATTGCTGTCTGGCGAAGAACGCGCCGCACGTGGCGCACAGGGTGGCGTGCAACGCGCACGGCAACTGGCGCGGCAATACCGTGGTTACTTGCGCGGCAAAGCCTCGGAGCCGGTCAGCGATCCGGATCACCCGCGCTGGCTCGGTGCATTGCTGGCGTTGGCCTATCCCGACCGCGTCGCCCAACAACGGCGCGCTGGTGGCGCGGAATATCGCTTGGCCAACGGTCGTGCCGCGCTGTTCGCCGAGGCCGACAGCCTGATGAAGCAGCCGTGGCTGGTGATCGCCGATCTCGGCAGTCGTCAGGGGCAACGCGAAGAGCGGATTTATCTGGCGACGGATTTCGATCCGGCGCTGTTCGACTCAGTGCTGGCCGAGCAGGTGCGTTGCGTCGATCAACTGGATTGGGATGAGCGCGAAGGCGTGCTGCGGGCCGAGCGTCAGCGCAAGGTTGGCGAATTGATCCTCAGCCGTGAACCGCTCACCGGCCTCGACGAAGGCGCCCGCAGCCAGGCGCTGGTGAATCTGGTGCGGCGCAAAGGCCTGGAGCTGTTGCCATGGACCCCGGAGCTGCGTCAGTGGCAGGCACGAGTAGCGTTGTTGCGGCAACTGGACCTCGCCGGCAAAGGCGAGAGCGAATGGCCGGATGTCAGCGATGCAGCGTTGCTCAAAGGTCTGGAACACTGGCTGATGCCATATCTGGGTAAAGTGTCGCGTCTCAGTCACTTCGCCAATCTGGACCTGTCGAGCATCGTCCACAACCTGCTGCCGTGGCCGCTGCCGCAGCGGCTGGACGAGTTGGCGCCGCATCATTTGAGCGTGCCGTCGGGCTCGTCGATTCGCCTGGACTACAGCGAGCAGCCGCCGATTCTGGCGGTGCGTCTGCAGGAGTTGTTCGGCCTGGCCGAAACCCCGCGCATCGCCGGCGGGCGGCAAGTGGTCAAGCTGCACCTGCTGTCCCCGGCTCGGCGGCCGGTGCAGGTGACGCAGGACCTGGCGAACTTCTGGCGCAGCACCTACGCCGAAGTGAAGAAGGATTTGAAGGGACGTTATCCGAAGCATTACTGGCCGGATGATCCGCTGGTGGCCGAAGCGACTGCGCGGATCAAACCGCGTAAATAACAGTTAACACCGGACTCTGTGGCGAGGGGGCTTGCCCCCGTTGGGTCGCGCAGCGGCCCCAGCTCTCCACCTGAAAAGCAGGGCCTGCTACGCAGTCCAACGGGGGCAAGCCCCCTCGCCACAGGGGATCAGTCTGAGCTTTCGGATTTGGCGGTCAGTTGTTCGCGGCAATAGTCGGCGAACAACTGCGCCGGTTTGGTCAGTTGCCCGCGCTTGAGCCAGGCCGCCACCAGCCCGGAGCCGGTGACGTCTTCGGCGATGTCCACGCACACCACTTTCTGCCCGTCGTAGGTGCACTCCGAATGTGGTTTGGTCACCAGGATCGAGAAACCAAAGCCTTGTCCGACCATGCCGCGCACCATCTCGATCGATGGCGAGCTGAAGGCAATGCGCGGGGTCAGGTCCAGCTCTTCGAACAGGCTGACGAAATAGGTCCGGCTCGGCTGCACGTCCAAAAGAATCATCGGCTCCAGGCACAGGTCCCGCAGTGAGACTTGTGCCTGCTGGGCAAAACGGTGATCGGCCGGCAGCAGCGCGTAAGGCCGTTGCGCCGGCATCAAGGGTTCGGTTGCGATGGTGCCGTCGAGATCGTGCTCATAGAGGATCGCCAGATCGAAGGCGCCGGAGGTCAGGCCCTGCACCAGTTCTTGCTGCTCGCCGTCGCGGATGCGGATTTCCACTCCCGGGTACAACGCCGAAAACCCGGCGATCAATTGCGGCAGGTACAGCGGCGCGACGGTTTCGAAGCAGCCGATATCGATCTGCCCGGACACCACATCGTTGTCGGCCAGGGCGTTCTGCTCGAACTCCTTGGCCATGCGCAGCAGTTCCTGGGCCTTGCGGTAGAAGCGTGCACCGCTGGGTGTCAATGACACGCCCTGGGCGTGATGGCGAATTAACAGTTGCACGCCGAAGCTGTCTTCCAGCCCTTTGATGGCCGTGGAGATCGACGGCTGGGCGATGTACAGCTTGCGCGAGGCCTCGGCGACACTGCCGCACTCGACGGTGGTGATGAAGTATTTCAGTTGACGCAGATTGTAGGCAGCCACAGCAAACCTCGGGGGAGAACGAATCAGGCATCCAGGCAATTTGCGCGCCACCCCTATCCGCTCGGGTAGCGATTTGTTGTGGTTGAACAATAACCACATGCTGCGCCAGAAGGGAGATTGGCTACGTAGTTTTTTCTTGGCCTGCGAACACATTTTTACTGGTTTTCCACCGCTCGGGCCTGAGCGACTATCCAATACACAAGAATGTCCTCTGGAGCATCCGAACGTGTTCGAGCTTGAGTATTGGCAACGTAAAGCCGCTTCCCTGCGGTTTCCCGACCAGGCTGTAATCGACGGCCAGCGCCGAGCGGCACAATCGGGGCAGACTTTCGCCGCGATCAACCCCGCCACCGGGCAATGCCTGGCCAATGTCGCGGCCTGTGGCGAGGAAGATGTGAATGCGGCGGTGCGCAATGCGCGGCAAGTGTTTGAAGCCGGCACCTGGTCGGCACGTTCGCCGACCGAACGTAAACAAGTGCTATTGCGTCTGGCCGACCTGATCCTCGAAAACCGTGAAGAACTGGCGCTGCTCGATTCGCTGAACATGGGCAAGCCCGTCACGGACGCCTACAACATCGATGTGCCGGGTGCCGCCGGGGTGTTCCGCTGGTACGCCGAGAGCCTCGACAAACTCTACGATCAGGTCGCACCGAGTGCGCAGAACGTGCTGGCGACCATCACCCGCGAAGCCCTCGGCGTGGTCGCTGCCGTGGTGCCGTGGAATTTTCCGCTGGACATGGCCGCATGGAAACTCGCCCCGGCCCTGGCCGCTGGTAACTCGGTGATTCTCAAACCGGCCGAGCAGTCGCCGTTTTCGGCCTTGCGTCTGGCGGAGCTGGCGCTTGAGGCTGGTGTGCCTGCGGGTGTGTTGAACGTACTGCCGGGCCTGGGCGAGCAAACCGGCAAGGCCCTCGGCCTGCACCCGGACGTCGATTGCCTGGTGTTCACCGGCTCCACTGAGGTCGGCAAATATTTCATGCAGTACTCAGCTCAGTCGAACCTGAAACAGGTGTGGCTGGAGTGCGGCGGCAAGAGCGCGAACCTGGTGTTCGCCGATTGTCAGGACCTGGATCTGGCTGCCGAAAAAGCCGCGTTCGGCATCTTTTTCAATCAGGGCGAAGTCTGCTCGGCCAACTCGCGGTTGCTGGTGCAGCGCTCGATTCATGACGCGTTCGTCGAACGCCTCAAGGCCCAGGCTGAACGCTGGTTGCCGGGCGATCCGCTGGACCCGTCGAGCGCTGCCGGTGCCATCGTCGACAGCCGTCAGACCGCGCACATCATGAAGTTCATCCAACAGGCCGAGCAGCAAGGTGCGACCAAGGTTTGTGGTGGTCGGCAATCGATCTTCAATGGCTCCGACAACTTCATCCAGCCGACTATCTTTACCGGCGTGACGCCGGACATGCCGCTGTTTCGCGACGAAGTATTCGGCCCGGTTCTGGCTGTCACGGCGTTCGACGACGAAGCCCATGCATTGCAATTGGCCAACGACAGCGTCTACGGTCTGGCGGCTTCGCTGTGGACCGACGACCTCAACCGTGCCCACCGCGTGGCGCGACAATTGCGAGCGGGCACGGTGTCGGTCAACAGCGTCGATGCACTGGACGTGACCGTACCCTTTGGCGGCGGCAAGCAGTCCGGTTTCGGCCGCGACCTGTCCCTGCATTCATTCGATAAATACACCCAGTTGAAGACCACCTGGTTTCAATTGCGCTGATAACAAAACGGAGAACTGGCGATGACCACACCACGTGAAACCCGCGACTACCAGGCCGCCGACGCTGCGCACCACATCCATGCGTTCGTCGATCAGAAAGCCCTCAACGACGAGGGGCCACGGGTGATGGTCCGTGGCGAACGCCTGCACCTGTGGGACAACGATGGCCGCCGTTACCTCGACGGCATGTCCGGGCTGTGGTGCACCAACCTCGGTTACGGGCGCAAGGACCTGGCGGCTGCGGCTAGTCAGCAACTGGAGCAGCTGCCGTACTACAACATGTTTTTCCACACCACCCACCCGCAGGTGATCGAGCTCTCCGAGCTGCTGTTCAGCCTGCTGCCGGGTCACTACAGCCACGCGATCTACACCAACTCCGGCTCCGAGGCCAACGAGGTGTTGATCCGCACGGTGCGTCGCTACTGGCAGGTGCTCGGCAAGCCCGAGAAGAAGATCATGATCGGCCGCTGGAACGGTTACCACGGTTCGACCCTGGCCGCGACGGCGCTGGGCGGGATGAAATTCATGCACGAAATGGGCGGCATGATTCCGGACATCGAGCACATCGACGAGCCGTACTTCTTCGCTCACGAAGGCAACCTGACGCCAGCCGAATTCGGCCTGCGCGCGGCCCAGCAACTGGAAGCGAAGATTCTCGAGCTGGGTGCGGACAAGGTCGCAGGCTTCATTGCCGAACCCTTCCAGGGTGCCGGCGGGATGATCTTTCCGCCGGAAAGTTACTGGCCGGAAATCCAGCGCATCTGCCGCAAGTACGATGTGCTGCTGTGTGCCGATGAAGTGATCGGCGGCTTCGGTCGTACCGGCGAATGGTTCGCCCACGAGTACTTCGGTTTCGAGCCGGACACCCTGTCCATCGCCAAGGGCCTGACCTCGGGCTATATCCCCATGGGCGGCTTGATCCTGTCGAAGAAAATGGCCTCGGTGCTGGTGGAGCAGGGCGGTGTGTTTGCCCACGGCCTGACCTATTCCGGGCACCCGGTGGCGGCGGCGGTGGCGATTGCCAACCTCAAGGCCCTGCGCGATGAAGGCGTGGTGACGCGGGTCAAGGACGACATCGGCCCGTACCTGCAACAGTGCCTGCGCGAAGTGTTCGGCAAGCACCCGCTGGTGGGCGATATCCAGGGCACCGGCATGGTTGCGGCGCTGCAACTGGCCGAAGACAAATCCACGCGCAAGCGCTTCGCCAATGAGAACGACATCGCCTGGCGTTGCCGTACGATTGGTTTCGAGGAGGGGGTAATCATTCGTTCGACCTTGGGCCGGATGATCATGGCGCCGGCGTTGATTGCCAGCCGAGAAGAGATTGACGAACTGATCGCCAAGACCTTGAAAGCGGTGGATCGAACGGCGCAGGAATACGGCCGGCTCTGATCGTGTAGCGTTCTTTCTGGCCTCTTCGCGAGCAAGCCCGCTCCCACATTTGGTCGGTGTCGTACACAGATTTTGTGTCCGGCATCAATCCAGTGTGGGAGCGGGCTTGCTCGCGAATGCTATGGCCCATTCAACATAATTCCAGCACCTTGCACCCACCCCGTGCATCCCCACCCACGACGCCCTTTCGCAGTGCGCGCTAACGAGTTTTTTCATCACTCGCATCCACATATTTCCTCATTTTCCTAATCCCGCCCTTGAGCCAACATCGATCTCGCCAGCCCGCCGAATGCTGCCCGCCGAAGGGTCCCTCAGAGACCACAGGTTGCAGCCGATTCAGGGCTCGCCGTACTGCCCATGACAAAACTAAATCAACAGCTTTGGGAGTGCTCCATGATCAAGTCCTTGCTTACGCGCGTTGTCCATCCACTGGCGGTCACCGCCATCGCCGCGACGGTCGCCACCAGCGCCCAGGCCGGCACCCTGTCCATCGGCCATACCACCTGGGTCGGCTACGGTACCCTGTACCTGGCCCAGGACCTGGGCTACTTCAAGGAAAACGGTTTGACCGTCGAATTGCCGGTGGTCGAAGAGGCGGCGATGTACATGGCCGCACAAGCGTCCGGCGAATTGTCCGGCTCGGCGTCGACCATCGACGAGGTGCTCAAGTACCGTCCGCAATTCTGCTTCAAGGCCGTGGCCGCGCTGGACGACAGCCATGGTGGCGACGGCGTGCTGGTAGGCAAGGACGTCAAGAGCCTGCAGGAGCTCAAAGGCAAGGCCGTGGCGGTCAACGAAGGGTCGACCTCGCAGTTCTGGTTGTCGTATCTGCTGAAAAAGAACGGCATGAAAATGAGCGACATCACCGTGCAGAACATGACGGCCGACGATGCCGCCACCGCGTTCATCGCCGGTCGCGTACCCGCCGCCGTGACCTGGGAACCGCACCTGTCGATGGTGCGCGACAAGCAGCAAGGCAAGGTGCTGGTCGACAGCAGCAGCACGCCGGGGGTGATCGTCGACGTGGTGGCGCTGAACTGCACCGTCATCGAGAAACAGCCGGAAGACGTCAAGGCACTGGTGGCCGGTTTGTACAAAGCCGTGCAGTACACCAAGGATCATCCGCAGGAAGCCTACAAGATCATGGCCAAGGGTGTCGGCGGTTACCTGGCCGATCCGAAGGAGCTCGAAGCGGCCGCCCAGGGCGTGCGTTTCTACGATCAGGCCATGAGCGAAAAACTGCTGGGCGCGCCGGGCAAGCCGGGTGACAGCGCACCGCTGATCAAACTGGCCAACGAGACCGCCAGCGAGCTGCAAGGCAAACCCTACAACGTCAGCAATGACGACCTGATCGACAACCGCTTCGTCACCCCGCTCTAGGAGGCTGCATGTTCAAGCGCAATTCGTGGCTGAGCCGCTGCATCACGCCCAAGACCGGGTTGCCGGTCTCGGTGATCTGGAGCGCGAGCGGCCTGGCCTGGGTGCTGTTGGTCGGCCTTTGGGCCGGGTTGTCCTACGGCGGTGTGGTGCCGGGCATGTTCCTGCCGACGCCGGGCGCGGTGGTCGAGGCCGCCGTGCGCCTGGGTCGCGACGGCACCCTCGGCCAGCATGTGTGGGCCAGCGTCGAAGTGGTGATGGTCGGCTTCATCGTGTCGTCCCTGGTGGCGGTGCCGCTGGGGCTGTTGATGGGCAGCTTCCGCATCGTCCAGGCGTTCCTGGAACCGATGGTCAACTTCATTCGCTACCTGCCGGTGACTTCGTTCGTACCGCTGTTCATCCTGTGGATCGGCATCGGCCTGGAGCAGCGGGTCTCGGTGATCATTTTCGGCGTGTTCTTCCAGCAACTGGTGATGATCGCGGACGTGTCCAAAGGCATCTCCAAGGACCTGATCAACGCCTCCTACACCCTCGGTTCCAATCGTCGCGATGCGGTGCTGCATGTGATCGCCCCGGCTTCGCTGCCAGGCGTGCTCGACACCCTGCGGGTGACCATGGGCTGGGCCTGGACTTACCTGGTGGTGGCTGAACTGGTCGCCGCCTCCAGTGGCCTGGGTTACCTGAGCCTCAAGGCCATGCGCGGCTTCCAGGTGGATGTGATTTTCCTCGCCATCGCGATCATCGGCCTGCTGGGCCTGGTCACCGATCAACTGTTCCGTTTCCTACGTCTGAGGATTACCGCATGGGCTCAGTAACCGCCGCCACTCATCGTTTTGTCGCCCCTCAGGCTGCCCCGGTGAACGCGCCTCGGCTGCAGGTGGACAAGGTCAGCCTGCGTTACAAGAAGCCGGATGGCGGGACCTTTACCGCGTTGGAAGAAGTGTCGTTTGAGGTGCCGGACCAGCAATTTGCCGTACTGGTGGGACCCTCGGGTTGCGGTAAATCGAGCCTGCTGTACCTCACCGCCGGCCTGGCGGAACCGACGTCGGGGGAGATCTACGTCGGCGGCCAACAGGTGGAAGGCCCCGGCGCGGATCGCGGCATGGTGTTCCAGAGCTACACGCTGTTCCCGTGGCTGACCGTGCGGCAGAACGTCGAGTTCGGCCTCAAGCGGCGTGGCATGCCGGCGGCGCAGCGCAAGGATATTGTCGACTACTACGTCAATGAAGTGGGCCTGAGCGGCTTTGCCGACAACTACGCCAAGCAGTTGTCCGGCGGGATGATGCAGCGCGTCGCCATCGCCCGCGCCTTGGCCAACGACCCGCAGATCCTGCTGATGGACGAACCCTTCGGGGCCCTCGACAGCCAGACGCGCCTGCAAATGCAGCAGTTGTTGCTGCGGGTGTGGGGCAACAGCAAGAAGACCGTGTTGTTCGTGACCCACGACATCGACGAGGCGATTCTGCTCGGCGACCGGGTCTACGTCATGGGCGCCAGGCCGGGGCGGATCAAACAGATCCTCGATGTGCCGATCGAACGTCCGCGCAACCTGGACATGGTCATGGAGCGCTCATTCATCGAGATGAAGCGCGAGATCTTCGGGCTGCTGCATGATGATCTGGAGGAGGTGCATTAAACCTGATTCGAGCCGATGCACCATCCCTGTGGGAGCGAGCTTGCTCGCGATAGCGATTTGTCATTCAACAATGATGTCGACTGACACGACGCCATCGCGAGCAAGCTCGCTCCCACAGGTTTTGTGTTGGTTCGGGGTCAGGGCGTAGCGGGCAACAGGAACCGCGCGATCACCGGCAAGTGATCGGAGATGCGCAACGTATCGTCCTGCCGCACCATGGCCTCCACCCGTTTGATCCGCGGACTGTAGAACAGGTAGTCGACGGTCCGGTCCGGGCCGTTCAGCCCGGGGTCGTTCGGGTAGTGGGTCAGCCAGCGCTCGCGGTCGATCCCGCTGGCTTCGTTGTTGGTCGGGATCATCGGGTACTTGTCCCACAGCAGGTGCAACGGGCTGTCGGCGGAGTAGGGGGCGCGTTGCGCATCGGACAGGCGTCGATACTGACCCAGGGGCAGCAGGTTGAAATCCCCGCCGATCAACCACGGCGTGCCACGGCTTTCGAGTTTATCGAGGGTCCTGGCCACGGAGTTCACCTGGTTTTGCAAGGTGTTGTCGGCTTGGGTCGCACGCTCCAGATGGGTATTGAGCACCGCCATCTGCCCACCGTCACTCAACGGCAAGTAACTCACCAGCAAGGCGTTTCTGGGGTTGAATTGGCGGCTGAGCGGATTGCCCGAGACAACGGGCAGTTGCAGGCGTTGGGCATGTTCGATCCGGTAACGGCTCAGGGTTGCCAGTTGCCGGCCGACGCTGCCGAAAATATGCGGGTCCGGTACGAAGTCGGCCTTCCAGTCGAAAGCGCTGACGTTGCAGGGGTACAAATCGGCGAGCCGTTCCTGCAGCAGTTTGAACTGGTGCTGGTAATCGCTCGCCTTGGCGCCGTCGTCCAGCTCCTGCAACAGCACGATGTCCGGTTGTTCGTCGCGAATCACCCGCGCCACTTCGTCGAGGCTGAAGGCCATGTCTTCCGCTGTGGGGCGTTCGTCGGTACCGGCGGCCAGGTCATTCCAGAACACGTAACGCTTGCCGGCCAGGAACTGGACGTTCCAGGTCATCACTTTCAGTGCCTGCCCGGGAACCAGGGTGGGTGCCTGGGGACTGCAACTGACGGGCAACTCTTCTTTGGCGTCGGGGCGCCAGGTCAGGCTGTAGATCATCACCGCAATCAGGCCGATCACGATCAGCAGGCCCAGCAGGGTGTGGCGCAGTAGACGGGTCATGGCTCGGCTTATTGGCGTTGCAAAATTGTTCCCGAGCATACCCGAGAGCGATGGGCGCACCCAAGGTCAGAGCGAGTTGTCATTGCTCTCAGGCAACGGGTTGATCAGCATGAACAGACGGAACAACACCACGCTGGTGAACAGCTGCAGGAAACTGTGTGCGCTGTCGATCAGCAGCGAGATCACCGGGTTCTGCGGTTCGGGGTACACCGCCAGGGTCGCCCCCTTGAGCAGCCACAGCGGGCCCATCACACACAGAATGCACAGCAGGATGCGCAGGAAGTGACCTTGGGTCATGCGCAGGCTTTCCTTCATGGCCGCCAGCGGCGCCATGCCGCGCAACACCAGCAGATATTCGCCAAACGCCAGGGTCACCATCAGATAGATACCCGGCAGGAAATACAGCGACAGGCCCAGCAGAATCAGCACGGTATTGAGCGCCGTCAGCAGGGCGAAGCGTGGCCACAGGCTCGCCGCCATCGCCAGCAGGTCGCGGTTGCGCGGTGATTCGCCCCGGCTGCGGGCGTCGAGAAACAGAATCAGCGCGGCGGTGTACAGCGGGTACACCAGCAAGCCGACAATCACGCTGATGCCGGGGAAGCTGTCCGGCTCCGTGGAGTGGTCGACCACTTGTTGCAGCAGCGCCTCAAAAATGACCAGCGGCAGGCACAGCTGCACGATCTGGCCCAGATTGCGCTTGAAGAAATACAGGGAGTCACGCAGCACATCTAACGGATTCATCGGTTGGTATCGCAGGTTGAAAGCAGTGGTCCACTTTAACCGATCAAGTGCCGGGAGACGCAAACGTAAACGTTCAGTAAAGGTCATTGAAACAGTTTGTTTCAGCCTCCATTAAGGTCGGGCACCTTATCCTCATTGGATAAAGGCAACGATTTTCCCGGCAATCTACGAGGTCGCCATGAACAACGAAGAACAAACCCTGATCGATGGACTGTTTTCCCGGCTGCAACAGGCCGAAACGGACTCAGCCCCGCGCGACGTCCAGGCCGAGGCGCGGATCAAGGAACACCTGACGCGCCAGCCTGCGGCAGGCTATTTCATGACCCAGGCGATTCTGGTGCAAGAGGCAGCGATCAAGAGCCTCGATGAGCAGAACCAGCAACTGACCCGGCAAATCCAGCAATTGCAGGCCGAACTGCAACAGGCCAAGGCCCAGGCGACCCCGGCTCCAGCGTCGAGCGGCGGTGGCTTTCTGTCGAGTATCTTTGGCGGCGCTTCCCGTGATCCACAACCGGCACCGACCCAGAGCTCGGCGCCATCGAGCGGTGGCTGGCGTGAACCGGGGCGCTCGTCGTTCGGTTCGCAAGCGCCACAGCAGAACTTCGGTGCCCCGCCACAGAATTTTTCACAACAGGGCTATGCCCCGCAGCAGCAAGCACCGGCAGCGGCCGGCAGCAGTTTCCTCGGTGGTGCGCTGAAAACTGCCGCTGGCGTGGCGGGTGGCGTGATGCTGGCCCAAGGCATCAGCAGCCTGTTCCATCACAATCAGCAACCGGAAGTCGTCGAAGTCATCAAGGAAGAGCCGGCCCAGGTCAATGACCAGGGCAACAATGGCTGGGGTGATGACCAGCGCATGGCCGGCAATGATTCCTGGAGCAATGATCAGGGCGGCTTCAGCGACGCTGACTACAGCGATGACTCGCTCTTTGGCGGCGACGACGATTCCTTCGTCTGACACCCAGTGGCGAGGGAGCTTGCTCCCGTTGGACTGCGTAGCAGGCCCCCTCGGGCTCCAAATCAAGGGGGCTGCTTCGCACCCCAGCGGGAGCAAGCTCCCTCGCCACATAGCCGATTATTCGCGGAACCATCCTCTGGGCTGGCATACTGGGCGACCTTTCGGGCCTGGTGCCTGATTCAGCCTTGAGGAAAGCCGGTGAAAAAAATCGCAGTGTTCGCCGATGTCCAGAACCTCTACTACACCGTGCGTCAGGCTTATGGTTGCCACTTCAACTATGCCGCGCTGTGGGCTGATATCAGCCAGCAGGGCGAGATCGTCGAAGCTTATGCCTACGCCATCGACCGTGGCGACAGCAAACAGCAGCAGTTCCAGCAGATCCTGCGTAACCTCGGTTTCACCGTGAAACTCAAGCCGTTCATCCAGCGCAGCGATGGTTCGGCCAAGGGTGACTGGGACGTTGGCATCACCCTCGACATCATGGATGCCGCCGACCATGTCGACGAGATCGTGCTGGCCTCTGGCGATGGCGATTTCGACATGCTGCTCGAACGCATTATCAGCAAGCATGGTGTGCAAGCCGTGGCCTATGGCGTGCCAGGCTTGACGGCCAACTCGCTGATCCGCGCCGCCAGCCGCTACGTGCCGATCGAAGGCGCGTTGTTGCTCAAGAATTGATTTTTACGGAGTTGAAACAGGTTTGGAACGCATCGCAGTCATCGACTTTGAAACCACCGGGATCTCCCCGAGCAGCAGCTGCCGAGCCACGGAAATTGCCGTGGTGATCCTTGAACAGGGGCGCATTGTCGAGCGTTACCAAAGCCTGATGAACGCCGGCGTGCGCGTCCCGGCTTTCATCGAGCAGCTCACCGGCATCAGCAACGCCATGCTGCGCACCGCGCCGTCGGCGGAGCAGGTGATGAACGAAGTGAATGAGTTCGTCGGCACCACACCCTTGCTCGCGCATAACGCGGCGTTCGACCAGAAATTCTGGGACTTCGAACTCGGGCGAATCAAGCGCACCCGCTTGCAGAACTTCGCCTGTTCGCTGCTGTTGGCCCGCCGCCTGATGCCCGCCGCACCGAACCACAAACTCGGCACCCTCACCACGTTTGCCAACCTGCCGCACACCGGCAAGGCCCACCGGGCCATGGCCGATGCCGAGATGGCGGCCAACCTGACGGCGCACCTGGAGGAAGAGTTGCTCCAGAAGCATGGCCTGCGCGAGCTGTCCCATGACTTGCTGTGCAAGTTGCAGAAGGTCCCGGCGGCGAAAGTGGGTGAGCATCTCAAGCGCTATCGCTGATCCCGAATTCACCACAAATCCCCTGTAGGAGCGAGCCTGCTCGCGATGAACCCGAGAACAGCGCGGGGTGTCAGGTTTCCCGCGTTATCGTTGGCGACCATCGCGAGCAGGCTCGCTCCTACAGGTTCTGCGTTCGATCAAGGTTTGCCATTCCCTTCGATATGCCCCAAAGGCACCCGCTTCTCTATCGCACTGGACAACACGATCGACGTCTTGCTGAACCCGAACGTGGCGATCCGGTTGATCAGTTCTTCCAGCTCCGGCATCGAGCCCACCGCGGCCTGCATGATCACGCACGGATCGCCGGTCACCCGATGGCATTCGGTCAATTGCGGGATTTTGATCAGGTCGTCGTAGGCCTTCTGGTTGCCGTGCTGGTTCAGGCGCAATTCGATCACGCACTGGATCGGCAGGCCGAGCTTGGCCATGTCGACCTTCGCCTGATAGCCGGTGATCACGCCGTTGGCTTCGAGCTTGGCCACGCGCTCGGCCACCGCCGGGGCGGACAGGTTGACCTTGCGCGCCAGGTCGGCGTAGGACGCGCGACCGTTTTCCAGCAGGGCGCTGAGCAGCATGCGGTCGTATTTGTCCATGGGGCGACTCCTGAAAATGCTCGACTTTCGAAAACACGGTTTATAGCGCTGAACTCCGTGTTTTGAAAAGTGTACTGGCTCTTTAAACAGGTTTTGTAACTTATTTTCCGTCGCCAGCCTTTCTAGAATAGCCGTTCACTTGTCCTTGCCTGTGAGCTGCCCCCATGTCCGGCCTTCGTCGCTTTCCCTTACCTTTGATCGCTGCCTTTTTCGCCTTGTACGTGATTTGGGGCTCGACTTACCTGGTGATCCGTATCGGCGTGGAGTATTGGCCACCGCTGCTGCTCGCCGGCATCCGTTTCGTCATTGCCGGGACCTTGATGTACGCCTTCCTGCGCTGGCGCGGGGCGCCGGCACCGACCTGGGCACAGTGGAAAGCCGCCGGAGTCATCGGGATTTTGCTGCTGGCGTGTGGCAACGGCGCGGTCAGCGTGGCAGAGCACACCGGCGTGGCCTCCGGGGTGGCGGCCTTGGCGGTGGCGACGGTGCCGCTGTTTACCTTGCTGTGCGGATATTTCTGGGGTGCACGTAATACCCGTCTCGAATGGGCCGGGATTGTGCTCGGGCTGATCGGCATTGCCATGCTCAACCTGGGTTCCAACTTGCAATCGAGTCCATTGGGTGCGGCGTTGCTGATCTTTGCGGCGGCGACTTGGGCGTTCGGCTCGGTATGGAGCAAACACTTGCCATTGCCACAAGGGGCAATGGCCAGTGCCGTGGAAATGTTGGTGGGCGGCGTCGTGCTGCTGATCGCCAGCGCGGTGAGCGGTGAGCATCTGCAACAGGTGCCGCCCGTCGAAGGTTGGGCAGCCCTGGCGTACTTGACCGTGTTCGGCTCGATCATCGCCTTCAACGCCTACATGTACCTGTTGAAACACGTGCGCCCGGCGGCGGCTACCAGTTATGCCTACGTCAATCCAGCGGTGGCGGTGTTGCTGGGGATCGTGTTTGTTGGCGAGACCATCGGCATCGAAGAAGCACTGGCGATGGCTGTGATCATCAGCGCCGTGGTGCTGATCGGATTGCCGCAGTGGCGTCGGGCGCCGGTTAAGCCTGTGGTGACGGTGGTACCGACAGAATCCCGAGTGAATTAGGGTAAACTGCGCGGCATTGCATCTTGTTTTGCACACTTGTTTTGAACAACCCGCGCTGAATTTTCCTACGGTATTCCCATGACTTTCGCCACCCTTGGCCTGATCGAACCCTTGCTGCGCTCCCTCGAGACGCTCGGCTACCAGACTCCGACGCCGGTTCAGGCGCAAGCCATTCCAGCGGTGCTGGCCGGTCGCGACCTGATG
>Ga0209050_1001237_pt1 | contig 29567 bp, 22 predicted proteins | sample Araplavi_mTSA_r2_FD_184276 | JGI IMG/M metagenome (GOLD analysis project Ga0209050, IMG submission 184276) | Arabidopsis root microbial communities from North Carolina, USA - plate scrape MF_Cvi_mTSA_r2 (SPAdes) (version 2) | ecosystem: Host-associated > Plants > Roots > Endosphere | place: USA... | reverse complement strand
CACAATGCCGCTGACAATCGCATCGAAGGTGCGCGGGTTGAAGCCGTAGGTAGTGAAGTTGTACAGCGCGTAGTGCGAGAAGCCGCCCGGCCCGCCGTGCGTATGCGTGGCGGACAGGATCACATTCTCCGCCGAATACAGGCTGCCATAGCGCGCCTGTAGCTGCCGCAGCACCGCCTGCTGCACGCCCTGGAACACCATGCCCAGGTCATTATTGACGAAGACCATGCGCTTGCCGCTGGCCTGGTCCACCACGATAAAAGCGCGCGCCCGCTGCCGCATGTGGATCCCTGCCGTCACCTGCGAGGTAGATCCATACCCCATCATGCCCACTTCCGCCGCCTCGCCCGTGATGTCGGACATGCCGCGCCCGACAAGGAAAGGATCTGCATGTGCTGCACCACAAATCAGAATTGCGCCCAACACAGAAGCCAGGCGCACGAACCGAACCGAATTCGTCATGAACGTCCTCCTTCGAAGTTGACCAGCAAGCAGCATTACCTAACGCTTGGCCAGGACTTTCGAGAATAACGACGATATCGGCGAATAACAACGTTTTTCCTGGATCGGCAGCCTCAGCGAGCGAGAACGCCACAATTGCAAAATACTATCCAGGCAAAACTTCCAACGGAACCGTAGAAGCAGATCGAATGCGGATTCGGTCTCGCATCTTGCAAGCCTGAATGCCCTGCGTTAGCCATCGAAGACTGCTCAGAAGATACGCGAACACGTTGAGAGCGATAAAACCTAACAGGAGACGTTGCACGAAGATCGCATCGTTGATGAACTTCGTGATGCCGGGATCGTCGAACATTTTGCAAATCAACTTGGCGTCAGTGGAGGTGAAGCCTGTCGTCTCGAACTGTTCGACATCTCTGCACTGATCCTTTGAGAAGCCATCGCCCTGCCAAAGCGGTTTAGCGTGATTCGTGCTCATAACAAACGACGCCCCGCTCGCCTTAAGGCTGACAATTGCCTTTGGCATCAGCATTGCGAGGCACAAGGCGAAGAGCGCTAGCAGGAGCGCCATGGTGAAAGCAAATTTCAAGATGTGATGATGATTGCGAGGTAGATCGTCCTTGAGTCCGACTTTCTCGAGATCAAAGAAACCCCCGCAAGCGGCTATATCACCCATATCTTCGTTGTTTCGCTTGGCCCACTCAATCAATGCGTGGGCCTGGCCTGCGGTACGTGCGCGGACGCCGGTCGTAAAGCGAAATTGCATCAACGCAGACTGACCATCGAGAAAAGTTGCCGTGGTGGCGTCCTTGCAATCCCGCTTGCCGTGGAAGAGTTGCCAAAGCCGTGACATCAAGCTGTGAGTAGATCTCGTTCGATTCCAGATATAGAGAGCAAGAAGCGCCATCGCTGAAAGACCCGCGACCGGAGCCAGGAAGGTAAAACTGGACAACGTTCCAAGCAAGCCGGTAGCCTCATTCGTTAGTGCCATACATTCCTCCATTAGTTGTTAATGAAATGCTGTAACGAACCCAACGTAGCGTAAGCGGCATTATGCTGCTTTGATTTGCTGAAGATCAACGTCGATAAAATTTACACGCGCAAACTGGGCTCTCGCGTCAACCAGACGAACGGAGCCCGCCGTGGACAATGCCCTGCTCAGCTTCTTCCAGCAAGACAAGGACCTGATCACAGACAACCGTCCACTGCGCCTGCGACTGGCACATCCGACACAGATGCTGGAAGACGTGCTGCTGCCGCAGGTGGTGCAGGGGACCGAGGCAATCTGCGGCAGCGTTGAATACCGCATCATGTGCGTCTCGCTGGATGCCTTCATTCCGCTGAAGGAGTTGATTGCGCTGCCGGTGGCGATTGATATCGTCACGGATCGCGGCGGCTTGCGCAGCATCTGCGGCATCGTCACCGAGGCACGTGCCGGCGATAGCGATGGTGGGCTGGCTAGCTACCAGTTGGTGCTGCGCGACGCGCTTTCGATCATGGAGAAGCGCACCAACACTCGCGTGTTCCGAAACAAAAATGAAGTGGAGATCGTCACGCTGATCCTGGATGAATGGATGCAGACGAATCCCATCATAGGGACCTGCTTTCACTACGAGATGGACGAGCTGTTTTCGCATCAGGTTTATCCGCAGCGCGAGTTCACCATGCAATATAACGAATCGGACGCGGCGTTTATTCGACGCCTGCTCAAGCGTCGCGGCATCGCCTGGTACTTCCGCGCTGATGGCACCGACTATCCGGCACATACGATGGTGCTGTTCAATCATCCAGACAGCCTTCAGCCAAGTGCTGCAGGTTCTATCCGCTACCACCGGGACAACGCCACCGAACAACGAGACACAATTACCTCGTGGAGTGCTGTGCGGACCCTCCAACCTGGTCGCGTGTCCAGATTTAGCTGGGACTATCGTAATCCACAAAATCTTAGCTTTATGAACACCAGTGCCGAAAGCGGCATTGATCAAGGCCAGAACGGCAACGAGATGTCAGCAAGCCTGGACGATTACCAAGTGCTGGAACCGCATGCCGGTTATGACTACGATGACTTGTGCAGCCTTGGCCAGTTGGCGGTGAGCCGTCATGACTATGAATCGAAGTGCTTCCATGGCCGAGGCAGTGTGCGAGACCTACACGTCGGCGAGTACTTCGTATTCGAAGGCCATCCAGAATGCGATACGCATTCCGATGCCGAACGCGAGTTCGTCGTGACATCGCTCCAAATAGCGGTCTCGAACAACTTGCCTAAGCCGGTCGCCGAGCGAATGCATCGGCTGTTATGGCGCTGCGATTGGGTGCAATCTTCATTGCGACATGAGCAGGAGTCAACACGGACTAATGTGAGCTTTACCGCCGTCCGTCGCGGGATTGACATAGTGCCGACTTACGAATCGAACAGTGACATTCCTTATGCCGCGACGCAAAGTGCGATTGTCGTTGGCCCGGAAGGCGAGGAAGTCCACTGCGATCAACTTGGCCGGATAAAGATTCGATTCAAAAGCACGAGGAAGTCTGATCACGCGCATGCACAGATGGCTGGCGCGGCGGATACAGACATCGACTCAGCCTGGGTCAGGGTGTCCAGTAGCTGGGCTGGAAATGGGCCGGGCGCTAGCTACCAATGCGGTGGATTGTATTTGCCACGGGTTGGTAGCGAAGTCCTGGTGACTTTCTTGGATGGCAACCCGGATAAACCAGTGATTGTAGGGCACCTGTTTAACGGACAGGCAATCCCGCCGGGCCTAAGCAGAAATGGCGAACTGCCTGGTAACCGATATTTGTCTGGCATTAAGAGCCGCGAAGTTAGAAAAGGCCGATCAAATCAACTCCGATTCGACGATACAGAAGGGGAAATAAGCGCTCAATTGGCAAGCGAACATGGCACAACTCAGCTGAATCTCGGTTTTCTGACACAGGATCGCGAAAGTGGTGAAGCACAGAGTCGGGGTGAGGGTGCTGAGTTACGGACCGATCTTAAGGCAAGCATTCGAGGTTCCGAGGGCGTGCTGATAACTAGTGAAGACGCTGGACAAGAGGGGAGGATGTTGCAGCGCGATGGACTGGTTGAACTCTTGAACGGCGCTAAGAGAATTGCAGAGCAATTGACGAAGTTGGCCAAGCAGTATGCGGACGACGCGGACGCTTGTTCAGCACTGGAATCCATCGGGCACGCAATAGACCAGTGGGACAAGCAGAGCACGCCTGTAGTTGCCATGAACGGAAAGGAGGGCGTCGCTATCGTGAGCGGTGGGCCCGTGTTGATTGGCGGCGCCACAGAGGTGGACGTATCCAGCAGCCAGACAACTCGGCTTTCTTCAGCTGGAGTTACCTATTTGCGAGCTGCACAAGGCGTACGAGTGTTTGCAAACCGGGGCGGTGCGAAGGTCGTTGCGGCGGTTGGGAAAGTTGAAGTGAAGTCGAACCTGGATGCGATCGAACTGGTTGCGAAGAAGGTCGTCGAATTAATTAGTACGTCGGATTGGATCAATCTGAAAGCAAAGCAAGGCATCCGATTGCACGGCGGGGGAAGCGAGTTGGTTCTGAGCGCAGACGGAATCATCGGATATACATCGGGGAAGAATGTGATGCATGCCGCAGATCACCAGACGATGAAGGGAAAGTCCATGAAAGCAGATTTTCCGGGGGCGAGCGGCTGTGAGAAGCAGGCTAGTAGTGCAGCTCAATCCGGAAAGGCATCGTTCTCGCTGACTGGGAGCTAAGGATGAAACTCTGTGATGAGGAGTGGCTGCCTCTGTCGGACAAAGGTTTCATTCTCCTCGAACCGTTGAACAGGCCGCACTTTATCGACGATGCGGTGCTGACGGGAGCGCCGTGTACTCCGTACGGTCTCGAGAAGATTGAGCATTTGATGCCACGATTGGTCGATCTACAAACGATTTCTGAGTCTGATCGTGAGCTGTTGCAGGAGCTCTATTCGGAAGAACTTAAGCAAGTGCGGCCTCCGTTTGTTTGCGCCTGGATTGAAAGTGAAATGAACGCTGATGATCTCGCATCGTTTCTGGCACAGTCGTTAGTCGGAACTGACCGTAGTCGACGTTTGATTTGGCGATATTACGACCCAAGGGTTTTGACTTTGGCGTATGACGTACTGAAATCTAGACAGCGGAATGGACTTTTTCAGTGCGTTAAACGTTGGGTATTTCCTTGGGCCTCGCGGTGGTGGCGCATCGAGCAAGATGAGGTCAGCTCCAGTTCATTAGAGAGTGAAATTCGGTCGTGGCCAGAACCGACGCAGTGGGAAACAATCGCCAGGAGCGACATCGTGCATCGCATCCACACTGAGGTTCTTGCATCTCGTGGACTGGATGCGAGAGTTGCTCCGAATATTGTGCGAGATATCGTCAATGGAATGCATGAGGCGGAAGTCAAATTGAAGCTGGTGGCTATTGTTCAACAGATGGAATACGCGCGATTGGCCACGCTGTTTGGTAACGCATTTAGACTTCACAGATTGCTCGAAAGCTTGCGTCCAGGTTTGATCAATGGGCAGGTGACGTGGACGGAATTTCGTGATGCGGTGAGCGAAGAAGAATTCAATCGTCTGGCCGAAGGAAGTTCAGCGCGATCCACCTGCCACTCCAAGTAAGAGTGAGGTAGCTCATGGAAAACAAAGCATGTAGCTTTTGTGATCGTAGCGGAATCTTGTTTTATCCTGTTCGCTATGCGGTCGCCTGCCCAGCTGGTGCAGCCGGAGTGCCTGGACTTCCAGGAAATTTTCGAGTTGACGGTGCCCCCAAAGACATCAGCCCCGCCAAGTACACATTGCGAGGATTGAGATCTGGATACCTATATGTCTTTGATGAGAAGAGGAGGCGACTAAAGGTATTCGTAGTGATGCCGACAGGTTCGCTGTCGCCTATCGATGAATCCTACGATCCGGTGCAACAGCCGGCAGTAGGGGCTGAATCCTGCGTATCCGCTTTGCGAGCAGTTCTGCCCAAGTGCTTTGCAATTGAACACTCGGATTCGGATCCCGCTGGCCGAGTGTGGTTAGGTTGGTCAAACACCTTTTGGACCAAGCAGCTAAGGTCGAAAGTAGCGGACGCCGCGTGGCGTAGGTTACATATGAAGTGCTTCGACGTCCCTTCATTGCTAACAGGGGCTGTCGCGCATGCCGGGGAGTTTTCGGAGGCCGCAAACAGCATCCCGCATTTCGTCGCAGACGCCAAAGCCTTTAAGGCTGCTTTCGGCTTTAGTGGGGCTCCAATTGAAATGGAAGCAAAGCAGCGCCTCCTTCGTCGGCATTTCGAACAAGTCCTCAGCAAGAGCAGTTCGGCGGGAAAAGCGTTTGCAGTTGCATTGAATGATCCGGTGGGAATGGCAAACGATCTAAGCGAACTGACTTTGCCTACATCCTATTCGGGCTTCGATGAGGCTGCGCATCGTGGCTCAATTTGCATGAATCTCCTGGAGTCGCTGGAGGCAGGTGTGAGGAATGACGCCAGACGCAAAGCTGAAGAAAGGCACGTCATCGGAACCCAGCCAAAAGTGGAAATGATGGTTGTGCGTGGAGGAGCTATTCCCAAACCAGAGCGGCGTACGTTCCATAAGACGGATGCTGAACGCGAAAAGGCTGTCCAAGGGGAAGAGGAAAGAGCGTGGGCGGAATTGATTGTAGATGGCAAACCACTTCTGGATTCCGCCCGAATCAAAGACTTTCCGTCAACTTATGCGGCGGCACTGAAGAACTTTGAGCCCAAAGCCACCAGATTGGCGGCCTTGCATTGTGAATGGCTTCAATCCGATCAGCTTGCTGAATGGATGAGGGCGGTCCACGATGATGAAGACATCCGAAGCGGCTACGCCTATCGTGAATCTCTTGCGCAGTGCATCGGCCATGGTGTGAATACCATTCAATGTAAAGAGTTGCTGCTCGCGTGGCTTAGTGCCGATAGCGTTAAAGACACGAAGAACTTGCTTAGCAAAGCCCTCCTGTTCAACCAAGCTGAGTTGATCAACGCCACAACACCTCACTTAAAGTCTAGCGATTTCCCGACCGAGGGGATACTTAACCTCTACAAGAGGGCAATCGAAAAGGTATCGAAATTCGAAGCGGCCAAGCTAGTCGAAAACTTGGTGCTAACAGTAGCCAGTATTTTGATTGATGCCGTGCGAACCGCAACTTCTATGGTGGTTCGCAATATGGTGATGGTGGGTCTCAGTCTGACAGGTCATGTGGTCATATGGGCACGAAACAAGACGAAGAGGGAAATATGGGACTGGATAATGCAAGCAGTACGTAACGAACCGCTATTGCAAAGCCGGCAGCAAGTCAGGGCGATTGGCTTTGATGCTGCGAAAGCAGGGCTAAGACATCGGAATGAATCATCATCTCTAGGCATCCTCGAAATTGATATGAAGTCTATCGGTCGAGAAGGGGCTATTGCGGTGGAAAGCGTACGCCAGGTGGAAATTCCAGGAGTCGAGCAAGTAAAGAAATGGTTGGGATCGTCTGTGCCTCGAGAGTTCAGGCTCGGTTTAGTGACAGCAATAATTCAGTTGATCGCGTTGGGATTCGCAATTAAAGATCTTAATGAGAACAACCGCTATAACGAGCAAGAAACGCGATTCAAGGCCGGAGGGGCAGCTATCACCGTACTCATGACGCTGGCCGAATCTGCTGCAATGACAGCGAAGAAGTCAGCATCGCACCCGCTTTCACTTTATCTGCTTGAACATTGGAAGATCACTCCAACTACTCTAGGGAGAATTAGCGGTTTTGCCAGAGTGGCTGGTGCCATCGCTGGGTTAGTTGGGGCATTTTTTGATTTTCAGAAGGCGTTGATTGCTTGGCAAAGCAATCGTTCCGGCACCTCTGCCACTTATCTTATGTCCGGTGTAGCTGGGTCTATCCTGGCGTACGCCGCATTCACGGGAGTTCCTGCGCTATGGATTCCGCTTTTAGCGGCTGTGGTTTTTGCTCTCCTGTTGCCATATCTAAATCGCGCAGAGCTGCAAACATGGTTAAGCCGATGCTTCTTCGGCTCGGAAAAAGATGGCTACCTTTCAAGCGAGGAAGAAGTGAAGTCTTTCAATGACGCGGTTGGAGGCTAGGATGGACGAGCGCATCTTCCCGAACAAGTGTGGACAAGCCATTCCAGAGTGGGATGGCAAACATCGACTGCCTATCAGCGGTAAGGTTGGGCCAGTTATTGCTGATGACGGAACTATATTTCGCATAAATTCGAAGTATATGGATGTGAGTGACCAACCATTTTGCGCGAGGCAGTGGACGTCTGCAGCTACGTTAGTTGCTTTAGCAAGTGCGATCGTCGGGCTATTTTTTTCAATGCTCCCGTATTTGGACAATCGTCTTGGGGCGAAAGATATCAGCGGTTCTCTTACTCTTCTTACGTTATCTGTACCGATGATGCTTGGGTTCGGATATTTATCATTTCACACTGGGCGAGACGAGTTCTTTTCGCTTACGCGTCGAACGATTCGCTTCCATCGAGAGCAGAAAAAGCTATTCCTGATTCGTCGGCGACGATTTTTTTCTGATCCTGGCGAGGGTGACATCTGTTGGGAAGTACCTTGGTCTGCCAGGACTATTTTTTGCGTTCATAAAGGAAAAAAGACTGGTTTCAACAATTACCAGATCATGGGATTTGTTCTCGACGAGGCCGGTTTAGTGGGACGTACATTTGCCATCGGAAAGGATTGGCTTGGTGACTTTGGATTGGAGTACCTATTGGCACAATGGAACTACTACTGCGCGTACATGAATGATGGGCCTGAGAACTTACCTTCTCCAATGCTCTATTTATCTGAGACAGAGGATATCCGCGAGTCCTTCTTGCATTGTGTGTATGAGTTCGACCACTCTGCTGGCATCGTTTCCCGTATTGTCTTTATTCCGATTTTCCTGGTCCTCACAATCTTCCGCGTACTTTCATTGGCAACCTGTCGGGCTCCGATCTGGCCCGCGGCACTTGATCATCTTTTTTTGTCAAACGCTAGCGATGTACACGCGCAGCCTTCAGGTAACACGCCAATCGGATGGGCCGAAACGGTACTGTCCAAACACCGAAACGAATATCCGCACTTCCCTAGGAAGGAGATCAAGGAATGGTCGGGCCCGGCCGAAGTTGAGAATGCGAAACTTTGGGCCGCCGACTCTTCGCCGATCAATGATGTTGAGCTTTTCCAGTGAGGGTGAAATGAAGGATAGTAAAGGCCGCGGTATTGTTCGACTCGGCGATATGACCACGCATGGCGGAAAAGTCATTAAAGCAGTAAGTGATTTCAAAGTGCATGGAAGACCAGTGGCCGTCGATGGTGACATGACTTTTTGCCCGAAGTGTCGAGGTACCTTTCCTATTAAGCCAAGTCATAGCGAACGAACACATAATGGAAAAGAAGTTGCCTTCGATGGGCACCGAACTGCATGTGGGGCAAAGCTGATATCCTCAATTTGAACCAAGGAATGCAGATGCCGATCTGTGCAGACTTCGAGTGGGCTATGGCATCGCAGCCATAACCGGCCAACGATCGGTGATTTTCCCATTTTCCATAACGGCGATATCGCCGAACTGCTGCAATACCGCCTCACTCTGCCGCGGCCGGAAGAGCACATAGTCGTCCGCTTGGAGTTGTTGCGCCCCCGACCCGAGCAAGGCTTGCTGATTGGATGAATTGCCATACAGGCCGCTAGCCGCAAGTCCCGCCGGCGACACTGGATCAGCCATCCAGTTACCGCCATAAACGAAGTAGACATGCTCTTGGTTCACATCCCACGCTCGCGCCACATCACCTAACGCCTCGACACCGATCGGCATTTGGAATCGTCGATCCGCCTTTAGGACGGGCGTAGCGATGAAGGCCGTGGGAGAGAGATCATTCAGCAACTCCGTATCGAAGTCGCTCGGCTTGACGAGGGCTGAACCTAATGCAATTTCATTTGCAGCGCCGCTGCCGTCATGCAGGAGGTAAGTCGGTGATCCGCCAGCATTGAACACCAGCGCATCTGCCGTACCTGTAGCAGTCAATGCCTGTGTAGCGATCCCTGCATACTCGCGATAGATAGATTTAGCCTCTACCAGCGCCTTCTCCCGCAAGCTCGCCAGCGGAAGCTTGGCAACATGGGCGTCATATCCCATCATCCCTGCCCATTTCAGGCGCGGCTCATCGCGCAAGATAGCCAGCATCTGCTGAAGCATTTGCGCGTTATCCACGCCACCGCGGTGCAGGCCCACATCGATCTCGAGGCTGACGCGCATGTCCACCTGCTGCGCCCTAGCCAGGTCGCGATATTGTGCCAAGCGCTGCGGAGTATCCACCAGCCACTGCAACTGCCGCTCCGGCCGGAACTGCCCACCCTGGAAGCTCCGATAAAACTCCGCTGCTGCCGCGACAGGCAAAGGCTTGCCAAGCAACAGATCCACATCCCCGCGCTGCGCGGCGAGCTGCTGCAAATAAGGCAGGTTGAACACCATCAGCCGGCGCGTCTGCATGGTCTGCATCAGCAGGTCCAGCAACGGTAGGCAGGGCAGGGACTTGGCCACCAGGCGCAATGGCAGGCGCCCATTCACGTTGTGCATCACCTGGCGTGCATTGGCCAGCAAGCGATCGCGGTCGATCACCATGGTTGGCGTGGCAATGCCCGCTGCACGCAAAGACTTCGACGCACGAGCGAAATAGTCCGAATGTGGCGCTCCCTTGTCGCGGGGGCGCACCGCCAGCGCTGCAGCGCCAACAAGGCCAGCGCCGATGGCCGTGATCACAGCACGTCGTTTCAAGGCCACCATCACGCCACCCCGAACATTGAACGCAGATGAGGATTGAGCAAGCGTCCCTGCGGATCCATCTGCTGCCGCAGTGCCAGGAAGTCGTTCCAGCGCGGATAAAGTGCTGCCAGCTCCTTGGCCGTCAGGTTATGCAGTTTGCCCCAGTGCGGCCGGCCGCCGTGTTTGCGGAAAATCGGCCCTAGTTCTGTCACTAGGTAATCGTAAGCTTCCCCATGCGCCGCATGCACGGCAATGGAGCAACTGTCTCGCTTGTGGAAGGGGCTGAGCCAGGCTTCGTCGCCTTTGATGAAGCGGAACTCCATCGGGAAGAACACCTCATTGCGCTTTTCCAGCGCTGCGATAATTTCCTTCACGCAGGCGATACCCGCCTCGCGCGGCACGTGGTATTCGGTTTCATTGAAGCGCGTCGGCCGCACCGTGGAAAGCAGCTTCCACGAACGGTTCTTCGCTTCCTCAGTCAGGTCTGGATCGATCAATTTGCCCGCGGTCCAGCGTCGCAAATCAGGGAACCTGCCAAGCCAGTCGCGCAGCTTGCGCAAGTCGCTCAACATTTCCTCATCCTGCGAATGCGGCACCAGCACATCGCTGCCCTGGTACTCGTCATGCGCAATGCCGGCCGCATACCCGGTAAAGGGCAGGTAGTAGAATTCGAAATGCCGGTGCTTGCGCGCCAGCTCGCCAGCCTGCTCCAGCATTTCGCCGACCGGGCGCAGCCACACCTTGCGGTGCAGGCTGAAGGATGGCACCACCCTCACTGTCGCCTGCGTGATCACACCCAAGCTGCCGAGGGAAACGCGCGCCGCCGCCATCTGCTCTGGATGGCGCTCCTGGTCCCACTCTACGACCTCGCCCTGCGGCGTGACCAGGCGTAGCGCCATCACGTCCGCATGCATGGCCTGCAAGTTGGCACCCGTGCCGTGCGTGCCAGTGCTGATAGCGCCCGCCAGCGACTGCATGTCGATATCCGGCAGGTTGCGCAAGGCCAGGCCGACACCATCGAGTTGGCGCGAAATCGCAGCCAAGCGCGTGCCGGCGCGCAGCGTTGCGGTCATGGCCGCCTTGTCATGCGACAGCACGCCGGACATGCGTTCAAGCGAAACAATCGTGCCGTTGGTAGGCACCAGGGGAGTGAAGGAATGGCCTGCGCCCACACAGCGCACCGTGCCGCCGGCATTGCGCAGCAGGTCGGCCAGCGCCTGCTCGTCAGCCGGTGTGGCCAGCGACTGCGCCTGGCATTGCTGCACTTCGGACCAGTTCTTCCAGCGGAACGGACGTGGCTGCAGCGGTGCGGCCTGCACTCGGCCAGCAAGCAGCCCTGTTGCTGCAGCCATTGCACCGGCTTTGAGGAACAGGCGACGCTGCTTCATGTTCCGCTCCTTGCCATGAAGAGGGTGAGGGCGCGCAGGTCGTCCGCGCTGCAGTCGTTGCACTGGCCCATGGCCGGCATGGCGTTGAAGCCATCGCTCGCATGCCGCACCAGTTGATCGATGCCCTTGTCCAGACGTGGTTTCCACTGTGGCGCAAAGCCCGCCAGCGGCGCCCCGCTGCCGTTCCGTGCATGGCACATCATGCACGAACGCTCGTAGCGCTCGGCGAGCCGTGCATCGCCCGGCCGCGCCGTATCAGCCCATTGCAGGTCGGCCGCAGCCGGCTCTTGTTTTGCACCAGAACAGGCGCAAAGGCCTGCCAGCATCATCACGCCCAACAACGCTCGCATCGACTCCCCTTCTTCAAGTGGGACAGGTCAAATGAGAATAACGACGAACCTCTAGAAAAACAATGTTTTTACGTTGATATGCGGAGATGTTGCTGGAAATGCTACAGTAGCGAATTACCGAAGGGAAAGATGCATGATTACGAACGAACGGGAAATTGCTGCAGTTTCGGACGCCGAGGCAAAGGACAAACGAGTTCGGGAGATGTTCCCGATCATTAGCTTCATCATTCGTCATCCGCTTGAGCTATTCGCGCTTGCCATTACATTGATTGGTATTGCTGGCTTCGCGGCGGGCTCTTCTTTTTATGAAGGATGGAACAGGGCCGCTGGGATTTCGAGCAATCTTTTTCCCGTTGGGAGTTACGAAACGATCTTGGCCGGAATTACACTTTCTAAACCGTGGATCTACAGTGGCGTAGCGTTCGCTCTGATCGTCATTTATATTAATCTGCTCGAGCTTGGCTTTGAATGGGCACGCGTGCGTTGGGGACAGGAGGTCTTTTGGATGCGACGGGCCAGATTCCGAATTGCCATGGCCGCTCGCAGTGAGCGAAAGCTGATTGGCCTGCAAGCGCGCCACGCCGGAAGCGCGAACAAAACCTGGTCAGAATTGGGCAATCGCAATCGATGGGGTGGGGGAAAAGACGCCTTGCCCTTTAAGACTAAACAGCGATTGAGAGTGATTGTGCGCCTCGCTATTTTGGCCTGCGTGCTAAGTATGATGATCATGGCGTTGGTTCTTCACGTCAGTCTGAAGGCTTTCATCATCGATAAAGCATTCACTCAAGGTACTGAAAAATTTGCCGGGTTGTACCTAGCCGTTACCGGAAAAGTTCCCCTACATCTTGTACAAAAAATCGAATCCGATCGGATCCAGGAACTGGCTTGTGCTGGGGAGCAGCTTCGCTGGTCCTATCGGTCGGTTGATCTACTTGGTGATGGTAAGAGCCAGGCTTACATCATTCAAAGCACAGATAAACTTTTTCTCTTGTTAGATAAGGATGGATCGACATTGCATTCATTCGGCGACGCGGCATTTTCGTTACGGGAGAATGCTGTAAGGCCAGTGTCAAAATTGGCGCAACACTGTAGCGAGTCTGCGGCTAAGAAATAGCGTGAAAGGCTGACCTACGGTCGGAAGCGATGCAAGATGCCAGCTAACAGCACATCAATCAACGCATCCAGGTGCCGATTGAACTCGTCATGCTCGAACCAGGGTTCGTTCTCACCGAATACCAGGCGCAACGACACCATGCCATGCAAGCCTTCCCAGAAAATCTGGGCGATCGCCTCCGCCTGGTCTGGCCGAATCTGCCCGGTGCCGGCCAGGTCGACAAAGAGCTGGCAGGCAAAGGCATAAGGGTCTTGCGCCTGGTTGCCGTGTTCAACGCGAGAGCTTTCCACCGGCGCATGCGGCCGGCGTTCCATGAAGACCAGCGCGTACTGGTCGGGGTGGCGCATGCCGAAGGTCACGTAAGCCCGGCCCACGCGGCGAATGTTTTCGAGTAAAGGCAACTTCGCGTCCACTGCATTGCGCATGGCCTTGACCAGGTCGAGCAGGTCGCTGTCCATCGCCTGGGTGATCAGCGTAGCTTTGTTCTGGAACAGGTTGTAGACCACGGTTGTCGAAAAGCCGGCCTTCTCCGCCACCTTGCGGAGCGTGATTTCGCGCGCGCCGCCCGCCTTGATCAAGGCACGTACGGCCTTGATGATGTCTTTGCGGCGCTGCTCGGATTCACGCAGTTTTCGAAGTTCTACGCTGTTGGACTTATTCATTCGGTGTTCTCAAGTTCGCTTTACGCGACCGAGACTAGCATGCGGCCTTATGTTGGGCAACCGGCCTATTGCAAGCGAATGGCAGTGTCGAACACCCATGTCCGGCGAATCTCGATGACGTCGTATTGACGCGCAAGGGCCGGTGGAAAAGCGCCATAAGGCGCGAAGCTGGAGATGACCTTGCGAATTGCGTCGTCGATGGCGGTTACTCCACTGGAGACAACGAAAGTCACCTTTTCCACGGAGCCGTCGGCCCGGATTGCGACGGTCACCATCGGCGAAACATGGCGCTGCTTAACCACATCGCGCAGCATGTCGAACGCCATGTTCAGCTCAAACTTCTTGCTCATCGCTTCCGCGTATTGAACCAGGTCGACGTTTGGATCGGCTCGGCCGAAAAGCCAGCCGCGGCGAAGGCCGCTAACCGTGGGAAGCAGTGAACGCGAAGGATTCTTTGCTGCAGCGTCGCGTTGGGCCGCCTCTTCGTTGAGTTGCCGGCCAATTGCACGCAAGCGCTCCTCACGTTCTTCCTCTTGCTTGGCCTTTTCACGTTGCGCCAATTCGCGCTTTGCCTGTTCCTGCCGTGCAGCATCTTGTTTGGCCGCTTCCTGCCGCGCAGCCTCTTGCCTGATAGCGTCCTGGCGGGCAGCTTCCAGCTGTTGCGCTTGCTTGGCTTGTTCCTGTCGCGCAGCTTCCTTGCGTGCTGCGTCCAGCCGTGCAGTTTCAGTGCGTTGTTGCTCCTGGCGAGCCAAATCCTGCCGCGCCAATTCTTCCTGTTTTGCGCGTTCCCGGCGGATGTCTTCCTGGCGGGCGAGTTCCTGGCGTTCGGCGTCTTTACGTGCAGCGTCCAGTCGAAGCTGCTCTTGCCGCGCCGCTTCGAGCTGCGCTTGCCTGACTTGTTCCTGGCGCATGGCTTCCTTGCGGGCGGCCTCCACGCGCTCGGTTTCGGCTCGTGCAAGCTCTTGTCGAGCGAGTTCCTGGCGTTCGGTCTCCAGGCGGGCGGCTTCGATACGGGCCGCCTGTTCAACGCGGGCGGATTCCTGGCGGAGCTGCTCCTGGCGCGTGGCTTCACGCTCGGCTTCGGCGGTCAGTTCGGATTGACGCAACTTCTCTGCGGCTTGCCGTTCTTGTTCGAGCTTAGCCTGTTCATTTGAGCGTTCCCGGATTTCCTGCTCGGGCTGTTTTTGCGGGACTTCGCTCGTTTTGGGCGTAACAATTGGCGGTGCGGCGGGCGCTGTTGGCAAGGGAACGTCGGGGCGCTTCGATGCCACTGTGGGCTCTGGCGCCGGTGCGGGAATGGGAGTTGGTGCAAGTGACGGCGTCGGTGGCACTACGGGCGGTGAGGCGGGCATCGATGTCACCGGGTTCGCAAGGACAGTTTTTTCGGCTGCTGGCGGCGCCGGCGCGGGGACTGTTGGCCGGGCAGGCTCCGCCGGTAGTTGCAGCGGTGCCGATATGGGCGCTGCAGGCTGCTGCGCCGGCAGCAGGAGGATCTGCAAATCGTTGGCCCCCAGGCGGCGTTCCTGCCACGGGAATTTGAGCGCGGGTAGTCCGAATGTCTGGCCACCAAGGGTAATGCTCAATAGCAGCGCGTGAACGAACGCGGAGATCACAAGCGCAGAGCTCAGTCGCCACGGTTCGCGCTGGAAGCTGTTAAATCGGCCGAGGGAGAGTGCTGAGGACATCGGTACAGACTATCACAAAGACACGTAGCTATTAATCAACTGGCAACTGGCGAGCGAAATATGCAACAGCTTCTGCGGCATCACCCAAGCAATAGTGCGCGGTGGAAACTCATATGCCACTACCATGCATATTTGATAATTGATTTTATGTTGACACTTGCGCAATTGAGTAGAAGAGCCGTCATTGCGTTGGCTTGCATAGTCAGCGCCGGTAATGGCCTAGCTTCTGACGCCGAAATAGATCCGCTGCTCCGTTATCGCTCGGACGCAGTAACGCACGGACTATACGAAATTCGGGAGGAAGTAAGGGAGTTCATACGCAAGGAGAATGCGCAGAACAAGACCAACTGGGTGGCCGGTGATCCCGACATTCGCATGTACGCCCCTCGGTGCGCGGTTCCGCTTCAGATCAAGTGGCGGCACGATGAACGGCGCCGTAGCGTCGACGTTATTTGTACCCGTACTGTTAAAGGATCTTACGAGAGGAAATGGGATTTACCTGTGCCGATCCGTGCCGAGAAGCCTTCTTAGCCGCACTGCCCCTTAGCGCACTGCGCGTGGTTCCAGCGTCATGAATTCCACGCCCTGTTTTTTGGCCGAAGCCATATTGAACTGGGAAAGCGATGCCTGGCCCAAAAGCGGTACACAGCTCGAGCAGACAATGGCGGAGACTTTGCGCAGTTCAAAAGGCCCGACACTGAGCGTATCCAGCACAACCAGGCGCGCGGTGGAACGACGGCCGTCGGCAAGGCCGATCACGACCTTGGGCTGCAGCACCTTGTAGCTCGCCCTGGAGCTGGCGAGCATATCTTCGCTGAGGGTGGTCTTGGCGGCCCCGGTATCCACAACGAACGCCGTCGGCCGTGCATCGCCGATGCGTACCGGTGCGTAGAAATGGTCGCCGGTTTTTGACAGGCGCAGGCTCTTTTGTGCGCCGACCAGTGCCTGGCCCTGACGTTCGATCGTCGTTTCGATGGCGATGCGCTGGCCATCAAAGTAATGCCCATGGCCTTTCTCTTCCAGCGTGGCGTCGAACGAAGCCAGAAGCGCCAGGGCTTCGTATTCCCGCTTCTTCGCCACCAGCTGCCTGGCCAGGTCGCCGCGCACATTCACCAGCTTGGGCATGATCGCCAGCGTCTTGTAGTTCCAGTCGATCGACTCGTCGATGCGGCCCACTTTCTCCAGGCTTCGCGCATAGGCGGCGAACAGGTCGTAAGTGCCCTGGCCCATCTCTATGGCTTTTTCCGCCTGGACGATGGCGAGCGCGTGCTTTTCGTCCCAGCTATAGATGACCGCCAGGCTCGCAATGGCATGCACGTCGGTTGGGTTCATCTTGATGTACTGCACCCAGTTCTTTTCCGCGCAATCGAGCTGGCGCAACTGCTGGCATTTGACCGCGCCATCGCGGTAGGCTGAAGGAGGGTAGGTCGTTGCTGCGAAGACGGGCGTGGCGACAAGCGGCAGGGCCGCCAGCAGGGTGCGGGCGAAGAAGTGCATGGACGTTGGACGAGGATTTATAAGTTTTTATGCGGCCGCAAGAAAGCGGCCACAAATTATAACCAGTCCATCCAGTAGCGTGGCAAATTTGGCAACCAGGTTGACCTGGCTTATGGTCAGGCCGGCTTGGCGGGCGGGCCGATGCGCCCAACGAAGCCGACCGGAACCAGCCACTCAACTGACATGCGATTCCAGATCAAGTCTGAACTGGTACACATTTGCGACGTGGTTGTCCAGAGTCCGCCATTCTGTTCGGTCAGATGAAGGCATTGAACTGATCATCCTCGGCCGGCCGCGGCAATAGTCGCGGAACCTTGTAATAGAGTTCCCGGATGAACTCCGACCGTGCGTGTGAATAGTGGCAGCGACGGTGGCAGTTTGGGCACAATGCTACGGAATTTTCCACCGTATCTTCGCCTCCTGCAGCCAGTGGCACCACGTGATGCACTTCCAGGTATGGAACCCCTGGCTGAACTTCGAAAGGCGCGACTGAGTGACAGCCTTCGCAATATGGTCCGGCATGCTTTAGTACCCAGGCCTTAACTGCTGGGCTACGCTCAAACACAGTAACTTGAGATATAGACTGCTTGGGCGTCGAATTCCCCGGCGGCGCATCCACCAGCGGCTGCGAAAGCATGACGGCAACGCGTTCATCCAACGTTCCCGGATCGGATGTTGCAGCCCACGGCATGTTCCCGCTATGTCTCTCAATTGCGGCAATCAAGACTGGCATCACGCGACTGCCTACCTGCCCTTTGGGCAAATAGCCAGGGATGAACGGGAGCCTTAGCTCCATCATGACTGCCGAAATATTTTGCATGCGCATCTCGACGGAGCCAGGCGAGCGGGAGGACAGTTCGTTTTCGCGAAGCGCCTTGTTGAAATGCGCCTTCACATACTTAGCCCCGTTAAGCTCTTGCCGGAGCATTTCCAGATAGGCGACCACGGCAGCTTCCAGCTCGAACGAAGACCAATCGTCAGTCTTTACCTCGCTCGGACCTGTCGCCATAAAGTTGGTTGCATGCCTATTGATTAGATGCAACCAAGTTTAGCACGGCAAATACCGCCAGTTGGTTAGTTGAGCCTGCTATTTATAAATGGCGAAGACGGTGGTGCCGCAAGTACTCTTGAAAGCGCTGCAACCTGAGAAGACGCTGGCCTCATTGCCTGGCATTGCTCCGCTCACCGAAGACAATCATGCCATCCTCATCGGCATTGATCCCGAGCTTTACCGATCAGAGCTCAAAACGATGCGCCAAACCGCGAAGGAAGCCGCCGCCGCGCTGCTCGATGAACCAGGCATGGCCAAGCTGGTCAACCAACTCCCGCTGTGCAAGGGTGCGCAAATCATTGTCTTCGGCGACAGCCTGACCGCCGCTCCCCAGTCTTGGGCGGTGAGACTCCTTCGATTCGGGCTGGGGCGCCTGAGACAATGTGGTTTCGATCGGACAATACCGTCAGTGCAGTTATGCGGGGATGCAAGCCAGAAATCAATTGTATTCAGAAAAGTATCAATGTATCATCTAATCAATTTGATGACATGTTGGATCAATAATGAGCGGATTTCGGTTTGGATTTGGTCTTTCAGTCTTCCCATGAGTGAGGAGCGATTGTTGAAGCGTGTCGGAAGCCTGAGCCAAGCGCAACGCGAAAGACTCACTTATCTAGAGTTTCGCGTGTATTTTACGGGGGGGATTGGTCGTCCAGATCTTTCCGCTCGCTTTGGTGTTGCCCCAGCAGGTGCTACCCGCGACATAGCAATGTACCGGGAGCTGGCCCCACAAAATATCGAGTTTGACAATAGCAGCAAGACTTACCGGATAAGTAGCGAGTTTGTCCCGATTTTTGAACACCCACCGCAGCGCGTCTTGTCGGCGCTCTCGCTGGGCTTTGGCGAAGGGGTGGACAGTGAGCCGAGACCGCTCCTTCCATGCGAGTTCCCAGCAATATTGAGTTGCCCTCGGATGGATGTGTTAGCGCCTATCTGCCGGGCCATCTATGCCAAATGTCCAGTGGCAATCCGCTATCAATCGATGAGCAGTGGAGAGTCGGAGCGCGTCATCGTGCCGTTCGCTCTGGTCGATACAGGTCTGCGCTGGCATGTCCGAGCGTTTGATCGCAAGTCCTTAAAGTTTCGCGATTTCGTCATTACGCGCATCGAAGCGCCCAAGTTGCTTGATGAGCAATCCAAGGCGGACGAGCGCTCTGATAACGATATTCAGTGGACCCGGATCGTGGAGTTGGATTTGGTGCCTCACCCGCGCCTGAATCGCCCCGAGATCGTCAGGATGGATTATGGAATGACGGACAGCTCGATGCGATTGCGTGTCCGTGCGGCTGTAGCTGGCTATATGCTGCTGCGCTGGAGTGTCGATGCGTCACCTGACCATAGCCTCAAGGAAGAACAGTTTCGGTTATGGCTCAGCGATCCACTGGCCTTGTACGGTGTGGAAAACGCGAAGCTCGCACCGGGATACCGACAACCGGTCACCGCTTTGAAGTAATAACGGACAACGAATTTAACAGTATTCAGGAATCGCCCATGCAAAATGCACAACACCAAAACCTAGTCGGCTTTATCTGGAACATCGCTAACAAGCTGCGCGGCCCATATCGTCCGCCGCAGTACCGCCGCGTGATGCTGCCGCTGATTGTTCTGCGGCGCTTTGATCTGGTGCTGGCCGAAAACAAGCAAAAGGTGCTGGATGAAAAAAAGCGGCTGGAACTGAGAGGTATCACCGGCGCCGCATTGGAAAAGGCACTGTCACGTATCGCTGCCGCCGACCGCAAGCAGGAGCTGTTCAACGCCAGCGGCTTCACGTTTGATAAGCTGCTGGGTGATGCCCCCAACATCGCTGGCAATTTGATCGCCTACATCCAGGGCTTCTCGCCGCGCGCCCGCGACATTTTCGACAAGTTCGAGTTTGAAACCGAGATCGCCAAGCTGGACGAAGCGAACCGGCTTTTCCTGATCATAAAAGAGTTCTGCTCGGCAGACATCGACCTGTCTCCCAAGGCCATCACCAATCTACAGATGGGCTATCTGTTTGAAGAACTGGTGCGCAAGTTCAACGAGCAAGCGAACGAAGAGGCCGGGGATCACTTCACCCCGCGTGAAGTCATTCGCCTGATGGTGCAGTTGCTGTTCACCGGCGAGGACGGCATCTACGAAAAAGGCATCTATCGCAGCGTCTATGACCCCACGGCGGGTACCGGCGGTATGTTGTCCGAATCAGAGAAGTTCATCTGTGGCGACGGCTTCACAGGCGGGCTGAACCCGGACGCACACATCGAGCTGTTCGGCCAAGAATACAACCCCGAGTCCTACGCCATCTGCTGCTCTGACCTTCTAATCAAGGATGAGCCGATCAACAACCTGATCTATGGCGACACCCTGGGCATTAAGGACGCCAAGAATAAGACCAACGGTTTTGTGCCGCACGACGGTCACCCGGACAAAAAATTTCATTACATGCTGGCCAACCCGCCCTTTGGCGTGGAGTGGAAACCGGAGGAAGAATTCGTGCGCGAGGAGTACGAAGACCAAGGCTTCTCGGGTCGTTTCGGTGCTGGCTTGCCACGCATCAACGATGGTTCGCTGCTCTTCCTGCAGCACATGATCTCTAAGATGCACCAGCCACCAAAGGTTGTCGATGGCAAGAACGTCGGTGGTGACGGCTCCAAGATCGCCATCGTGTTCAATGGCTCGCCCCTGTTTACTGGTGATGCCGGATCGGGCGAGTCCAATATTCGCCGCTGGATCATCGAGCGCGATATGCTAGACGCCCTCGTCGCTTTGCCGGACCAAATGTTTTACAACACGGGCATCTACACCTACGTCTGGATCGTCACCAACAAGAAGCCCCCGCATCGCCAAGGCCAGGTGCAGTTGATTGACGGCACCCGCCACTTCAAGAAGATGGACAAGAGTCTGGGCAACAAGCGCAACGAGCTCTCGGACGACCACATCAAGGAGCTGGTGCGCCTGTACGCCGAGTACGACCACGATGCACAAAGCGAAGTATTGGTCGACGGCAAGCCGGAACGCCGGATTTGCAGCAAGATTTTCGAGAACCGCGAGTTTGGCTTCTTGAAGCTCACCGTTGAGCGCCCCCTGCGCTTGAACTTTCAGGCCAGCGCAGAGCGCATTGCCAGGCTGGATGAGCAGAGCGCCTTCGCCAATCTGGCAAGCAGCAAGAAGCGCAAGGACGATGCAGCCTACCGCGCGGAAGTCGCTGCAGGCCAAGATACACAGGCAGCCATCAAGGCCGCCCTGCAGGGCATGCACAGTGACACGCTGTACCGCAGTCGCCTTGCAGTCGAGGCTGTGCTCGATGCGGTCCTGAAAGAGCTACCCTCCAAGGTTCCCGCGCCGGTGAAGAAAGCCATCCTGGCGGCGCTGTCGGAGCGCGACCCCAAGGCAGACATCTGTCTGGATGCCAAGGGCAACCCGGAACCGGATGTCGATCTGCGCGACACCGAAATCGTGGCTCTACCGGGCGACATTGATTTGCCGCTGCCACTGGGCTACGACAACGAGACTGGCCACGACAAGCTGTTGGCACTGGTGAAAGACCACTGCGAGGATTACCTCAAGACCGAAGTGCTGCCGCATGTGCCGGATGCCTGGATTGACCACAGCAAAACCAAGGTTGGCTACGAAATCCCGCTGACCCGGCACTTCTACATCTATCAGCCCCCGCGCCCGCTGGAAGAAATTGCAGGTGAAATCAGCCAGCTGGAAAAAGACATCATGGCCATGCTGAGTGAGGTGGTGTGATGAGTCATTACGCGGCTTATCAAGCCTACAAACCATCGAATGTGGCATGGTTAGGGGACATTCCTGAGCATTGGGATGTCTGGAAGGTCACTCACGGCTTTAACAAGATCGGCAGTGGCACGACCCCCAAAAGTGACAACCCTATTTTCTATGATGGAGATGTACCTTGGGTGACGACGGCAGAGCTTCGAGAAACAATCATCGCCGATACTGCTCAAAAAGTCACTAAAGAAGCAATCGCTTCATATTCAGCTTTGAAAATATACCCTAAGGGCAGCTTAGCTATTGCGATGTATGGGGCCACCATCGGGCGCCTTGGAATGCTCGGAGTAGATGCGACATTTAATCAAGCGTGCTGTGTTTTTTCGGAGCCAGAAGTTTTCGATACACGGTTTGTCTACTACTGGCTTTGGATGCGTCGCCCAATACTGATTTCACTTTCTAATGGCGGTGGGCAGCCTAATCTCAGCCAAGATGACTTAAAGAAGCTGTGGATTCCAATACCAAGTATTCCAGAGCAACAAGCCATCGCCCGTTTCCTCGATTTCAAAACCGCACAAATTGATGCCCTAATCGCCAAGAAAAAAGTGCTGCTCGACAAGCTGACAGAAAAGCGCACGGCGCTGATCAGCCATGCTGTCACCAAGGGACTTGATCCGTCCGTGGCGATGAAGGATTCAGGGGTGGCGTGGCTGGGTGACATTCCAGTGCATTGGGAGCCTATACGATTGCGGTTTTGCATGAAAACAAACCCTAGCAAAGGAGAGATCAAGCTGAATGATGATGAATTGGTCTCATTCATTCCAATGGAGGCGGTTGGCGAGTTTGGCGGCCTAAATCTCGATGCGGAGAGAGAACTTGGGGAAATTGGCGGGGGATATACGTACTTTGCAGACAACGATGTCGTTGTAGCCAAAATAACTCCGTGCTTTGAGAATGGCAAAGGGGCAATTGCTCGCGGTCTAAAAAACGGAATGGCGTTCGGAACGACAGAACTGCATGTGATGCGCTCGGGCGATACCCTCCTGTCGGATTATCTATTCCACCTCACAATGTCAAATCCGTTTCGATGCATTGGTGAGTCGGAGATGTACGGTGCTGGGGGGCAAAAGCGTGTTCCAGAAACATTCCTCAAGGACTTTCGAATCGGATTGCCGCCTGCAAATGAGCAGCAGGACATCATCGGCTACATCAACAAGGTTAATCGAAAAATTGACCTGCAGATGTCGAAGGCGACAGATGTAATTGGCCGTTTGACCGAATACCGCTCGGCACTCATCACCAACGCCGTGACCGGAAAAATCGACGTGCGTGGTTTTGCGGGGCCCCAGCTAGCCGAAGGGATTGCCTCATGAATGGAGGCAAACCAAAATGGCGTTGAACGCACAAGGCTATTTCAACTGCCTGAAATCCTATCTGAATACCAACCACTACGGCGAGCCGCAGGCGAGTGGCAGCGAGGTGGTATTGAAGGAGAAAGTATTCGGCCAAAGCGGCAGCAAGCCCATTGAATATAAGGTGACCTTGCAGGTCACGGGCGAAACCTTGGTGATCAAGCTGGACACCAAGAAGAATGGCTCATCACTGCCGCTGTTCCACTTTCTGGACGATACCGCGAAACCCTGGTCGAAGCGCTGTGACTTCGTGGTGTTCAACCTGCGCAAGAACAAGCTGCATGTGTACTGCCTTGAGTTCAAATCAGAGAGCATCCCGCACGACGTGCCAGATCAGTTGAAAGCCAGTGTGGATTGGCTCAAGGCGCTGCACGCCACCATCAATGCCTATACCACCAAACGCAGCGCTATTCATGCCACCAAGTACGTTTTGAGCAATCATCCAGACCCGACGCCGTATCTGGATGAGGATGGCAAGTACCTTCAGCGCGATCACACGATACGCCACTACCGCTATGCCGATCTGAATGGCATGGCGCTGGCGGATATGGAAAACAGCAACATTGAGGTGATTCGCTAACAGGCTGAATCCAACGCATTTAAAGGGTGAGAGAGATGCACAAAGAAATCGACTTTGAAAACGACATCGAGCACGCTCTAATCAGCAGTGGCGGCTACGAAAAAGGTGACCCCGACACCTACGACCCGGAAAGCGCGCTATTCCCGACGGATGTCGTTACCTTTGTGCAGAAGACGCAGCCCAAGATTTGGACGCGCCTGACTCAACTCGACGCAGCCAAATCGTCCGCGATGCTGCTGGACAGCTTGGTGAAGGAGCTTGCCGCCAAAGGGGCATTGGCAATCTTGCGCGAAGGGTTTAAGTGCGTGGGCAAGACGGTGCGGCTGGCCTACTTTGCGCCCAACACCGGGCTAGACCCCGCGAGCACCGAACGTTACGACGACAACCGTTTGACCATTGTACGGCAGGTCAAGACCAAGAGCGGGGCCATCCCCGACGTGGTGTTGGCAGTGAATGGGTTGCCCGTGGCCACGCTGGAGCTGAAAAACCCGATGTCCGCCACGCGATGGAGCGTGGAGAACGCGAAGTACCAGTATCGGTTTGAGCGTGACCCCAAGGAGCTGCTGTTTGCCTTCAAGCAGCGTTGTTTGGTGCATTTCGCAGTGGATACCGAGCTGGTGTTCATGACCACCAAACTGGAGGGCAAGGACACCTTCTTCCTACCCTTTAACCTGGGGCAGGATAACGGTGCTGGCAACCCGCCAACAGCGGGCGATGTGCGTACCACCTACCTTTGGAACAAGGTGTTGACCCGTGACAGCATGATGGACATCCTGGCCCGTTTCATTCACTTGGATGTCGACGATAAGACGGTCGTCACTGAAAAGGGTATCAAGCGCCACCGCAAAGAGTCGATGATTTTTCCGCGCTACCATCAGCTGGATGCGGTTCGGGCACTGACAGACCACGCGCAGGCGCATGGTTCGGGACACAACTACTTGATCCAGCATTCGGCAGGCTCTGGCAAATCGAACTCGATTGCATGGCTGGCGCACCGCCTCTCCAGCCTGCACGACGCCAACAACGAGAAGATCTTCCATTCGGTAGTAGTGATCACTGACCGGCGTGTTCTCGACCAGCAGCTACAAGACACGATCTTTCAGTTTGAGCACAAGCTGGGCGTGGTGCAAAAGATCGATGAAAACACACAGCAGTTGGCAAAGGCGCTGGCCGATGGCGTGCCGATCATCATTTCCACGATCCAGAAGTTTCCCTTCATCACCCAAGCTATCCGCACGATGGAGGCTAACGGCAAAGGGGTGGCCATTTCGACGGCCGGCAAGCGTTTCGCGGTGATCGTGGACGAGGCGCACAGCTCGCAAAGTGGTGAAACCGCAATGGAGCTGCGCAAGATCCTGAACAAGGACGGCATTGAATCCGCGATTGCAGAGCAGTTGTTGGATATGGATGACGATGCCTTGAGCGAAGAGGCAAAGAAGGAGCTGCTGCGCGAACAACTCAAGCGAGCCAAGCAACCTAACTTGAGTTTCTTTGCCTTCACCGCAACGCCCAAGTTCAAGACACTTGCTGTTTTCAATGAACCCGGCCCCTCTGGCCGCGCGCCTTTTCACCACTACAGCATGCGGCAGGCTATCGAGGAAGGCTTCATTCACGACGTGCTGGCGCACTACACCTGCTACAAGCGCTACTACAAGCTGATCCAGAAGGTGGAGGCTGATCCAGAGGTGCCGCGCCGCAAGGCCGCCCGCGCACTGGCACGGTTCGTCGAGTTTCACGACTACGAGATCGCACAGAAAGTCGAAGTGATCGTGGAGCACTTCCGCACCCATACCCGCCACAAAATTGGCGGTCGGGCCAAAGCGATGGTGGTGACCGGCTCGCGTGAGCACGCTGTGCGCTACAAGCTAGGGTTCGATAAGTACATCAAGGACAAGGGCTACACCGACGTGAAGTCGCTGGTGGCGTTCTCTGGAGAAATCACACTCAAAGAGTTCGCCGATAAAAAGTTCACCGAAGTGAGCATGAACAACGGCATCAAGGAATCCGAGCTGCCGGAGAAGTTCAACACCGAGGAATACCAAGTCTTGCTGGTGGCCGAGAAGTACCAGACGGGTTTTGACCAGCCGCTGTTGCACAGCATGTATGTCGACAAGCGCTTGTCTGGCATCCAGGCGGTACAGACACTCTCGCGCCTGAACCGAACGACACGAGGCAAGACCGACACGTTCGTACTCGATTTTGTCAACGAACCCGCGGACATCTACTCCGCCTTCAAGCCTTATTATGAAACGACGGACAAGGGCGACGACACCGATCCGCAACAGCTCAACACGCTTGCGCATACGCTGGCTGGCTGGAAAATTTACACTGAGACAGAGGTCAGTGCTTGGTGCGAAATTTGGTTCCGCAATCGGTTAAACCCCACTGGCGGCGAGCACAAGAAATTAAATGGCCTGCTCGATGTGGCGATCGAGCGATTCAAGAAACTAGAAGAAGAAGATCAGAACCTGTTCAAAGGGCAGTTGATCAGCTTCCGAAATCTATACAGCTTTGTTTCTCAGATCGTGCCTTACCAAGATTCCGATCACGAGAAGCTGTACACCTATGCCCGTTTCCTGCTGACCAAGCTACCACGCACGACGGATAACCGAACAGTTCAAGTCGATGATGAAATCGAACTTAAGTACTACCGCCTCCAAAAAATCAGCGAAGGTGCAATTGATCTGAAGGTTGGTGAAGCCGAGGCACTCTATGGAGCGACAGATGTTGGCACCGGTCAAGCCGACGAGGATGTGCAGCTTTCGACTTTGGTTGGGAAGCTTAATGAACGATTTGGGACAGAGTTCACTCCTGCCGACCAACTGTTCTTCGACCAAGTTCGTGAGACGGCTGTGGGCAACGAGCAGTTACGGCAGGCGGTTATGGCGAACAGCATCGAAAACTTTGAGCCAGTCTTCAACAAGCAGCTTGAAAACCTGTTTATTGAACGTATGGACGGAAATGAAGAAATTTTCGTTCGCCTGATGAATGATGAGGCATTCAGGAATGTCGCTGCAAGTCATTTGATGCGTGCGGTCTATCAGCAGATTCGAACAATCGACCAGACTGACAAGGCGAACAAATGAACGATGACACCCTATGCTGTAAAGAGCAAGTTGCGGCGCTGCGCCGCGAAGCCGAGCGACTGGAAGAGGACGCCATATATTCCAGTAAAGGACATTTTAACGCGGAGGATACATGGGTACGCCGCAACTACTGGCTGGGTGTCCCGGCCACCGTTCTCGGCGCTATCGCCGGAGCCACGCTGATCAAGAGCCAACCTGAATGGGCGACAGCTTTCACCCTTTTGGCTTCATTGCTCACCGGATTGATGACTTTTCTCAAGCCTAACGAGCGCGCGGCAATGCACCGGGCCGCTGCTGGACAGTTCCTAGCTCTTCGGAATGATGCTCGACTTTTCCGCGAGATCGATCTGCTTCAGCCGGATCGAATGGGCGAGCTCCCCGAAAGACTGAAGGAGCTTTCGGCAGCGCGCAATGAGTTGAACTTGAAAAGCCCCAGCATTCCACGTCGAGCATTTGTTGCTGCGCGAAAAGGAATCGAAGAAGGCGAAGCCACCCACAAAGTGGACAAGGAGGAATGACAGGATGTCGGTATTGCGTTTTCTGACGAACACGGCCAGCAGTGCTGTGCTTTCTGCAACCGAGCAGTCGTCAATTGCGACCTCGATCACAACGCTTCAATCCCGGATGTCGCTGCACTTTGACAGCGGCGCAATCGCGCAGCATTTTCGATTCGGATCGTCAACGCGGGGCACGATCTTGCCACGCTCAATGGATGAACACTCCGACATTGATTACATGGTGGTTTTTAGCGACGGTAGCGCCACCCCTCAGACCTACCTGAATCGATTGAAAGCCTTCGTCGAAAAGTGGTATGGCTCATCGGAAATCTACCAGTCCAGCCCGACCATCGTTCTCGAGCTGAACCACATCAAGTTCGACTTGGTGCCCGCGACGAAAACGTGGCTTGGAGAGCTTCAGATTCCCAAGGGGGCGGGTGGCTGGATGAGCACGAACCCAAACGCTTTCAATGCGACCCTTGATGCAAAAAACAAGGAACACAAATCACTGATCAAGCCCACCGTACGTCTGTTCAAGTACTGGAATGCAACCGCTGGATTCCCGTTTCAATCCTACGAGATGGAGAAATGGGTCTGCGGCCTGAGCTTTTGGTTCCAGGCGAATCAGAAGGACTACTTTTTTGCGGTTATCGAAAACCTCACTACCAGCACGTCGTACTCACAGCGGATGAACAACGAGATCACTCGCGCAAAGAATATCGTGGCCAGTGTCAGGCAGTACGAGAAGGATGAGATGCCGGTAACGGCTGAGAACGAGATCAAGAAGTTGTTCAGGCTTTGAGGGAAATTTCTATGGCATTGAATCTGGCGAAGGCCGTACTGGATTGTTTGAAGTCCCAGCACGAAGAGAAGCTGACAGCAAGGCAGATCGCCGAGTGGATCTTTAGCACTTACCCTGCAGAGTGTCAGGAGAAGAAAGCCAACAGCCAGGGCGGGTACATCAAAACCGACGGCGACCTTGTGCAACAGCTGGTTGCGGAAATCGGATCACGGCGTCCAAGTTTACAGAAGAGACATCCGGAGTTGAAGACCACCGAGGGTCGGCCACGCAAGTATTACTACACGGAAAAGTCTGACATCGCCGAAGTCGCGGCGGCCGAGAGTGCGGCTACTACCGCTATGGTAGACGCTGAGGGCAAGGCCATGGGTGAGCATGCGATGTACCCGTTGCTCTCGCTGTATCTGTGGGAAGAGTTCGGCGTCTATTCGAAGCGCATCGACGAGAAGCGCTCATCGAATAAGCGAGGGCCGAACGGTAACCGTTGGCTGTACCCGGACGTGGTCGGGATGGAGGACTTGGGCGCTGAGTGGCACCAGGAGGTGCGGGACTGCGTGAATCAGTATTCCGACAAGCGTACCAAGCTTTGGTCGGTCGAGGCCAAGTTGCTTGTCAATCGTTCGAACGTGCGTGAATGTTTCTTCCAAGCAGTTTCAAACTCGTCGTGGGCCAATTTTGGCTACCTGGTTGCAGCGGAGATTGAAGGTCAGGACACGCTCAAGGAACTGCGAATGCTATTCGCGGCCCACGGCATCGGCCTAATCAAACTGGATGCTGACAATCCGGCAGAAAGTCAGGTCCTAATTCCAGCCCGCGAAAGGGACGAAATCGATTGGGACATGGCCAACCGGCTGGCCACTGAGAACCGGGACTTTCTGGAATATGTGAAGTTAGTCAAGCAGTTCTACCAGACCGGCGAAGCGCGGCTGTCGGATTGGGATGCGCCCGACGCGACGAACTAAAGCCAGTTACCGTTCAGGCTGCAAGAGAAACTCCTGGTTGTTGAGATAGTCACCGGAAATAGACCTGACACAAGGACTTTTTGTTCGTCTTAAATTTTGATCTCGTGGTCCTAAAACGAAGAGGCCCATGCATCGCTGCATGGGCCTCTTAGATAGTTTGCCAGGTTATGGTTCCCAAATTGCCAGGAATTGGGAACGTCTACAACAGCTTAGACGTCGATGTTGCCTGCGCGCAGTGCGTTGGTCTCGATGAAGTTCCTACGCGGTTCCACATCATCTCCCATCAGCGTAGTGAAGATCTGGTCAGCGGCAATCGCGTCTTCGATCTGCACCTTCAGCAGACGGCGGACGGTTGGGTCCATGGTGGTTTCCCACAGCTGCTCTGGGTTCATCTCGCCCAGACCTTTGTAGCGCTGCTTGGAAACGGTGCGTTCCGCTTCGTCGCGCAGCCACTGCATGGCGTGGTGGAAGTCGACCACGGCGCTTTCCTTGGTGCGCTCGCCTTCGCCGCGGCGGATCACGGCGCCTTCGCCGATCAGGCCGGTGAAGG
>Ga0209050_1001236_pt1 | contig 29567 bp, 28 predicted proteins | sample Araplavi_mTSA_r2_FD_184276 | JGI IMG/M metagenome (GOLD analysis project Ga0209050, IMG submission 184276) | Arabidopsis root microbial communities from North Carolina, USA - plate scrape MF_Cvi_mTSA_r2 (SPAdes) (version 2) | ecosystem: Host-associated > Plants > Roots > Endosphere | place: USA... | reverse complement strand
AGATATGCTTCGAGAAGCACGTCGCACCACCCAGACCTGGCACGGCTTCCTCGATGACTTCGTTGACGATCCCGAACTCGCCACTCGCTTCAAGGCCCAACCACCGCGGTAACAATCGGACGGTTACCGGGCGGGGGTGGATTCCGGCTTCTCGGGATATCGGGTTGCTGGGGGAGTCCTTTCCGCGCGGGCGAGGTGGGCGCCTGGCTGAGGGCGATCCCAGCTTTCGCCGGGATGACGAAGAAGGTGGCGCTTCGGCTGGCGATGTCGGGTCGGACGAGGCTCTCAAGGAGGGCGCTCCGGGTCGGCAGGGCGCGGCGGAAAGGGTCGGGGAGCGCGAGGGCGATGGCCCTCGCACTTCTCCTTCTTCTTCACCCTTGGATAACTCGCGCTGGTCCCCCGCGCGGAAGGTTCGGTTTCTGCATTATCTGGCCGAGAAGGGCGATGTGCGGGCGGCGGCGGCACGGGTGGGGATGTCGCGGCAGTCGGCTTATGTGTTGCGGCGGCGGGATACCGCTTTTGCGCTCGGGTGGGAGGCGGCGTTGGGGCTGGCGCGGCGGCATGTCGAGGAAGTGCTGGCGACGCGGGCGCTCGACGGGGTGGAGGAGCCGGTCTTTTACCATGGCGAGCAGGTGGCGGTGCGGCGGCGCTATGACGCGCGGCTGTTGCTGGCGCATCTGGCGCGGCTGGACCGGGCGGCGGAGGGCGGTCTGGCCGAGCGGTTCGATGAGGTGCTGGCGGTGGTCGCGGGCGAGGGGCCGGTGGAGCTGGTGCCGGTTTCGGTGTCGGTATCGGCGGAGCTGCTGCCTCCGGCACGCGAGGATTACGCCAAGGCGGCGGGGGCCTTGCTTCAGGACGAGGCGGACCGGCAGTGGGAGCAGGCCGTGGCGGCGGGCGAGGCGGGGGTGGAGGACGAGCCCGATGCGCGCGTGGCGGTCTGGCGGGAGGTGGCAGCGCGGGACTGGGACGGCTGGCGTCGGCGCGCGGAGGGGGAGGTCGATGCGGTGGTGGCGGAGGCCTGCGGGGACTTGCCGCCGATGGAGTTCAAGTCGCTGGGCGGGAGGCGCGGCTTTTTGCGCTCTGGACCGTGTAAACCGTGTCAACCTGCTGGGGGCAGGGGCGGTGATTTAAAGCTCGGCCGGGAACCCGACGCGGGGTGCGATGTTATCATGGGTGAAGGTCGGCGCGGTGCTTCCCCCACCCCCTCCGTTACCGCGTCGACCTTCTCTTTTTCAGAGAATTGCGCGGGTTACTCGTCTTCGGTGAGGACGGCGAGTTCGACTTTGCCGGAGCCCATGCGGGCGATGCCGATTTCCTTCGCGGCGGCCTCGGAGAGGTCGATCACGCGGTTGGAGTGGAACGGGCCGCGGTCGTTGACGCGGACCATGACGGAATCGCCGGTCAGTGCGTTGGTGACGCGCAGCATGGTGCCGAAGGGTAGCGAGGGATGGGCGGCGGTGAGGTCGTCCGGGTTGAAGCGCTCGCCGCTGGCGGTACGGGCGCCGCGGAGCGAGTGGCCGTAGAAGCTGGCGGTGCCGCCCTTGATGGCCTCGAACTCCTGGGTCTGCTCGTCGAGCGACTGCGGCAGGGCGGCGACGGGCGTGATGGTTGCGGGGGCAGCGATGATCGCGGCGGGTGCTTCTGCTGCGGCCTTTGCGGGCGCCAGCTTCGACTCGGCGATCGCCGAGGAGGCCGGCGCTACCAGCATGGCAGCGGTGGCAAGTGCAAAGCCGATGCGCGCAAGTCGCTGGGCTTTATGCGGTTGGTTGTGCTTCCCCGTCATGGCGAGGAGTCCTACAGGCAGTTCGTCGCTCTGGGGACCCATGCAAAAGCGGCCCGTCGCACTTTGGCAACGGGCCGCCGGATGTCGTTAAGACGTTGAAAGGATTCGGGAGGCCGAATCCGGGGCGCTTACTTCGCGTCGCGCTGGGCGAGCAGGCGGAGTCGCAGGGCGTTCAGCTTGATGAAACCGGCTGCGTCCTTCTGGTCGTAGGCACCGGCATCGTCCTCGAAAGTGACGTGGCGTTCGGAGTAGAGCGAGTCCGCCGACTTGCGGCCGACGACCGAGGCATTGCCCTTGTAGAGCTTGAGGCGAACGGTGCCGTTCACGCGGGCCTGCGAGTGATCGATGGCGGCCTGCAGCATCTCACGCTCCGGTGCGAACCAGAAGCCGTTGTAGATGAGCTCAGCATACTTCGGCATCAGCTCGTCCTTGAGGTGCGCGGCGCCGCGGTCGAGCGTGATCTGCTCGATGCCGCGATGGGCGCGGGCGTAGATCTCGCCGCCCGGCGTCTCGTACATGCCGCGCGACTTCATGCCGACGAAGCGGTTCTCGACGAGGTCGAGGCGGCCGATGCCGTGCTTGCGGCCGAGGTCATTGAGCGCGGTGAGCAGCGAGGCGGGGCTCATGGCCACGCCGTTGAGCGCGACGCCGTCACCCTTCTCGAAGTCGATGGTGATGTATTCCGGTGCGTCCGGCGCGTCTTCCGGGTTGACGGTGCGCGAGTAGACGTAGTCGGGGGTCTCTTCCCACGGATCTTCCAGAACCTTGCCTTCGGACGAGGTGTGGAGGAGGTTCGCGTCGGTCGAGAACGGGCTTTCGCCGCGCTTGTCCTTGGGGACCGGGATCTGGTGCTGCTCGGCCCAGGCGATGAGGGCGGTGCGGCTGGTCAGGTCCCACTCGCGCCAGGGGGCGATGACCTTGATGTTCGGATCGAGCGCGTAGGCCGAAAGTTCGAAGCGGACCTGGTCGTTGCCCTTGCCGGTGGCGCCATGGGCGACGGCATCGGCGCCGGTATCGTGGGCGATCTCGATCAGGCGCTTGGAGATCAGCGGGCGGGCGATCGAGGTGCCGAGGAGATAGTCGCCTTCGTAGCGGGCATTGGCGCGCATCATCGGGAAGACGAAGTCGCGCACGAATTCCTCGCGCAGGTCGTCGATATAGATGTTCTCGTCCGGCAGGCCCATCAGCTTGGCCTTGGCGCGCGCGGGTTCGAGTTCCTCACCCTGGCCGAGGTCGGCGGTGAAGGTCACCACTTCGCAGTTGTAGGTGACCTGAAGCCACTTGAGGATGACGCTGGTGTCGAGGCCGCCGGAGTAGGCGAGGACGACCTTCTTGATGCTGTCGGACATGGGCGCGGGCTCCGAAGGAATGGGCATGGGATTCGGGACGCGCGCCTATCAGCACGCGCCCCCTTTCGCAATGAAGTAAAGCGCCGGGCCTATTCGGCCAGCAGCGCCTTTTCCGCGGCGCCCATGTAGTCGCGGGTGAGCGGCAGGGCGTGGCGGCTGCGGGCGTACTGGATCTGGTAGTTGCACATGCCGCCGCTTTCGAAGGCGGCGGTGGCGCCCGCGAGATAGAAGATCCACATGCGATAGAAGCGCTCGTCCATCAGGTTCACGATGGCTTCCTTGTTGGCGACGCAGCGCTTGTACCATTCGCGCAAGGTGAGGGCGTAGTGGAGGCGCAGGTTCTCAACGTCGGTGGCGATCAGGCGGAACTTCTCGCTGGCCGCGACGGTCTCGCTGAGGGCGGGGATGTAGCCGCCGGGGAAGATGTACTTGCGGGTGAAGGCGTCGGTCGAGCCGGGGCCGCCCATGCGGCCGATCGTGTGGAGCAGCATCACGCCGTCGTCGGTGAGCAGGTTGCCGACCGCCTTGAAGAACTGGCCGAACTGCGCCTGCCCGACGTGCTCGAACATGCCGACCGAGACTATGCGGTCGAACTTGGCGCCGCGCGCGGCGAGGTCGCGGTAGTCGACGAGTTCGAACGTCACCTTGTCCGCCACGCCCGCCTGTTCCGCGCGCTCGCGGGCGAGGGCGAGCTGTTCCTCGCTGAGGGTGATGCCGAGCACCGAGGCTCCGGCATGCTTGGCGAGGTAGATCGCCATGCCGCCCCAGCCGCAGCCGATGTCGAGCACGCGCTGGCCCGGTTCGAGCGCCAGCTTGGCGGCGATATGCGCGAGCTTGGCGGTCTGCGCCTGCTCCAGCGAGATGTCCGGCTGCGGCCAATAGGCGCAGGAATACTGCATGTGCTCGATATCGAGGAACAGGTTATAGAGTTCGTTGCCGATATCGTAGTGGTGGGCGATGTTCTTCTTGGCGCTCGCCGCCTTGTTGATGCCGTCGACCAGCGTGACGACTTTGCCCTTCAGCTTCTTGAAGGCGGTATGTTCGTGAAGCTCGCCGCCCTTGTCCCACTTGGCATTGGCGCGGATCAGTTCGACCATGTCCATGATGTCGCCCTGCTCGATGACGAGCTGACCGTCCATGAAGGCCTCTGCCGCGCCGAGCCGGGGGTCGGTGAGGATGCGCCGTTCACCGGCCTTGTCGGTGAAGCGGATGCGGACATCCGGGAAGCCGGGGGTGGGGGTGCCGAAGCGCTTCACGCTGCCATCGGGGCGGGCGACCTCCAGCACGCCCTGACGGACGCCGCGCTGGAGGAAGTGATCGAGAATTCCCATTACCATCAACCATTTGTGAGAGGCGCTGCGGCCCGGTGCAAGAGGGTTCGCTCGTCCTATGGGCAAGCGATGCGACGGAATTGTTACTGGCGTGCGAGAAAGAGAACGTCGCGCGGCTGCGCGAGGAGGTGTTGGCCGGAATCGACGTAGAGCGTCTCGCCGCTGGCCAGCCAGCCTTGCGAGAGGAACAGGGCGGCGGAGGCGACATCGTCCGGGGTGGTCTTGCGGCCGAGCAGGTTCATGCGGTGCGAGACTTCGGTTTCCGCCTCGGTCTGGTCGTGGCTGGCGAGGATCGCGCCGGGGGCAAGGCCGTAGATCCGGTCGTCCTCGTGAACGCGGGCCATCGACAGCATTGGGATCGTCGCGGCGAGGGCGTGCTTGCTCATCGTGTAGGAGAAGAAATCCGGGTTCGGATTGAGCAGTTTCTGGTCGGTGACGTGGATCACCCGCCGCCCGCCTTTGGCGCGGGCATGGGCGAGGAAGGCTTGCGCCAGCCGGGCCGGGGTTCCGGCATTGACGCGCATGGCTTTCTCGAACGTCTGCGGATCGAGCGTCTCGGCGGTGTCGAGGTCGAACATTCCCGCGCAGTTCACCAGCACGCGCCAGTCGGGCAGGCGGGCGGCAAGCTCTTCGACCATAGCGGGACCGGCGTGCCAGTCGTTCAGTTCGCAGCCGACGATTTCGGACGAGGGCAGCTCCGCCGCCAGCGCTTCGGCCTGATCCCGCGAATGGCCGTAGTGGATGATGACGTGCCATCCCGCGGCGCCGAACATGCGGGCGATGGCCGCGCCGATCCGCTTGGCACCGCCGGTTACCAGCATGGCAGGCCGCTCGCCCGTCATGCGCGGCGGCCCACAGGTTGACACGGTTTACACGGTCCTGGGAGAAAATTTCCGGCGCCCCCGCCATCCTGTCCGGTTCGGCGGGAGAGGCGGCGTGGCGAGAGAAGGAGGCAAACGATCATTGCCGGGCATAGGAGCACAGACCGGACCTGTAGGAAAGGCCTGTCGGTGTTTTCATATACTTCCGTTTAGATCGGCTATACCGCGAGCGAGGGCACCGGCATCACGGCAGTACTGGTGCCATGCAGCGGCGCGGGCATGCCGGTCATTGCCTGATGGCGCAGCGCGAAGTCGGCCGCGTAGAAGCGGTGCAGGAAGTCGAGCTGGCGGGGCGTCGGGCGCCAGTCGGTTTTGCGCCCGCTGGTCTCCTGACTGCGGTTGAACTCGGGCAGGCTGGAGAGTTCCTCGCGGCCGAGGCATCTGCCGATCTCGCCGATCTGCTCGTAGGGGATGAGCCGGTCGACTGCCGGGCGTCCGTGGGCGTCGAGCACGTACCAGCTTTGCGGCCGGAAGATATGGTCGATGCCGAAGGGCGAGCGTGCCTCGGCAAGGTGCTCGATGGCGTCGTCGATCGTCCGGAACGCGGCGTAACGCTCGCGGAACGGCGTGGAGACGGTGCGGTGGCGGGTGCCGCCCGTGCGGGCATAGCGGAACGCGGAAAGAAAGCGGTCAACCGGGTCGCGGACGAGCGCGAAGCTCGGCAGGTCGAGCAGATCGGGCGCGGCCTTGGCGTAGTACCGGATCGAGCAGTGCTTCATCTGGGCGCCGTAGAGACGGTCGCAGATCGAGGTTCCGGCGTTCTTGGGGACGTGGATGAACAGCAGGCCGTTGTCACGGATGCGGTCTATGCGGCGCCGCCGCTTGCCGTCCAGCCAGGGGCGCAGGCCGTGGCGGGAGAGGCGTTCGGGAATATCGCTGACGAGGCTTACGCCGAAGGTCGATGCGAGGAGGCGGTTGACGCCGGTGGTGCCGGTAGTCCGTTCGAGATCGGGAGCCATGGCCCGAGGGCTTAGGCATATCCCGTCGCGGGGGGATTTCGAAATATTTCAATCGTGGCAGGTATCGGACGCGCCGTCCCGAGGGGCGGCGCGTCGTGGTTTTTCGTAGATCAGCGGCAGCGGGGGCGGCTGTTGTTGCGGTCGATCGAACGGCCGAGCAGGGCACCGGCGCCTGCACCCAGGATGGTGCCGGTGGCGCGATCGCCGCGCGTGTCGATGGCGCGACCGGCCAGGGCACCGGCGACGCCGCCGATCAGCAGGCCAGTGGTGCCGTTCGACTTCTTGCAGCGATAACGGCCGTCATTGCCGCGCCAGTAGCGCACGCCGTTGTCGGTGCGGTGGTAACGGCGGTGATCGCGGGCTTCGGCGACTTCGGTGACGGCGAGCGTGGCGGGAACGGTGATCGCGGCCAGCAGGGCTGCGGTGATGGCTTTGCGCATCTGAAAATCCTTCCGGGTTGAATGTCTTGACGACCGGACCCCGCCTTTCCACCGGGCGCCAAAACGGAGGATGAACATTTGCGTCAAATTGACGATACACGCCGAAGCGAGGCCTTTCGTCGGTGAAATGTGCCGTTCGCTCAACTCGTCAGTTTTCCGAAGGGCAGCAGCTTGCGGGCGAGGCTCGCCGCGGTCTTGCGGTCGCCCGCGCGGAGGGCGGGGAGGATGGCCAGGGCGCCGCGCTTCATCTGCGTATCGAGCGGGGTGGGGGTGGGCGCCTTGGCGGCGGCCTCCGCCCAGCGCCGGACCTGGGCGATGTCCGCCTGCTCCTTGCGGATCTGCATCAACGCGGCGAGGCCCGGATAGAAGGCGCGGTCTCCGCCGAGCGTAACGGCGCGGGTGAGCGCGGTTTCACCGGCCTGGGTCTTCGCGCCCAGCGCGGTGCGGGCGAGGAAGCCGCCAAGCTGGTCGATCGCGTCGAGATGCCAGCCCGCGATCACCATCTGCGCTTCGGCATCGCGCGGGTTCTGGGCCGCGAGCTTTTCGAAGATGCCGAGCGCGGCGCGGGCGTCCGATCGGCTGCGGGTGAGCTTGGCACGGTAGCCGATGGCGATTCCGCGCTGGAGTGTCGCTTCGTGGTCGCCGGGGCGAGCGGCCAATATCCGGTCGGACGCGGCGATGGCCTGGCCGATCAGGGCAAGCGCCTTGGCCTTGTCCGGCGCCTGGAAGGCCGCGGTGGTCAGCAATTCGCGCGGCGTGTCCGCCATCGCCGGGGACGAGGAAACGGTATATATCGCGCAGAGGGCGATCAGCGTCGGACGGTACACGCACTCTCCTTGACTGGAAGGAGGCGGCACGATGACCGATGATCGCGGCAGAGGCCAGCCCCTATCGCCCGCTCGATGGCCGAGACTGTGTCGGTGCACACGAATTTGACGTCGGGAAACGTTGTCTTACAAAACTTATCGCCTTGCCCGCGCATGCAGTGCCTCCGCGCGAGATCGCGGATTTCGATGAAAAGCGCAGTTTTTCAAGGCCTGTCGAGCGTTTTCGAATCGCATCCCGCGGCCTGCGGCTCTCCCTTACGTATAATTACGAATGGCGTTGAAAGCGATCTGTTAACTATCCGGGCCTATCGAGCCTAAGGGGTTAAACGGGGTTCTTTCGAAATGAAAAGCCAGGGCTTGCGCAGTGTCGCTGCCGGGACGGGGCTGTCGGTGGCGGCGACCCTGCTGTTGCTGCAACTGGCGGCTTTCCTGCCCGGCTTTGCGATGCCGGTGCAATTGCTGGTGCTCGGCGTGGTCGTGGCGCTGGCCGTCTCGGCGCCGGTCTGCATCGTACTGATGCGCCAGCAGCTCAGGATCGCCGCGCTCCATGGCGAACTGGCCCAGGCGTTCAAGCGGCTCGAACGCACGTCCCGCGTCGACGGCATGACCGGGCTGATCAATCGCGATGTCTTCATCGAAATGACGCGCGACGTCATGGCGGATCGCGACGGCTGGCTGATCGTGGCGGACGTGGACCATTTCAAGCAGATCAACGACGATTTCGGCCACGGTGTGGGCGACCGTGTGCTGGTCGCGATCGGCAATACGATCCAGCACAACTTGCGCGCCGGAGACTTGTGCGGGCGGCTCGGCGGCGAGGAGTTCGGCCTGTTTCTCCATGCCCGCAGCAGCCGCGAGGCCCTTGCCGCCGCCGAGCGCCTGCGCCGGGCGGTGGAGCAACTGGCGGTCTCGACATTTGCCGGGGGCGAGGTTGCGCCCACGCTGAGCCTCGGCGTGGCGGCGACGCGGGGGCTGTCGCTGCCGGAGGCGATGCGACGGGCCGACGAAGCGCTCTACGATGCCAAGCGGCAGGGGCGGAACCGCACGGTCTCCGCTGCGGATCCTTCCGCCGACAACCATCTGCGGCTGGTGACTTCCGGAAAAGCCTGACGACAAAAAAACGGCGCGCCATGAAAGGATGGCGCGCCGTTTTTTCGTCCTGTCGCGGGTCAGCGCCTCAGCGGCACTTCACTTCGCCTCGATCGATCTCCCGTCCGAGGAGGCCACCGGCGACGCCGCCGATGATCGCGCCGAGCGTCTGGTCGCCGCGACCGGCGATCGTGTGGCCGGCGAGAGCCCCGGCTCCGGCGCCGATGATCAGGCCGGTGGTTCCGTTGTCGCGCTTGCAATAGTAGCGCCCGTCGTTGCCGCGCCAGACGCGGTCATTGCGGCCGAGGCGGCGGGGTTCGCGATAGCGGCCGCGATTGTCGTAACGGCTGCGGTCGTACCGGTCCCGGTCGTAGCGGCCGTGGTTGTCATGACGGTCGCGGCGCCAGTCCTGGGCGGCGGCGGGGGTGGCAAGCGGGAGAACCAGAGCGGCCATGGCGAACGCCAAAAGGGTCTTTTTCATCGCGGTGTCCTTCCTGAGAACGTATTTTCGTGACGGCATAACGAACCGAATGCGCCCTTGCTCCACAACCGCGAATGAACCACGGGAAATACCCTGGAAGCCGCATGTCGCCTCGACGTCGCAACCGTGCAAAAATAGCGCCAAATGATGGGAATTGAAAGGGAATGCGGATCATGACACTCGATCTTGTCGATGTTTTCGGTTCCGGCTCGCTGACCGGGAATCCGTTGGCGGTCGTGCATGGGGGCGAGGATCTGGATGCGGCGGCGATGCTGCGGATCACGCGCTGGCTGGGCTTTTCGGAGACCACATTCCTGCTGCCGCCGACCGACCCCGCGGCGGACTACCGCGTGCGAATCTTCTATCCGGCGGGCGAACTGCCTTTCGCCGGACATCCGACGCTGGGCAGCGCCCATGCCTGGCTGGCGGCAGGCGGCGTTCCCAAAGTTGCGGGCAAAGTGATCCAGGAATGCGGCATCGGTCTCGTCGAAGTGCGGCAGCAGCAGGACATGCTGGCCTTCCGCGCGCCGGATTTGCGCCGCTCGGGCCCGCTGGATGCGGCGGACCGGGCCGAGACGATCCGCCTCTGCGGTGTGGACGAAAGCGAGGTGATCGCCGCCGTCCATGCCGCCAACGGTCCCGGTTGGAAGCTGCTGCACCTCGCATCCGCCGAAGCGGTCCTCGCCGCCGAACCGGCGCCGCGCGCACCGCTGCACACCGATGTCGCCCTGCTCGGACCCTGCGCGCCCGGCTCTCCGGCGCAGTTCGAAGTGCGCGCCTTCTTCGCCGACCCGGCGGGCCGCATGGTGGAAGACCCGGTGACGGGCAGCCTCAATGCGGCCGTGGCACAATATCTCTTTGCCGAAGGGCTGGCTCGGGAAAGCTATGTCGCGGCGCAGGGACGCAAGGTCGGCGCGGACGGGCTGGTCCACTGCCGACAGGAGGCCGACGGCTCGATCTGGGTCGCGGGGCGGGTCGAGACGGTCTCGGCAGGCGGGGCGCTGCCGGGACCGTTCTGATTTCGGCGCCTCAGCCCGGTTTTTTGGGCAAGGCGATTTCGGCGCTGCCGGTGCACATCGTCTTGCCGTTCTGGTTGGTCATCAGATGCTTGACGTGGACGAGATGGCGACCATCCTCGTCCACCGATTTCTCGGTGACTTCGGCGGTCTGGATCGTCACGTCACCGGTGAGGGCCGGGCCGCGGTAATTGGCGATGGAGTGGACGACCATGCCGTGCTCGCCCGCCCAGCCGGAGAGGAAGTCCGTGACCCATGAGCCCATCGAGGCGCCGTAGCCGTAACCACGCGGCATGCCGATGCGGCGCGCGTACTTGGGGAACAGATGTCCGCGCGAGGGGCCGTAATAGGCGCCGTCGGTAAGCGCCGGATTCACCCGCATCATGTCGGGGTCGTTCTCGTACCCGGCCATTTCGCGGGTGAAACCCAGCGCTTCGAGGTCGTTCTTGCGCAAGTCCATCGTCCCCCAGGTGTTGACGATATAGGCGCGCCATTCGGTGGCGAAGCTGGCGATCGAGTGGGGGCCGAACACGCGCTCCGGAAGCTGGTCTCCCACGGTGACGTCATCCCACCAGCGTTCCTTGTGACCCAGATCGTGGAGCATCTGCACCCAGGCGAACTTGCGGTCTTCCATGGCGGCGATCGCCTCGTCGGTCCATTCCGGTTCTTCGAACTCCTCGGTCTTGACGGAATCGCCGCCGGCATGAGCGAGGTAGCGGATGGCGGTGGAGCGCTGCTTCGCGATCGGCTCGCCCTTCTGGTTCGTGTAGTTGTTGTCGCCGCGCTGGAAGCAGGTGGGGCCGAAGCCGGTTTCCTTCACCGTGTAGTCGAAGGGGATGCGGGTGTTCGTCACCACGTCGCCCGCCTCGATGCGCGGGCCATGGAACCACCACTCGTCGCCGCCGAACAGCAAGTGCGAATTCGGGATGCAGCCTACGCAGGCAGGCGCGGCGCCGTGGCCGTCGTCGGTGGCGATGGCGAAGCTCTGCGGGGCTACGAGACGGCCCCAGCGGCTCTTCTCGAACGTGGCCGGGTCGAAATGCAGCAGGTTGGCGTAATGCATGGCATGGACCCAGCGCCGGATGTCGTTGTTGGCGACGGGTTCGCGCAAAGGCGAAAAGTCCATGGGCTTGCCGAGGTATTGGTCGATATCGGTAAAGTCGATCGTGGCGGTGGTCATCGCGTGGAAAATCCTGAAAGGTAAGGCTGGAAATGTCAGGCGGTGCGGATGCCGGTGGCGTCCTCGGCTCTGAACACCGGAATCTCGGTGTCTGCCTTCATCATGACGAGTGGGAGCACGCGTTCGGTCGAGGCCTGATAGGCGGCGTAGAAGGGGTGGCAGTCGATGAAGAAGTCCCAGACTTTCTGCCGTTCCGCGCCCTCGGGTTCGCGCCAGGTGCCCTTGAAGGCCTGGGTGGCGATCTGGAATTCCACCTCGGGATTGTCGACGAGGTTGAGATACCATTGCGGATGGGTGTCGGCGCCGCCCTTGGAGCCGCAGATCACCACTTCGCCGCCGATATCGGCGTAGCAGAGCGGGGTGATGAAGGTCTTGCCGCTCTTGCGCCCGGTATATTTTACCAGACAGTGCGTCGCGAACCTCCGGCCGCCGACGGGCGTGATGTCCATGATGTGGCCCTGCGCGCCGCCGGAACCGAGATAGATGTCGCGATGCTCGGTAACCCAGTCGCGCCGGACGGCACTGATCGCCGCTGCCGTTTCGTCGCTCATGACGCGTTCCCTCTCCTGATTTCGGCGGGAGGATCGCGAATGGCGCAGCCGGGGTCCAGCGGTGATGGACCGGGAGCGGCAGGTATCACCGGGGCGTAGTTCTCGCCCCGGTGGCCAGGGATCAGGCGTTGACCTGGCGGATCATCGGCGCCTGATTGCGCCAGGAGTCCATCCAGTCGAGCACGTCGTCATAGGGCATCGGCCTGCAAATGCCGTAGCCTTGCCCCGCATTGCAGCCGAGCGAAACCAGCAGCTTCTGCGTTTCCGGATCTTCGACCCCCTCCGCCACCAGCGGGATGCCGAGGCTTTCGCAGAGCACCACGAGGCTGTTGACCAGCGACTGGTCGAAGCGGCTCTCGGTGAAGCGCGAGATGAACGAGCGGTCGATCTTGATCTCGCTGATCGCGAAGTCGCGCAAGTAGCCGAACGAGGTGAAGCCCGCGCCGAAGTCGTCGATGGAGAGCGGAATCCGGTGCTCGTGCAGCCGTTCGATCACCCGCTTGGCCTGCGAGGGATTGGTGATGAGCGCGGTCTCGGTGAGTTCCAGCGTCACCCGCTCGGGGGCGATGCGGTGGCATTCGATCAGTTCGACCACGCTGTCCACGAAAGTCGGCCGTTCCAGCATGCGGGCCGAGACGTTGATGGCGATGGCGGCGCCGTCTACGTGGTCCTGGATGCGCGCGAACTGGGCGAGCACGGTATCGAGGCACTGGTTGGTGAAAGTCTCCAGCAGCGGCGACTGCTCCACCGTGCGGATGAGCTGGTCGGCCGGAATATTGCCGCTGCGGGGATGGCGCCAGCGGACCAGCGCCTCGAAACCGAGCACCCGCCCGTCGCGCAAGTCCACCTTGGGCTGCCAGTGCCATTCGAGCGCATCGTGGGCGATGGCCTGATCGATTTCCTCCAGCATGTCCTTGGGGTCGAAGGCGGGGGCGGCGGGGAGGTTGTCGCGGCTGGTCACGAGCTTGTCGAGTCCGCGCTTGGCCGCGTACATCGCGTCGTCGGCGGCGGAGAGCAGTCCAGTCGGCGCATAGCCGCGCTGCGGGCACATGGCGATGCCGATCGAGGCGCCGACATGGAGGATGCGGTTCTCGTGGACGATCGGCTGCTCGATCACCCGCGCCAGCTTGCCCGCGAGGCCGGTCGCGGTCTCGCTGTCCGGCACGTCCTGAAGCAGCAGGGCGAACTCGTCGCCGCCGAGCCGGGCCACCGTATCGACCTCGCGCAAGTGGCCGCGCAGCCGCCGGGCGACGGTGGTCAGCACGACATCGCCCGCGGCATGGCCGAAGCTGTCGTTGATCTCCTTGAAGCGGTCGAGGTCGATCATCATCACCGCAAAGGAATTGCCGTTGCGGCGGGCGCGGGCGCAGGCCTGGCCGAGGCGGTCGAACAGCAGGGTGCGGTTGGGCAGGTCGGTCAGCGGATCGTGGAGGCTGCGGTGGGTCAGTTCCTCCTCGGTGCGCCGCAGGTCCTGCCGGTACTTGCGCCAGGCGATGCCTTCCTCGACCGAGGCGGCGACCCGCTCGGGCGAGAGCGCGCGCTTGGTCAGGTACTCGGTCATTCCCGCCTTGATCGAATCCGCCGCGACCTGCTCGTCGGCATTGCCGGTGACGGCGACGATCGGGCAGTCCTGATCGACTTCGGCGCGGATCGTCGGCACCAGATCGCGCCCGTCGCCGTCGGAGAGGCCGAAATCGAGGAAGACGATATCGAGCGCGGGTTCGGCATGGCGGATGATCTGGAGCGCTTCGGCCTGGGAACTGGCCTCGATTACGTTGATCGCGCGCGGGCCGCGCTGGAGCATGCGAATCAGGCGTTCCCGGTCGACATCGTCGTCGTCCACCACGAGGGCCTGGATTTCCGTCTTGCCTTTGTAGTTGTAATCCATCGTCTCGACTTCCTCGACTGACAGGCTGTGATCACGGATGCGCGATCGCGGGCAGGTTCTGGGTGGTGGCGTACTTGGTGATGAACTGGGCGAGCTGGGCGAACTGCGGGCCGACCGCCGACTTCACCATGTATCCGGCGACATGTTCGTCGTAGGCGCGCGAGCGGTCCTGATCGCGCGAGCTGGTGCTGAGGATGAACACGACCGTGCGCTTCAGCTCGGCATCGGCGCGCAGTTCCTCCAGGAACTGGAAACCGTCCATGTTCGGCATGTTGAGGTCGAGCAGGACGATCACCGGGGTAGCGACCTGTTTGCGTGGGTGCCGTCCGCGCAGAATGTCCAGCGCCTCGCGACCGTCTCCGGCGGTCTGGCTGCGGCAGGGGACACCGTGGCGCCGGAAGCTGCGCAGCACGCCTTCGAGGGCGACGTCGTCGTCGTCCACCACCAGCACGGTATAGTCGAACAGGGCAGTGTCGCCGTCAGTCATCCTCGTTCTCCTTCAGCAGGATGCGGGGCCAGTGGATTTCGAACGAGGCGCCGCCGAGCGGGCCGGGCGACTGCACCGTCACCATGCCGCCGTGGGCGTTGATCATCCGGCGGGTGAAGGCGAGGCCGACGCCGTCGCCGCTGGTGCCGGGCGAGGCGCGGTGGAACAGCTTGAAGATGCGGTCCTCGTTGCCGGGGGTCACGCCTTTGCCGTCGTCGTCCACGGTGAAGACCGAGAAGCGCCCTTCCTCGCGCATGGCGACGCGGATGCGGCCCGCGCGCCCGCCGTGGTGCTTCACCGCATTGCCGATGAGATTGCGCAGCGAGGTCGCCAGCGGCGCGCGGGGGGCGGTGATGTTTCCGCCCTGAAGGTCGATCTCGACCGCGAAGCTGTCGGGGACAAGAGCGAGGCTCAGTGCCTCGTCGACGAGATCGGCGGGGGAGAGGGTCTCGGTATGGCGGTCGCGCACTCCGGCGCGGGCATAGTCGAGGAGGTCGTCGATCATCTGCTCGGCGCGGGCTATGCGCAAGGCGATGCGGTCGAAATTGTGCTGCACGTCTTCGGTGAGGTCGACTTCGCTGAGGTCCTCGCGAATCCACGTCACGAGATCGGCGATGCCCCGCAGCGGCGAACGCAGATCGTGGCTGGCGACATACGTGAATTCCTCAAGCTGCGCATTGGTCTGCTGGAGCGCGGTCTCGCCGCGCTTGCGGGAGGAAATGTCGCTGACGATCGCCATGAACATCGGCTGGGCGCCGTTTTCGAGCCGGGTCAGCGCGATCTCGACGGGGATCTCCTGACCGGACCGATGCAGCCCGGTGAGGTCGCGGCCCGAGCCCATCATCCGCGAACTCGGGGCGGCGACGTAGCCTTCGACATGCTGGAGATGGCCCTCGCGGTAGCGCGGCGGCAGCAGCATCTCCAGTTGCTGGCCGACCAGTTCCTCGCGCGGGTAGCCGAACTCGGCGGCGAGGGCGGAATTGACCTGGACGATGCGCTGGCGGCTATCGACGACGAGCGCGCCGAGCGGCAGGTTCTCGAAGATCTGGCTGAAGCGTTTTTCGGCGACGGTCTGCCGCGTCAGGCTCTGGAGCCAGAGGATTGCGCGCTTGTCGAACTCGCCGGGGGAGGACGTCAGCGTCAGTTCGACGGTCTGCTCGATGCCTTCCAGCGCCCTGATCGTCACCAAGCGGGTCCAGGAAGGGCGGGCTTCCACCGGGGCGGCGAAGAATACCTCCAGCATCTGTTGGAGGATTTCGGCATCGCCCTGCGAGAGCCAGACGAAGGCGAGGGTGAGCCGCAGTGTGGACGCGTCCGGCTCGCCCAGCAGCGCGGCCAGCGCCGGGTTCGCCCAGGAGATCACGCCCGCCTGATCGATGATCATCGCGCCGATCGGGGCATGGGTCAGGGCGACATGGACATCGGCCTGGTTCTGAAGCGCAATCGTCACGACAATCCCCTTCGCAGCGTCAGGGCCGACCTCCCGGCAGGGGAGGCGGCATTACCGTGCGACCGGGGAGGTCGTGCGCATTCATGAGCGACGCGGCGATCGGCCTTCCGCGTAAAGGTCTAGGGGGCAGCCGTTTGCGCCTGACGAAGGAGGCTTTCCGGTTTTGCCCTTAGTTCAAGATCATTTCGGGCGGGAATCGCGCCTTCAGAGCGCGACGAACTTCCCCGCCTCGCGATCCTTGCGCACCTTGAGGCCGTTGAACACCGAGCCGTTCATCGTGATCCACACGCCTTCGGGCGCGGACTGGCAGCAGGCGAAGGCCATGCCGAGATTGAAGGTCGCGTCGCTCTCGGCGAAGCGGGCCGGGGCGAGGGCGCCGGTCAGCACCGTGGTCTTGCCCGGCACGTCGGCGAGGACCTTGGCGGTCTCGGTCATGGTGTCGGTGCCGTGGGTGATGACGACATGGGCTTCCGGCGCCGAGGCGACGATGGCGCGGATCGCGGCGCGATCCTCGTCGGTCAGTTCCAGGCTGTCCTTGCGCATCAGTTCGACCACGCGCACCGGATGGGCGACGCGGGCGACCTTGAGCAGCTTCTCGATCACGCTCTCGGCGATCTGGTATTCGCTGAGGGCGTCGAAATACTGCTTGTCGAACGTGCCGCCGGTGGTGACGACGAGGATCGGGGAGAGTGCGGGGGCCTTGTCCATGCGCGCCGTTTCCTCTCCCGATCGTGTCAGGTCAAGCCCTTCCTCTGCACTCACGCCGCTTGCGGGCAGGGGCCGCGCGGCCAGTCGATCACGCCGATGAGGTTGTCCACGAAAGCCTCCCGCTCCTTGATGGTAGGGCGCTTGGGCCGCATCAGGATGTCCGAGCGGTAGCCGACTATCGCCGCAACCGTCACGAGGGTCAGGCGCTCGGCCTCTTCCCGCGTGAACTGGGTGGCGTAGAATTCGGTGATGCAGCTGCGGAAACGCCACGGCCCCCGCTCGTAGAACATCTCGTTGATTTCGGGGAAACGCTCGCCCTCGCTCATCACCAGGCGGAACAACTGCACCGAGTTCTCCCGCAGCAGGCAGTCGAGGAAGCGCAGGCATGCACGCCGCAGCGCCGGGAACGAAAAGGCCTGCCCGGTGAGCACTTCGTTCACCTCCTGCGCGAAAGCGTCCACCTTGTTGTCCACGACGGCGGCGAAAAGCTCTTCCTTCGAGCTGAAGTGCGCCCAGAGCGTCGCTTTGGAGCCGCCGAGTTCGTCCGCGATGGAAGACATCGTGGTGGCGGCATATCCTCCTTCGAAGAACGATTTCGTCGCGACTTCCACGATTGCGGCGCGCTTTTTCGCCTTGTTGAGTTCTCTCTTGCCCAGATTTTCTGTCATAGTGGTACTGGCTGGTACACTTTTGCGTTGACAGGCGCAAGTCGGACTCCGATAAAAACTGTACCGATGAGTACGATCACTATCCCCCGAGTCGCGGCAGCCTCCGTGCTGGCCGTTGGCCTTTCGCTGTCTGCCTGCGCAGTGCCCGACCTCGGGCCGAAACCGCAGATGCGGGCTCCCGCAACCCTGGACAGCGCCCAATCGCTTGGGGCCCAATCGCTCGGCGCTACGGCCGACGCCGCATGGCCGCAGCAGCAGTGGTGGACCGCCTATGGCGACGCCCAGCTCGATGCGCTGGTGGCCGAGGCACTGGCCAATTCACCCGACGTGGCAGAGGCGCAGGCGCGCATCCTGCAGGCGCGCGGCGCCGCGCTTGTCGCCGGGGCCTCGACCTTGCCGACCGTGGGCGGGCAGGGTTCCGCCGGTGGCAGGAAGCAGAGCTACAACAACGGCATTCCGGCCAATTTCGTGCCGAAGGGCTGGAAGAGCACCGGCGATCTCGCGCTCTCCGGAGACTTCGATCTCGACCTCTGGGGCAAGTATCGCAAGATGCTGGCCGCCGCGACCTCCGAGCAGAAGGCCGCCGAGGCCGATGCCCGTCAGGCCGAGCTGATGATCTCCTCGAACGTGGTCTCCTCCTACTTCGACCTCGCCCGCCTGGTGGCGCGCGGCGAGGCGCTGAAGGATGCGGTGAAAGCGCGCGAGGCGATGGTCACGCTCAGCGACCAGCGCAGCCAGCAGGGTCTCGACAGCGAATTGCCGCTGCGCCAGTCGGAATCGCTGGCCGCTTCTGCCCGCGCCCAGCTTTCGGCCAATAGCGAGCAGATCCTGCTGCGCCGCCATGCGCTCGCCGCGCTGCTCGGCGCCGGGCCGGATCGTGGCCTGTCGATTGCGCCCAGTTCGATCGCCAGCCTGCCGGTGACGCCGGTTCCCGCCGATGCCGGGATCGGTCTGGTCGGTCGCCGTCCCGATATCGTCGCCGCGCGTCTGCGCGCCGAGGGCGCGGGCAAGCGGATCGACGCCGCCAAGGCTGCGTTCCTGCCCGATATCTCGATCAGCGGGCTGTTCGGTCTCCAGTCGCTCGGTCTCTCGAACCTGTTCAAGAGCGGGTCCACTTACGGCAACGCGGGCGGCGCGATCAGCCTGCCGATCTTCCAGGGTGGCCGCCTCAAGGGCGAGTATACCAAGACGCGCGGCGCCTACGATCTTGCCGTGGCGGACTACAATTCCACGGTGATCGGCGCGCTTCAGGACGTGGCCGACGCGCTCGCCACCCGCAATGCCGCCGCCGAGCAGGAACAGGCCTCCGCCGATGCGCAGGACAAGTCGGCCCGCGCCTACGACATCGCGATGAAGCGCTACAAGGGCGGTCTCGCCAATTACCTCGACGCGCTCAGCGCCGAGACCACCGCGCTCGATGCGCGGCAGGCCGCCGTCGATGCCCATTTCCGGACCCTTGCCAGCGAAGTCGCGCTCAAGCGCGCGCTGGGCGGCGGTTACGAAGACAATTCAAGCAAGAAGGCTCCCGAGTGATGAGTGACGAAAACAGCAACGAGCAGGGCTCCGGGAGCGTGCTCGGAAAGAACAGGCGCAAGCCGCTTCTCGTCGGCCTCGCCGTGGGCGTCGCGGCGGTGGGGCTGCTCTATTTCGCCTATGACACTTTCATCGGCAGCCGCTCGGTCTCGACCGACAATGCCTATGTCGGCGGCGACAATGCGCAAGTGACCCCGCTGACCTCGGGCCGCGTGGTGGAAGTGCTCGTCACCGACACCCAGCCCGTCCGCAAGGGCCAGCTGCTGTTCCGCATCGAGGATTCGGACCAGCGCATCGCACTGGCGCAGGCCGAGGCGGAACTCGCCGCCGCGCAGCGCCGCTACGGCCAGTCGCTTGCGCAGAATCGGGCGCTCGGCGCCTCGGCAGACGCCAGCGATGCGCAGATCAACTCCGCCAAGGCCAGCGTGGCTTCGGCCGAGGCGACCCTGACCAAGGCCAAGACCGACTTCGCCCGCCGTCAGGCCCTCGTCGGCAGCGGCGCGGTTTCGGGCGACGAACTGACGACCGCTCGTCAGCAGCTCGCCTCGGCGCAGGCCTCGGCCAGCGAGGCGCGCGCGATGCTCGCCCAGATGCAGGCCGCCGCCGTCAGCGCCCGCCGCCAGGAAGACGCTGCCGTCGCCCTGACCAAGGGCACGTCCGACACCACCGCACCGGAAATCCGCCAGGCCCAGGCCAAGCTCGACCAGGCGAAACTCGATCTCGAACGCACCGTGGTGCGCGCGCCGATCGACGGCGTGATCGCCAAGCGCGCCATCCAGGTCGGCCAGAAGGTCCAGGCGGGCGGCGTGGCGATGACCGTGGTTCCGGTCGGCCATCTCTATGTCGATGCCAACTTCAAGGAAACGCAGCTGGGCAAGGTCCGTCCGGGCCAGAAGGCGACGCTGAAGTCCGATTTCTACGGCGGCGACGTGACCTATCACGGCAAGGTCGTCGGCTTCTCGGGCGGCACCGGCGCGGCCTTCTCGCTGATCCCGGCGCAGAACGCGACGGGTAACTGGATCAAGGTGGTGCAGCGCCTGCCGGTGCGCATCGAACTCGATCCCAAGGAGCTTCAGGAGCACCCGCTGCGCATCGGTCTCTCGATGGATGCCGAGATCGAACTGACGGACGCCGACTGATGGCCGGCGCAGCCACTGCGCCCGCAGCCGGAGCCGGGAGTTCGGGGGAAGGCGACACCACGTTCAAGGGCGCCAAGCTGCTCATCGCCGGTTTTCTGCTGGCGATGGCCAACTTCGTCGTCGTGCTGGACATGACGATCGCCAACGTCTCGATCCCGCACATCTCGGGCGGGCTGGGCGTCTCGGTGTCGAACGGCACCTGGGCGATCACCTCCTATGCGGTGGCGGAGGCGATCTGCGTGCCGCTGACCGGCTGGCTCGCAGGGCGCTTCGGGTCCTTGCGCGTGTTCCTGCTCTCGCTGATCGGCTTCGGCGTGTTTTCCGCGCTCTGCGGGATCGCCCATAGCTTCGGCCTGCTGGTGCTGTTCCGTCTCGGGCAGGGCTTCTGCGGCGGCCCGCTGATGCCGCTGACGCAGACGCTGCTGCTGCGCATCTTCCCCAAGCACATGCACCCGCGCGCCATGGCCATGTGGGCGATGACAGTCGTCACCGCGCCGATCGCGGGTCCGATCGTCGGCGGCTACATCTCCGACAACTGGTCGTGGGAATGGATCTTCTTCATCAACGTGCCCATCGTGTTCCTGGTCTTCTTCGGCCTCTTCACGATCCTGCGCGGGGTGGAGACGCCGACGCGCAAGCTGCCGATCGACGTGGTCGGGCTGGGGCTGCTGATCGCCTGGGTCGCCGCATTCCAGATGATGCTCGACCTCGGCCGCGAGCACGACTGGTTCGGTTCGCCCTTCATCGTCGCGCTGGCGGTGATCGCGGTGGTCTTCTTCATCGCCTTCGTGATCTGGGAACTGACCGAGGAACATCCGGTGGTGGACCTCAAGGTCTTCCGGCACCGCGGCTTCTCGGCGGCGACTTTCTCGCTGACCATCGCTTTCGGCACCTACTTCGCCTCGGTGGTGGTGATCCCGCAGTGGCTGCAGACCTCGATGGGCTACACCGCGACGCAGGCGGGCGAGGCCATGGCCTTCTCCGGCGTGCTGGCGGTCTTCGCATCGCCCTTCGTGCCCAAGCTGATGCAGCGCTTCGATCCGCGCATGCTGGTCTTCATCGGCATCGCCTGGATCGGCGTGGTGGCGATCTTCCGCACGAGCTGGTCCACCGACGTGCCGTTCTGGACGATCGCCTGGCCGCAGCTGGTGCAGGGCGTGGGGGTCTCGCTGTTCATGGTGCCGCTCACGACGATCAGCCTTGCCTCGGTACGGCCCGACGAGACGGCAGGCGCGGCGGGCATCGCCAACTTCGGTCGCACCCTGGCCAGCGCCATCGCCACTGCTTTGGTGACGACGACCTGGGAAGACATGAGCCGTGCCAACGGAGCGGACATGGCGGCGACGATGAACAATTCGCAGCAGACGATGGACCAGCTCCAGAACGCCGGTTTCTCGATGGAGCAGGCGCGCCAGACGCTGGCCAATCTCGTCAGTGCGCAGGGGACGGTGCTGGGCACTGTGCACGTCTTCGCGCTCTGCGCGATCCTGCTGTTCATTGCCGCGTGCACTATCTGGATTGCCCCGCGTCCCCCGCGCGGTGCGAAGCCGGCATCAGGCGGGCACTGATCCCCAGGACTCCTCCCCCGGGTTCCTGAACGTCCTGCCTGACGCCAAGCGAGCCGCCGATGCCATCCCCTCCTTCGGCATCGGCGGCTTTTGCGTGTTCAGGAGAAGCTGCGGCGCACGAGGCGCGGCAGCACGGCGGCCTGCGCGCAGGCCCGCATCACGAAAAACAGGGTGAAGGCGGCCCAGAGGCCATGGTTGCCCCAGGGATGCAGTTCCCAGAGCAGCACCGCGTAGACGGCCATGGCGGCCAGCATCGTCCCCATCATCGCCCGCGTCCAACCGGCGCCGACGAACACGCCGTCGAGCACATAGGCCGAAACGCCGAGCAGCGGCAGCAGCACCAGCCAGGGCGCATAAGTGGCGGTGGCGGTGATGACTTCCGGCGCGGTGGTGAAGGCCGCTGCCAGCGAGCGCCCGCCCAGCGCATAGCCGAGCGTCAGCACCAGACCCATGACCGCACCCCACAGCAGCGCCGAGCGCACGGTGGCGGTGAAGCGGCTGCGGTCGCGGGCGCCGAGGGCCTCGCCGCAGAGCACTTGCGCGGCGCTTTCGAAACCGTCGAGCAGCAGCGTCGCCAGCATGAAGAGCTGGAACAGGATGCCGTTCGCCGCCAGCGTGACCGGCCCGGCTTGCGCGCCGCTGCGGGCGAAAGCGAGCAGGGCGGCGGTCAGCAGCAGGGTGCGCAGGAACAGGTCGCGGTTGAGCGCGAAGAGGCGGGCGAGTTCGCCGCGCCGCCAGGTCGCACGCTGCCGCACCGAGGCGAAAGCGGCCCGCGCTTCGGGGCGGCGCAGCACGAGCGCGGCCAGCAGCAGGAACTTGAACAGCTCGGAGGAGAAAGTCGCGACCGCCACCCCGGTCACGCCCCATTGCACCACGAGCACGAGGAACAGGTCGAGCGCGATATGCACCATATTGGCGGCGATCTCGACCACCAGCACATGGCGGACGAGGCGCTGGCCGATCAGCCAGCCCACCAGCACGCAGTTGCCCAGCCAGAGCGGCCCGGCCCAGTAACGGATGGCGATATAGTGTCCGGCGCTCTCGCGGACCGCGCCTTTCGCTTCCAGCAGGTCCAGCCCCAAGGGGATCGCCAGCGGCATCAGGCAGAGCAGCACCGCGCCGATGCCCAGCGCCACCGCCATCGCCCGCGCCAGGGTCTCGCCTTGCGCACTGCGGTCGCCGCGCCCGGCACCTTGCGCGGTCAGGGCGACGGTGCTGGTGCGCAGGAAGTTGAACACGTTGAGCAGGCCCATCATGTACTTCGCGCCCAGCTCGACCGCGCCTTGCGCCGGGGCGTCGCCGAGACGCCCGATCGCCCACATGTCGGCCAGTCCGAACAGCGCAGTGGCGACGTTCGTGAGCATCGCCGGAAGGGCGATCGACCAGAGCAGGCGGGTCTGGCTTCGGGCGGGCTGGGTGAGGCGCTGGGTCAAGGTCGTTCGCGATTAGCGCAGGCGCTCGGGCGGGACAATTGAAGAGCAGGCGTCAGGCGAAGAGCAGGGATGGGGCGAATCGTCCAATCGACCCGGTGGAGGGCACGCGCCAGAGTGATTCGATTTGCACCGATTCGCCGCTTCGGAGCATCTTCAGGGTCATGCTGCAACTGCGAACAGTCTCTGCAAACATGCAGCATAACGAGAGCGCCCCGGCTCGCATTGTGCGGGCCGGGGCGCTAAAACGTAGTCAGTAGAAGATGTTGCACCTGCGAAGATTCGGCGCGCCGGAAAGAAATTAACTTCCTTCCCGGCGCGCTCTCTCCCAACGCCGGTAAAGCCGCAAGCGACCTTTCGCTGATTACTCTGCAACAATTTCGCCCGATCGCAAAGCGGAATTGCAGAAGCCGGAGTCGATTGTTCATTCGCCGATGCGGTGAGACCGCTACCAGACCAGCGGCACCGCTTCCGGACCGATCACGCCGCCGGGGCGGTACTCGATGCGGGTGCCTGGCTGGAGGTCGAAGTTCGGTACCCGCTTCAGCCATTCCTGAAGCGCGATCTTCACTTCGAGCCGGGCAAGGTGCCCGCCCATGCAACTGTGTACGCCCACGGTGAAAGCGAGGATCGTCTTGCGCGGCCGGTCGAAGTCCACCGTCATCGGATCGGGGAATACTTCGGGGTCGAAATTGCAGGCGGGCAGGATGAAGGTGACACGGTCGCCCTTCTTCATCTGTACGCCGCGCATCTCGTAGTCCTGGTCGAGCACCCGCCCGGAGAACGTCACCGACCAGCGGCGCAACAGTTCCTCGACGATCCGGTCGATATCCTCGGGCCGGCCGATGATCTCCTGCCGTTTCTCCGGGTTCCGGGCTAGCCAGAGCCAGATGTTGTTGAGCGTGGCGAAGACGGTATCGAGGCCGCCGATGAACAGGAAGCAGACGAAGCCGAAGATCTCCTTGTCGGAGAGCGGCACGCCGTCAGGCTCGGCATGGGCGATCAGGCTGACCACACCGTCGTCCGGATGCGCCTTCTTCTCGGCGATGGCTTCCTTCAGGTAGGCGCTGATCTTGGCAAGGGCTTGGCCCATGATCGCGCGGTCGTTGGAGTGGAGCAGTTCCATCGCCCATTCCACGAAAGTATCGCGCATGGCCTGGGGCAGGCCCATGATATCGAGGAAGACCGAGACCGGCAGCGGCCGTCCGAAGTCCTCGGTGAATTCGCAGGTTCCGCCTGCGGCCACTTTGGCCTCGATCGCGTCGATCAGGTCGTTGGAGCGCTGGCGGATCAGCCCTTCCAGTTTGAGCACGCCCTTGGGGCTGAACACCGCGTCGACGATATTGCGGTACTTGCGGTGGTGCGGCGGGTCGATCTCGATCGGGATGAAGTAGAAATAGTCGTTCGGATCGCGCGGGAAGGGCGTGGCGCCCTCGTTCGAGAAGATGTCCGGATGGCGCAGGCCGAACAGGGCGTCCTCGTGCTTGGTGAGGTGCCACATGTTCCCCATCGGGCTGACGTCGTAATAGATCGGCGGCTGCTTGTGATGGAGCGCGGCCATGAAATCGTGGGGGGCGGCCAGAAATTCCGGTCCGACGGTCAGGCCGGACTGGCGGACGAGGTCGGCCGGGACATGGTCGGGGATCTGGTCCATGCCGACATGGCGCGGGAGGTTCGGCGGAACCGGATTGGCGGCGTCGATGGGCATAGCTTTCTTCCTCTCCGGCGGATCAGAACTGATGTTCGGGCATGTGGACGACAAGCCCGTCGAGCGCCGGGGTCATCTCGATCTGGCAGCAGAGACGGCTACCCGGCTTCAGTTCCGCCGCGACCGCTTCCAGCAGTTCCTCCTCGGCCTGCGAGGAGGGGCCGCCGACCGTCTCCAACCAGTCCTCGTCCACGTAGCAGTGGCAGGTGGCGCAGGAGAGACCGCCGCCGCATTCGCCGGTTATGCCCTCGATCCCGTGGTAGACCGCGCCGTGCATGACGTTGTCGCCGAGTTCCACCTCGACGGCGGACGCGCGCCCTTCGTGATCGACATAAGTGACCTTGGGCATCGAACTCTCCTGTCCTTCGACTGTTGTCGCGTTTCTGAGAACGCTGTTCTCGAGATGTTTAACGCGGACTTCGGAGGCGAGTCAATGGGAGGCTGGGCGGGGGCGGAAGGGATGGCGGCTGCGGGCTGGACCCGGCGCTCCGGAGCGCCTAATCCTTGACCGATGGCCACCCAGCGTCCGACTTCCGCACCTCTTGCCGGTCCCTTCGCCGCGTCCGATGACGGCGAGAACGACCGCACCCGATTGCTGATCGAGGCGGCGCACGACTTGCTCGACGAGGCCGGGCTGGAGGGGTTGACGATCCGCGCGGTGCTGGCGCGCACCGGCCTTGCGCGCCGCGCTTTTTACGAGCGCTTCCAGGGCAAGGACGATCTGGTGCTGGCGGTCTTCGATTCCTCGCTGCGATCGGCCGCGCTGCGGTTCGGCGAGATGACGCGGCAGGTGGCCAGCCCGACCGAAGCGCTGAGGCTCATCGTTTCCGGCATTGTCGTCGGCCAGCTCGGCCATGGCCAGGACGGCGGGATGGAAGGCGGGGCCCATCTGCGCAGCGCGGCGCTCAGCCGCGAGCACTTGCGGCTCGCCCAGTCCCGTCCCGCCGAGCTTCAGGCCGCGCTCCAGCCTTTGCTCGATCTCATGGCTGGGCTGGTCGCGGCGGGGATCGCGAAAGGCGAATTCCGCCCGGCCGAGCCGCATTTGCAGGCGCGGCTGATCTACAATCTGGTTTCGACCACGGTGCACACCGTCCTGCTCCAGGAAGAAGGCGGCGCTCCCGACCTCTCCGAGCGGGAGGCTCTGGCCGTGGCGATCTGGGATTTTTGCAGGCGGGCGATCGTCGCCTGAAGGATCACAGTGGGGCGATCCGTTCCAGCATTCCTTCGATATCCGCCGGGCGCGCAAGGTCGGTTCCGGCGCGCAGGACGGCGGCGGAACCGGCGGCCATGCCGCGGCGGAAGGCTTCCAGTTCGCTGTCGCCCCGGCACAGCGCGTGGACCATCGCGGCGACGAAGCTGTCGCCCGCGCCCACCGCACTGGCGGCGTCGATCTTGAGTGCGGGCAGGAACACCGGCCCTTTGGCGCGGGCGAGCACCGCGCCTTCATGACCCATCGTCACCGCGACGAGCCGGGCCTTGCCGCGCTCGACGATCGCCATCGCGGCCCTGCCGATCGCCTCGACATCCTCAAGCTTGCGCCCGGTGTAGTCCTGCAATTCGCCCTGGCTCGGCTTGACCAGCAGGAGGCCGCCTTCGGCGATACCCGCCGCCAGCGCCTTGCCCGAACTGTCCAGCACGACCTCGCGCCCGCGTTCCCGCATCAGGCGCGCGGCGCGCGCGTAAAAATCGTCGGGCACGCCGGGCGGCAGCGATCCGCTCATGACCAGCACGTCGCAGTCGGCTTCGGCGAGGCGGTCGAGGCATTCCTGCCACTCGGCCTCGCGGACATGCGGACCGGCAGGGGTGAAGCGGTATTCCTTGCCGGTATCGTGTTCGAGAATATCGGCGGCGATGCGGGTGGGGCCGAGGATGGGAATGCGGGTGCGCACGAGCTGGTGCAGGTCGATCAGCCCGTCCAGCGCCGGGCCGGTGGCGCCGCCCGAGAGATAGAAGCACCGCGCATTGCCGCCGAGCCGCACGAAGACCCGCGCCACGTTGATACCGCCGCCGCCCGGCGCGTAATGCTCGTTCTCGGTGCGCATCTTGTGGGTGTGGCGCACTTGGCCGACATCGTAGGATACGTCGATGGTCGGGTTCATCGTCAGCGTGGCGATGCTCTTCATCAAGGCGGCTCCCTTCGTTGACAGGCCGGGTTCTCATGCATCCCCGCGCAGGCGGGGAGCGACGATCGGTCGTCCTGTATTCGTTCGACCTGCAACCTGTCCGGTCCTCAGGCTGCGTCGCGTCTGTCCGGCGGCGGTCCTTCGGGAAACTCCAGCTTCGCCCCCGGTTGCGGCCTGCCGAACAGGAAGCCCTGGCCCTGGGTGCAGCCTTCGGAACGCAAGTATTCGCGCTCCACGTCGCTCTCGATGCCCTCTGCCGCCACGGTCAGTCCGAGGCTGCGCCCCAGGCCGATCACGGCACGGATCACCGCGCGGGAACTGGCTTCCTCGTGGAGGTTGAGAATGAACGACTTGTCGATCTTGATCTTGGTGAAAGGGTAGTTGAGCAGGTAGCTCAGCGAGGAATAGCCGGTGCCGAAGTCGTCGAGCGAGATGCCGATGCCGAAACCGCGCAAGTTGCGGATGATCGCGGCGGGGCGGGGGCCTTGTTCCATCAGCACCGCCTCGGTGATTTCGAGTTCGAGCCGCTCGGCGCTGAGGCCCGAGGCGGCGAGGGCGTCGGTGACCGTGCCCAGCAGGTTGCCGTTGCGAAACTGCACGGGCGAGACATTGACCGACAGACGCACATGTTCGGGCCAGCGCATCGCCTCGCGGCAGGCCCTGTGCAGGACGAAGCTGCCAAGCTTGTCGATCAGCCCGAGTTCTTCCGCCAGCGGCACGAAGACTTCGGGCGAGACCGGGCCGCGCTCCGCATGGTTCCAGCGCAGCAGCGCCTCGCAGCACTCGATCGCGCCGGTTTCGAGATTGAGCAGGGGCTGGTAGTGAACGTCGAGTTCGCCGTCCTGCACGGCCTTGCGCAAGTCCGTTTCAAGCCGGATCTTGGCCTGCGCGGCTTCGTCGAGGGCGACTTCGAAGCGGCGGCAGGTGCCGCGCCGGTCAGCCTTGGCGGCGTAGAGCGCGAGGTCGGCATAGCGCAGCAGCGTCTCGGGGTCGCTGCTGTCGAGGGGCGCGGCGGCCATGCCCATGGTGGCGCCGGTGTGCAGGGTATTGCCGTCGACGTGATAGGCTTCGCCAAGCGCGGCGATGATCGCCTTGCTCACGTGCTCGGCCTCGGCAAGGTCCATCCTGCGGAACACGATCGCGAATTCGTCGCCGCCGATCCGGAAGAGCAGGGTGCCGGGAGGGACCAGGCCGCGCATCCGCCGCGCGGCTTCGGCGAGCAGGGCATCCCCGAAGAGATGGCCGTAAGTGTCGTTGACGGTCTTGAAATTGTCGAGGTCGATGAGCGCCAGCGTCACCGTTTCCGAGGGGGAGGCCTTCGACAGCAGGTCGTGCAGCGTTTCGCGGCAATGCGTGCGGTTCGCAAGTCCGGTTACTTCATCGTGGCGCGCCATGTATTCCATGCGCCGTTCGATGCCGCGACGCTCGGTCATGTCGAAGATCGAGGTGATCGTTACCGGCCGCCCCTCGATGACCGAGGCATGGGTGGTCACATGGGTTTCCACCACATCGCCGTCACGCCGGAACATCGTCCAGCCCGCATTGCAGGTGGGCGTGTCGGCTTCGAGCATCCGCGCAGCTTCGGGCCAGCTTTCGCCGCCGAACAGGTGGCGGGCATCGAGGCCTTCGATCTCGTCAGGAGCATATCCGAACAGCCGGCAGGCAGCGGCATTCGCAGTGCGGATACGGCCGGTTTCCGGATCGTGGACCAGCATGGCCAGCGGGTTCTGCTCGAACAGGAGGCGGAAGCTTTCCTCCTTCTGCTTGAGGTCGGTGATGTCCACGCGGAGGCCGATCGAGCCGCCGTCGTCTGTCCGGCGTTCCTCGATAAGCACGTAGCGGCCGTTGGAAAGGCGCTGTTCGTGCCGCGCGGCGGGCTGCTGCATCAGCGACAGGCGGTCTGCGAGCCACTCTTCCTCGCGCCCGCTGGCATCGGGATAGTCACCGCGCGCGACACCCACCCGCAGCGTGTCTGCCAACCTTGCGCCGGGTTCGAGCAGATCGGCGGAACGGCAGTAGATTTCCTCGTACTTGCGGTTCCAGAGGATATAGCGACCCTGCTCGTCGAGGAACACGACGCCTTGCGGCAGCACGTCGATAGCCTCGCGCAGGCGTCGTTCCGCGCGGGAAGCTGCCGCGAGTGCGGCGTCGAGCGATCCCGGTGGCGCTTCGCCTGCCAACGGCTCGTACTCTTCCGAAGTTACCAGAACCAACTTTGCGTCCCCGTGTTGGAATCAGGTTATGTCACAAGATGTTAACATTTCCGTCAACGCCTGAAGGTGTCATGCGTTGCAATGCCGGTCGACACTCTTGACGGCAAGTTAACCAATAACAAGGGCCCGCCGCAGGGGGAGTGCGACGGGCCTGGTTTTCCTCCCCAGGAAAACGCTTGAGAGGTTATCCGGCTCAGGAGAGCCGGTGGTTCCGGTCGCAGGCGTTTTTGGGTGCCTGCGTTCCGGCATTTCTAGTCAGCGCCGGGTGGCGCTGGAGGTCTCAGGTTGTCGTCAGCGCCGGGTGGCGCTGCCGAGCCTGTGGTAGAGGTTCGAGTACGTCGAGCTGACCGGATCGTCCTCATGCGCGCGCATGTAGTAGAGGACGGCTTCCTGCAGCAGCTTGAAGTCCTGGTTCGAAAGCACCGCGCGGGCGCGGGCCGGTTCGGTGGTCATTGTGGTCATAGTACCTTCCTTTCCTTGCTTGGCGGCCCCGGAGAGATTCCGGCGACCTTCGAAGTTCGATTACGCTGCGAACTGATTCATCGTGTTGTGCGTGCCGCCCGCCTTGAGGGCGGCCTCGCCGGCGAAGTATTCCTTGTGGTCGTCGCCGATGTCGGATCCGGCCATGTTCTGGTGCTTCACGCAGGCGATACCCTGGCGGATTTCCTGACGCTGCACGCCCTTGACGTAGCCGAGCATGCCCGCCTCGCCGAAGTACTCCTTCGCCAGATTGTCAGTCGACAAGGCGGCGGTGTGGTAGGTCGG
>Ga0209050_1001234_pt1 | contig 29575 bp, 26 predicted proteins | sample Araplavi_mTSA_r2_FD_184276 | JGI IMG/M metagenome (GOLD analysis project Ga0209050, IMG submission 184276) | Arabidopsis root microbial communities from North Carolina, USA - plate scrape MF_Cvi_mTSA_r2 (SPAdes) (version 2) | ecosystem: Host-associated > Plants > Roots > Endosphere | place: USA... | reverse complement strand
TACAATACCTTCCCGGAAACATATATCCTAAACACCCTCTGGTCAACACCGGCATGAACCATATGCCATGTTTTACCCATGTCAGACGACCGGAACATACCATCAGGGTGACCACATAATAAATATTTGCCCATGGGTTTGATAGATGAAATGAACAACGAAGGCTGGAGTCCTTCGTCAATGGCTTCCCAGGTTTTTCCATTGTCCATCGAAAGGCGTATCCTTCTGGACATGGTCGTTGTGTTTGCGGATATGGCCGCAAATCCACCTTCGATACGTTCGATGGCTATGCCCACGCCGCCCTCACGGAGTACCCATTCCCAGTGTTCACCCTTGTCGGTCGAACGCATGATGCCCTTTTGACCCGTCGCGATGAGAAGGCCTTCGGACTCCACGATGTTCATGACCCAACCTTCATTTTGTACTTGCTCCCAGCTTTTTCCCCCGTCGGCAGATTTGTAAAGACCGCTATCGCAACCTAAGAATACTGTCCCGTCGGAAGTTTCAAAAACAGTGCGCATCGAACGGCCTTTGAAACTTGTATAGACCGGCGACCAGGTTCCTGCAGCGGGTACCTTTTGATAAATTTGTCCTTCATAATTATAGGCCGTCACTCCGGAGCGATTGAAAGCAATCGAAGCACCTTGCAGCGTTGGACCCATCTCTTTCTCCCAAACGGGAGTTTTAAGATTACTTTTGCTGCGATACATGACATTTTTTACACGCAAATAGACCTCTGACGCTCCTGCAAAAAAACCTTCAGGCGGTTCATTTTCAGGCAAACCCTGGCTGATGTCTTGCCAGGTCTCTCCCCCATCTGTTGATTGGAAAATAATGTTCGTTGCCCCCGGTGCAACGTCGTTTGTCGCGGTCGGATGGGCGGTGATGGGTTTTAAAATCGTTGTCACCGGCGCAGTGGCAACGGCGTTCAGCATAAAATACAAAAAAGGCAGGTGTTGGAGACGCATAATAAATTGATTTAATGGAGTTAAATCATACTCATCCGGATCATGGGCACTATTTTTTTGCTATGATCTTCATGCCAAATTCAATGTCATCCGAAATCGTTTTATCCGCTAGATCGTCGTAAAACTTTCCTGAACGATAGCGGACATCCCATTTTGTCCGATCGATGATCACGTTGCCATTAGCAGTAAGCAGTCCGTCCTTCACTTCCATCTGGACTGGAAAAGTAATGGCATGGGTGATGCCTTTAATGGTCAGGTCCCCTGTAATGTTTATATTTTCACCATACGCAACCTGGGTAATGGCGAACGTAGCGATGGGGAATTTTTCGACATCAAAAAAATCAGGCGATTTCAAGTGACTAATAAGATTGTTGTTCCTCCGGTGGAATTCATCTGCAAGGGTATTCATGTCGACTTCAACTGTACCGCCCACAAGCTGGCCTTTTTCCATCATCAGTTCACCTTTGGATATACTGACGTACCCTGAATGACCTTGGTCGGGAACAAAGGCCTTGTACCCTTTCCAGGTCACAATACTTTCATACGTATTGACGACATATTTTTCATTGCCAACAGGTCTTGACGATATGAGACAACCTGCCGCGAGCAAAAAGAAGACGGGGGACGGTTTCTTGAGAAGTTTCATAAAAAAAATATTTTTAACTTCCGATATCCAAACCTACGCTACCGCGTTGCTACTCATGGTAAATGAATTGTAAAAAGAATTGTAAATGCGTGTAAATTCTCATTTTACCGGCTTTTTCGCTCATGGGTGGGTGGTGAGGCCGGGCATGGCCCTCGCGATGCTGGCCATTTTTTTTAGTGCCTCGTCGTTCACAAAACATCCCGACCACGACTTGCGGGAGAAGCAGGTGAACCTCATTATCCGTCACATCGGCCATCGGTTGCTGCTGCAGGCGGGTGATTACACCTCGCGTGTGTTGCCGGTGACCGAGACAAAGGAGGGCACCTTTTTGCTCCAGTTCGAAAATGAATTCGTTTTCAGTCACGACTCGCTCATGGCGATGGCGCAGGACTTGCTCCCCGAAACACAGTTCCCTTCCGGCTACACGGTTACGGTACATGATTGCTTGACCGATGGTATTGTCTATGGTTTCCAGTTCAAGAATGACTCACCAGACTTACTGCCTTGCAGGGGCAGACACCAGCCCCCCGGTTGTTATTCAATCGAATTTGACTTTCCGGACTTTTACAAAGACATAGACCAGGAGAACGCGGACGTCGACCAACGGACGGAGGAGCTCAAACCTGTGACCGTTGACCCACAGGAAACCGCTCCCACGGAAGAACCCGCGTCATCTGAAGTTGCTCGACAGGAAGCCCATCCAAAACCCGAAGAAATCAAACCGGCACCGTCCGGCTATGCCATCCAACCTCAGGAAGTCCATCCAAAACTTGAAGAAATCAAACCGGCACCCACCGACTACCCCTTAATGCATCTGGTTTATGGCGGCATGCTGGTGTTGTTGGGGGTTGCGTTGTTGATGGGGCGTTTTGGGAGAATTTTTACACCGGGTCCTGTGCCGGATCAAAACCACGCTCTAACCGAAGCGTCTGTTCCGGAATGGGCTGCTCTGGGGAAATTTTTATTTGATGTGAAGGGTCAGCGTTTGCTATTGGGAAGCGAGGTGATTCCGCTCACCGACAAAGAATGCAAGATCCTCGAATTGTTCAACCAAAGTTTTGGTGAACTGATTCCCCGCGAAACGCTGATGCAGAAAATCTGGATCAACGAGGGTGTCATCACCGGTCGCAGCCTGGACATGTTTGTATCGAAACTTCGAAAGAAGTTAAGCGGTGATCCCGGGTTGAGGATAACAAATGTTCACGGGAAGGGGTATAAGCTCGAAATGCCTGGAATGTAGATTTTATAAAATAATAAAAAGAGAGCTGCGCCCTCCCCTCCTGGCGGCTTTCCGCTATGGCCTTCCCGGAGGCAAAAACTTCGCAAGGGTCTGACCCCAGTTCCGGTTGATTAAGTCAGTCATGGAGAGATTCACCAACCGGCTTCTTTCCGCAGGTGGAGTGTCGATCCATTTTGTCCTCATGCCATTGTCCATGGCAATTCATTTCCAACGGTCGGCGGCTAGGGTAATGTCAGGATTGCTGGTTGTTGTGAACGACTCAATAAAGGGAAGGTGATAGGGATAGATATTCTCGGTGAAGATTTAGGCAATCATTTTGTTATCGGTTGATAATAAAGGATTGTGGCACCCGAAGCGCTAAGGTTTTTGCTTCTTAAGTATTGAAGAACAATTCGCTCGCTTATATTTTTAAATAATGGCAAACCTTTGCCCGCGATAACCGGGTGAACACAGAGCTGATATTCATCAAACAAACCGAGCGCTGTCAAGGCCGCAATTAAACTCGGGCTGCCCACAAAAACGTCTTTCCCGTCCGATTGCCTGAGTGCTGAGACTTCTTCTTGAAGGTCCCGCTTTGCCAATCTTGCATTTTCCCATCCCACATCTTTCAGCGTGCGGGAAAAAACAATTTTGGGAACATGTTGCATGGCTATCGCAAAGTCATCCATGCCTTTATCACCGGTCGGTTTGTTCACGATCGTGGGCCAATGGTTTTCCATCATCTGGTAGGTTATCCTTCCGTATAAAATGGCACCGGCGTTTCGTAATAACTCGGTGTAATGTTGATGTAGTTCAGCGTCCGCGATCCCGGCCGTGTGATCGCAAAATCCGTCGAGCGTCATATTGATGGCAGCAATTAGTTTTCTCATTTTTTTGGGATTGATCAATGGTCAATGTCCATGTCGGGATGCGAATGGGTTATACAAACGAAAGATAGAAAAAGGACGCCGCATTTGGCAAGTGATCCGGCGGCAAGCCTTCATTTCAGTACTTCCTCCCTCTTTCCAGGCGGCCCGAGTGTCACAGGTATCAAAATACACAGGAAATGAAACGTTACTTCTAGTGCTCCCCTCAAAAAACAAACGACATTCATACGCTATCCCGAAACCCCCAAATACAGTTATATGAAAAAAAATCGACCCTCGTTTTGCGCTCGCTGGAGCCTTCTCCTTTTCGCGCTTTGCATCGCCAGCCGTGTGAGCGGCCAGTTTAGCCCCGTAACGTTGCCTGCAGGCCTGCAGCCAACGGAATCCGAAATGGTGGTCTATCACGACAACCTGATGCTCGTGCTCCAGAATGCGGAGCACAACAGTTTTTCGCTGCACAAATACAACGGCGCCGTCGCCCCCATTCCCCTGCCGAAAGGTTATAAGCTCTATCCCGACACGCAGTTCGAAGAGCTCAGGGACATGCTCTACTTCATGCCCGATCGCGTCGCGTCCACGGGCAAGGCCGAACTGATGCGCTACGACGGCACCACCGTCACACCCATCGACATTCCCGACGAGCTCATTCCCCGGGAAACCATCAGGCTGATCGGTCACACCCCCTTCTCCTACCGCGACGTTCTGTACATCGAAGCGATTTCGCTGGACTCTACCATTGGTGACGCCAACCCGATAACACATTGGATTAAATACGATGGCACCAGTTTCTCGCGTATGTCTTTGTTTTTTTTGTACAGTTGCATCCCGCCCTGGGGCTCGGAAGTTGTCAGCGACAAGAAACTGTTCCAGGGCAAGATGTATATGCGCTACTACCATTACCTCGGTGGCCGTCAGGTCGTCAGTTTCGATGGCGCGGATGTTGTGTTCGAACACAGCGATTTGGATCACCCCAACACGATCGGTGAGCCGGGCGGTTGTGACATGGAAGTCTATGGCGACCGTCTTTATATACCTACCTACAGGCGTGACCCCGTTGCCCCAAGTCCACTCGAACACGGCGGGCTCCTGAACCGGTTCGACGGCACAACACAAGAAGAGGTGTTCATGCCCTCGGGTTTGCGCTATGTGAAAACGACGCTCGAACCCTACGCCGGCAAATTGCGGGGCATCATAAACGATGGCTCCGTGTTTCCGAAGTGGTATGCCTATGATGGCGCGAACTTCACGGCCACATCGCTGCCCTCGGGAACGCGGATCCATCCCGGAGGCGACCAGCGCGCGTACCGATGCCAGCTATACATCGTCCTGGCTACGGGCTCGATCATCGGCACACCCGTCTTGGCCTTGTATGCCTATGGTGATCCCAGCGAATGCGCCGTATTGCCGAGAGCCGTCGAACGTGTCGACATCCATGCCTACGCCCGTGAACGCGATTGGTGCTGGACGGGTATAGACGTTGACTGGACCCTGCCCATTCCCTGCACTCCCCCTTGTATCGATCCCTTGATGCGCGTCGCACTGCTCGACAAACCCGGTCAGGAAGTATGGAGCAAGACTTACGACAAACCGTTCCAAGCCCTGTATCCGGTGGACGACAAGCAGTCCTTCATCGCCACCGCAGCGATGGGCACAAACAAAATGTTTCAGGACTTTGTCGTCCTCGACAAGGAATTGGTTCCTGCTGGCATTGAAGAGTTGAAACTGCAGATGACGTCGCGCGACCAGAAGGTTCAACTCGCTGTGGGGACCGAGAAAAATGTGAAGGTGCCTTTTGTCATGGTGCTGCAGGACGAAAACGGCAAGTCGCTATGGCAACAGAAGTTCACCGCACCCCTGACGACCATCGTCGATGTGGCAACAACGCAACGCGGTACAACGCTGCGCTTTATGATCGATGGCAGCGTGACGCAAGTCACCAGCCTGTCGGTGTTTCCAAACCCCGCTTCGGGAAACACCAGCATCGAGGTCGGCACCAATGGCTCCAAGCTGCCGACGCGACTCACGATAACGGACTTTTTTGGCAAGACGATTTACCAGAAAGATGTGACCGCGCCCGTTACCCTTCAACCCGATCTGTCGCAAGCACCAAAGGGATTATACATCATTCGCGTAAAGGGCGCCGACGGCCGTGAGTACCGGCAGACGTTGGTATTGAAGTGAGCTAGCGCTTGACCGTTGTTGCAGGACAGGAGCCCAAGCCAAATTTTCATCCGTTCGGTTTTCGAACGGATGATTTTTTTGTAGCGGCCCTCTATCACTCCTGCCTAAGCGAATGTACAGGATTCTCTAGAGCGGCCTTCACCACCTGGACGCTCACCGCCAGCCCACACATCACAACCACCACACCCGTAGCCGACAGATACAACCAAGCCTTGATCTCGATTTGATCGACAAAGTTTTGAAGCCAATAGCGCGTGCCGAAATACGCCAGCGGCCAAGCTATAAAAGCTGCCATCACGATGAGCTTCACCACATCCGCAGAGAGCAGGTTGACTAGGCTCCCTATGCCGGCGCCCAGGATTTTGCGCACGCCGATTTCTTTTTTGCGAATGGCAACCGTATAGGCGAGCATGGCCACAAGTCCCAGGCAAGCAATGAAAATAGAAAGCGAAGCAAACACGACCAACACCCTGCCCGTGGCAAGTTCGGATTGATAAATTTTTTCGTAATCGTTGTCAAAGAAGAAAGCCTCAAAAAGCTTTCCGTTCGAATGCCGGGACCAAGTGTCTTCTATCGACTGAAGGGTCTTCCGGATATTTTCATCGCTGCTGATCCGGACGGTAATGAAGCCACCCTCGTTTGAATTTTCGGGCATGAGTTCAAAGGCAATGGGTTCTATTTTGGTGTGAAGCGACTCGAAATTAAAATCCTTCACCACGCCAACAATGGTCAGGAGGTCGCCCGCATGCCACGGCGAAGTGAGCTGTTGCCCGATGGGATCCTCAAACCCAAACGCTTTCGCGGCAGCTTCGTTGATCACGACCGCGCTTGAATCCAGGCGGTGTTCTTTTGAAAAGAATCGGCCTTTCACCACCTCCAACCCCATCACCTCCCGGAACGTATGGCTCACGTGATTGAACTTGAACACAAAGCTTTCCGCATTGCCCTTTAGCCGGTATGACCTTTGGGGATATTGTTTTCCGGGAATGGTGTTTGAATGGGCCACCACGCTAACGTTGGGATTTGTGAGCAGGGCATTTTTAAAAGCCTCCTGCCCTTCCTTCAAGACATCGGGTCTTTGGATCACGAGAATGTTGTCCTTGTTGAAACCCAGATTCCGGGTGAGCATAAAATCAAGTTGTTGATACACGACCATCGTCGCGATAATGATGACCATCGAGGCGGTGAACTGCACCACGACCAGAACGTTACGTACCCATCCGGTTCTTTTACCTTTGAGGAGTGTGCCCTTCAACACGTCTATGGGCAGGATGGCGGAAAGTACGAACGCGGGATATACGCCCGCCAGAAGCCCGACGATCACGGCCAGTAAGCCTAGCGACAATACGCCAACACCCCGCGAGGCAACACCGAAGGCAAGCTGTTTACCCATTACGCTGGTGAACAAGGGGCTGAGACACGTCACCAAAATGCCGGCCACGATGGCCGCCAACATTGAAATGATAACCGACTCCAGGATGAACTGAAACACCAGCCCGCCGCGGCTAGACCCGACAACCTTTCGGACACCGACCTCCTTTGCCCGAAGCGCCGACTGTGCCGTGGCCATGTTCACAAAATTGAAGATGGCAATGAATAAGATGATGAGGGCGATGAGCGCATAAATGATGAGGTAGGAAATTCTGCCGCCGGGCTCGAGTTCCTCGGTGCTGGTGGAATACAGATGAATGTCCTTCAGCGGGATCAGGTAATACCCGGTGTAGCCCCCCGCCTTCTCCCATTGTTCCATCGTGAGGCCCGAATAGTGTGCGATTTCCGGGCCCAGATATTTGTACACCATATCCTGCATTTTTTTCTCCAACACATTTGCATGGGCATCCGGTCGAAGCATGATGTAGGTATGGACGGCCGAACTGGCAATCCATTGGTCGCTGTTCCAACGTTCGCTGGTGCTCAAAGAGATCAGCATGTCGAATTGAAGGTGCGAATTGGCGGGAACATCGGCGACCACACCGGTCACGATATAGAAAAAGCGATCATCGTCTTCGACGGTGACTTGTTTTCCGATCGGGTCTTCATCGCCAAAATATTTCTTGGCGTAGGTTTCCGTGAGCACCAGCGAGGCCGGTTTGACCAACGCCGTCTTCGGATTTCCTTTCAACAACTTAAAATCGAAGACATCAAAAAAGCTGGAGTCCGTATAGAGAATGCCATCCTCGCTGTAATGCTCCCGGCCTGAACCGGCCGTTCCAATACGCAACGTGCCGATGCGCAAGACGCGGGTTGCGCTCTCAACTTCGGGATACGTGTTAAGCATCGTTCGGGCCAACGGCGAATGGCTCACGGCGCGGTCGCCCGAACCGTTTGGATTGGTGAACTTTGTGTTGACCCGGTAGATGTCGCTTGTCCTGGAATGAAAGCGGTCGTAGCTCAACTCATTGGCCACGTACAACGCGATCATGATAAAACAAGCCATGCCAATGGCCAGCCCGGACAGGTTGATCAGAAAGTAATTCCGATGTTTAAAGAAATGCCGGATGGCGGTGAAATAATAACTCTTTACCACCGCACTATGGACAACGGAACGCAAGGTCGTTTTCCGTTTCACGTTTAGGAATTCCTCGCTCGCCAGACGGTTGATGTCGCCAAAGGCGCCGACAGCAATTTTAAATGCCTCCTGTTCACTACGGCCGCTGGCGATCAGATCCTCGATGTGATCACGCAGGTGGAGTTCCATTTCACGCACGGCGCCATGTTCAAAAGTCCCGTGCTTGCTAAAGGACTTTAGCCATTGTTTTATTTCCTTCTCCAGGTCAAACATAGACGGGTCATTTGGTTGATTCCAGTTGCCAGAGCGCGTTCAACACGGCGTTGACTTGCACCCAATGTTCTCTTTCCGCGACCAGTTCTTTTTTTCCCTTTTCGGTGATCGCATAGTACTTCCTGGGCCGCGCGTCGTCTTGCATCACCCACTCGGATTGAATGAATCCCTCCTTCTCCAGGTTGTGCAGCACAGGATAGAGCATGCCATCGGAATAAGTCATTTTGCCACCCGATATTTCCTTTATGTTTTTGATGATCAGGTAGCCATAGCTTTTGCCTTGCCGGAGGATGCTCAGAATGATGGGCTTGGTGGATGCTGCGGTTAAGTTTTTTGGTATCATATTGATATTCAATATACTAATTATACTTTAGTATCCATATACATAGAATACCAAAGTATACGAACGACAACGCTCAAAGGTTTCACCATCCCCTCGTTTGCGTGCCCGGGAGCATGCGCCGGCGGGCCATTCGTTTGTCCTGATCCATGGTGACGGATGAATCAATATTTAACACCATCTTGACCGGGCCGGATGTCATAACTTTCCTAACTTCCATCACTAAACCCCTTAGCACTATGAAAAAACTATCCACCACTGCAGCCACCCTTGTGGCGCTGTTTTTTTCGATGCAGGCCTTTTGTCAAGGTCAGTTCCAAAAGGAATCTGCCGGATCGATCACCTTTGTTTCCGGACATGTCATGCAACTGGCGCAGGCCATTCCGGCCGACAAGTATGCGTGGTCTCCGGGTACGGGTGTGCGCAACGTATCACAAGTTTTTGCGCACATTATCTCGGCAAACTATTTCTTTGCTTCCAAGTTGGGCGCGAAGATCCCCGATGGCGTGAACATGGAAACGCTGGAGAAAGATTTGAAAACAAAAGAGGCTATTGCTGCCGAACTGAAACGTTCGTATGAAGTGGCCACGGCGGCCATCAAAAACACCCAGGATGCAGCGCTGGGCAACAAGGTTGTGTTCCCCTTCCCTGGAGAATACACCAACATGACGGCCATCCTGATCATGCTGGGCCACTCGAACGAACACCTGGGACAACTGATTGCCTATGCCCGGTCGAATGGAATAAAACCTCCCTGGAGCGAGTAAGTCTATTTTGAAACTGGCGTGGATGGCGAGCACCCCAATCCAGGTGTGCACCACCCACGCTTTCACTTTCTTATTAGGATCACGATTCAAACCCACTATCAAAGCCTGCCCCGTGACGGCACTGAACTAATTTTCCAAAGGTGTGCAGGTCCTCGATTTCAGATTACCCCGCCGCATTCACACCACTGTTTTGCCGCGATCAGCCCCCTAATCACTACCTCCCTTCATCAACTTTCCCCGCAGCGAGGCTGTTTCGTATTTATAAACAAAAACAACGATGAAGATAACAGTTTATCTGGCAGCCTCTGCCAACGGAAAGATCTCCAACCAAAGAAATGTGCCCGACTGGTTGTCAAACGAATACGGTCAGGGATTTATGGACATCAGTCAACGAACAAAAGCGGTGATCATGGGAAAGACCACCTACAACATACTTGCTCCTGACTATCTCCCACTCAAGGATGAAGGGGCGTTGGTGGTGCTTTCGCACAACGCATCAGCTGAGCCCGTGCAGTCGAATGTAGTTTTCACAGACAAAAAACCGGAGGCCATTGCCGCCATGCTCAGCCAGCAGGGCTATTCGGAGGCCGTTATTATTGGAGGCACGGCAACCGTGAGCGAGTTCATAAAAGCAGGATTGGTGAATGAACTCATTCTTGTGGTCGAACCCGTATTGTTCGGTGAAGGCTTGCCCCTCCTGAAAGACGTCGATCAGGAAAACAAGCTGTCTCTGCTCGGCGTGAAGAAACTGAATGATCACACCGTTCAACTGCATTACCGGTTGAACGCATAGACTTCGCGCTGTGATTTATCACGGGGTGGCCACTACCAAATTTTTATCCGCTCGCTGTCGCTCTTGTAATTCTTCTCTCCCGGCTGCACATTAAATGCCTTATAAAAAGGAGTAAAGTTCATGAGTGGTCCATTGACGCGCCACATGGCCGGCGAATGGGGATTGGTATTGATGTACGTGCGCAGAAACTCGTCGCGGGTCTTTACGCGCCAGATGCGGGCGACGGATAAAAAGAAACGCTGATCCGGTGTGAAGCCGTCGATTTTGGTGGTGTCCTGTCCCTGCTTGGTCAGCTTGAACGCATCGTAGGCGATGGCAACACCGCCGTTGTCGGCCGTGTTTTCGCCTACCGTCAGGCCTCCTTTAACATGGACACTGTCGAGCACGGTAAAGGTGCTGTACAAATCAATTACTTGTTGTGTCTTGGCCTTGAACTTTTCATAGTCTGCGGGGGTCCACCAGTTTTTTACGTTGCCATCTTTGTCAAATTGTGCTCCCTGATCATCGAAAGCATGCGTCAGTTCATGGCCAATCACCATCCCAATCCCGCCGTAGTTGATGGCGTCGTCGGCATACAAATCAAAATAAGGGTATTGTAAAATCCCGGCCGGGAAAACGATCTCATTGAAGGAAGGATTGTAATAGGCCGTGACAGTGGGAGGCGTTGTTTCCCAATCCTGTTTGTAGGGTGGCTTATTTAATTTTCCGATTTGATACTGATACTCGTCTTGTCTCAGCGCCACTACATTTTCAAAATACTTCGTTCTGTCAATCTTGACTTTGTACTCACGCCACACATCGGGATAACCGATCTTCTTGGTGATGGCATTCAATTTTTCTTTGGCCTTCACCTTGGTGCTGTCACTCATCCAGTCGAGTTGATCGATCCTGTTTTCAAATGCTTTTGTCAGGTTGTTCACCAGCTCCAGGGCTCTCTTTTTTGCATCTTCGTTAAAATATTTCTTAACATACAATTGCGACAAGGCAAACCCCAACTGTCTGTCTACTGCGTCGGAGATGACTTGTGCGCGAGGCTTCTCCGTGGATTGTCCGGACAAAGCTTTGTTATATTCGAAGGAGGCCTTCTCAAAAGGTTTGCTCAAAATCTCATCATACGATGTCATCGAGCTTGCCTTTAAATAGATCTTCCACTGGTCGATGGGAACTGAGGCGAGCAGGGCATTCAGCTTGTCGAAATATGCGGGTTGCGCAATATCCACGGTGTCGGTATCCAGGCCAAGATTCTTAAGCAAGGCAACCCATCCGATATTGGGCTGCTTCTTGCCGATTCCCGCTACGGGCAGGTTGTGATAATTGGCCTTGACATCCCTGCGCTCGATCCTTGTCTTGTGGGAAGAAGCCAATTGTTTTTCGATGTCATAAACAACGTCTGCGTTCTTGGATGCGTCGCCGTCGCCGGTCAATTGAAACAAGGTGGCAATGTATTTTTTATAGGCATTTTGAATGGCAAGCGACGACGAGTCGGTTTTAAAATAGTAATCCCGGTCCGGCAGCCCGATCCCAGCCTGACTGAAATGGGCGATGTTGATGCTGCTGTTTTCGTTGTCGGGCGAGATGTCGAAACTGATGATGGAGTAGTCTCCTACTTTTAGTTCATCGGCCACAAAGTTCATCAATGCGGACCGATCGCGGATCGCATCAATTTTCGCCAGCATGGGTTTGATCGGTTCGAATCCCCGTTGGTTAATGCCGGTCGTGTCCATTCCGGAAGCATAGAAGTCGCCTACTTTTTGTTCGATGGAACCTTCTGCGCCTTTGGTCTTGGATGCCTCCTCTAAGATATTTTGCAGGAGGAGTTTTTGAGGGATATTCAGGAAGCTGTAGGAGCCGACGCCTACTTGATCGGCGGCGATTTTGGCGGTGTCATACCATGTGCCGTTGACGTAGCGGAAGAAGTTGTTGCCGGGTTTTGTGGAAGCGTCTATGCCGGCGGCGTCTACATATTTTTTTGGGGGCGCTTCTTGCTGTTTGCAGGAGACGATGGCAAGGGCCATCAATGAGGTGTAAAGCATTCTTTTCATTGGCGTAAGATAGGGAAAATTCATAGTGAGGCAAGCCAGGGCATTAGCGCAAATTTGTTGTGGAGATACATTTTTCAGTTCGGTATTGAGCATCAGGCGAAAATTGATTATTGAGATCCAATGGAGTCAGGATAGAGCAATTAGACAGCCGCCTCTTTCCCTGCTCCTTTAAAAATAACCACGTCTGACGAATGAGGGGTTGATATTTTTTTGAACTCCTTGTTTTATGCTATATTTCAAAAAAATTAACGATGTATCTATGCGCACTATTTTGGGTCCCCTGCTTCTCATTTTTGTTTCCTTGCCACTATTAGCCCAAACTACTTCTTTCAAAGACAATCGCTGGTTCGACTACAAGAAGTATCCAAATTTCTATTCCAATCCCATTCATGAACAAGCCGAAGTCATTGTTTCGGCCGATAGCCTGATCGTTCACCTGGGGAGCAAAGTCCTTCGCTACAAGGTGAAAGGTGTTACGGAAATTAGCACGAAGAACAAGAGCTCCCGAGAATTCAAAGTCGATGACCACGGCACCGAAGCAACCGTTGCCATCAGCAGAACCATGGAAGATTATTTCGGAAAAAGACGGCAAATCGCGTGGATCAATGGAGATGGATGGATTATCATGGTGCCCCTCACGGCCATCACCCCTGTCGGCTATTTATTCCCGGGCGATGTAGCGATTGATATTGAGGCCGAGCGAACCAGAATTGTAGGCTACTATGACTACGATTTCATGCGACGCTTAAGCGCCGAAGAATACAAACGCGCCGACGCCTCCAGAGCCTTCAATTCTTTCATTACGTTCGACGATAACTGCAAAAAAGACATACAAATTGACCTTCGCGTAGATGGCACCGGCACGTGGTGGTCTGGGCAAACCGCAAAGGATTGTGCCAAAAAAGAAGAACAAGCTTTCAAATGGAAACTGGAACAAGTCGTGATCGAAGGCCGAAGAGCCATGATGTTAACGTTGACCGCCGACGTCGAGACCAATCAATACATCATCGACGAACTTACCGACAAGAAGCTTACGCTGAAAGGCGAATTCAATATCGACGAAAAGGACACGACATCCGAAGCCTATTTGTCCCTTTCCCGAAAGAAGAAGAAATAGCGAAATCATCTTAAACCGCAGAGGCGCAAAGGACGCAAAGGTCATCTTTACATCTTCTTTGCGTCCTCCGCGCCTCTGCGGTTCAAACTGATTTTCTATCCATAGACAAACTCCCCAAAATCGGCCATCTCACAAAGCCTTATCAATCCGAAACTCCTTCCCCCCAAACGCCTTCCGGCTCGTCCAATCCTCTCCTTCCCCCTTCCAAAATTCATCCTCAGCCCCAAGCCCCAACGGCAGGAACGCCGTCATACACAAATAAAGACTCCCCGTAGAAATATAACTCTCCCCCACCCCCGGCTGGTGCCCCGCCAAACCAATAGTCAGCCACCCCTTATCATCGAAGGTCTGAGGAGCGTGCAAGGTTCGTTTAATAACCGCCGTCAAAGCACTCCGCACCTGCGCGGGCTTCAGGCTTTCCGGAAGCTGCTTTTGTAACACCATCTGGGCCAGCAGTTGAAAGGCGCCACAGCGATAGGCGATAGACCTGCCCACCGGTGGGAAGGTTCCTTACGGCGAGATCAATCGCTCCTGGATCTCTGCATAGCGCTTGGCCCGTTTTATAAACAACGCCGACAGGTCCGCCATCTTCCCGGTTTCTTCCGTCACCGTCTTCGTTATGTCCAGCAACATCGGATGAATCACATAGCTGTTATAATAATCAAAATGCAACTCCGGCCCATCGCCATACACTCCGTCGCCTTTGTACCACAACTGGTGTTGCTCGATGCCGTACTCGATCTTACTCATTTCACATTCTCCCGAAAACTTAAGCAACGCCGCTTCCACGATAGCGGCAAACAATAGCCAGTTGCTGTTGAACGGCTTGATCACCCGGGTAGAGCGAAGCGCTGTGAAGACGTGATCCTGTGTCGCAGGATCCAGGTTACCCCACAACGCTTTAGGCGCGCGAAGCAAGCCATGCGCCAGAAAGGCCGCGTCGACAAGAGGCTGCGCGCCTTCTGTGAAATTCATGTAATCTGCCGAACCGGGTGTTACGGCATTTTTGATCGAAGCAATGGAAAGCGCGACATACTTTTTCCTCAATTCCACTTCTGCAGCGCTCCCCTCAGAAAGCTCCAACCAAGGTGCGATGCCCGCCAGCGTCCGACCCAGGGCCTCCAGATGAGTCACCTTCCTGCGGTCTGCCAACGCCCCAGGTTGTGCTTCTACCGGCATGCGTTGCTTCAGCTGGTTTTCGCTAAGCGCAGTTAGAACAGGCGAGGCAACCCGCACCAGCGATTCCAACCAAATATCCCGATCACTTTTGCTTTTTGAAGTGGACGCTGTCCCTTTGAAACCGGCAAGTCCTGCACTCGTTAAAAATGAAAACTGCCTGAGGAAATTTCTTCTGATCATCGCTCCATACGTTAGTTCGGTTTGGCTTGAAGATCCGGTGTTGCACCTTCACCCGTCCCAAAATAACTAATTAAACGTAGCCATGCTTTGAGTTCCTGACCTGGAGTTATTGCAAAAGCAAACGACTGACGGCTGGAACAATCCAACACCCTTGTATCCACCGCAGAAAATTTGCAGTTAAAAACCTTATGTTACAAGATTTTACTCCTGACGCGGGCTGCAGGACACCGCAATAACCGCAATCTCCACTATAAACCGTTGTCCAACCGTTATGAAACCAATGCCCTTCCGTGCCAACGTAAGGTCAGCCTAAGGTCAATCCCAGGTCAATGCCCAGTCAGCCTCGGGTCTGCCCCGACTCAATTCCTCATGTCAGCGACTACAGGGGTTATCCCATTCATGCTGACGATGACATTACCACGCCCAATTTCCCAAGGTTCGGATATCATTTTCATCGCCGATCATCTTTAAAGAATTCCTCCAGCACGGGAGCCAGGACCTTCACCGACACATTGTGGGTTTGCCCGGCAAGTATCCGGCGTTGTGCATTGGGGAGGGTGCTGGCAATAGCTTCAACGGCCTTCCGAAGCATTGCAGGGCTTTTCTCTCCTGCGCTGGCCAAGGTTGGGATCGTGACCGTGGAGATGAGTTCAGCAGGGAATCCAAAGTCTCCCATCACGGCAGAGTCATAGGGAAGTGAGGGGGCGATCGCTTTCATTTTTGACCACATCGGCAACAAGCGCATCACGTAATAAAATATCGAAGGCATGCCAATGACATTCACCAGGTAGTATTTCGCTGCCTCGCTTCTTTGATCTGACGCGATCAGTTGTGCGAGGTGCGCGTTGTGATCTGCCGGCGGCTGATGCCCGCTTGTTCTATCCACCATAAACGGTGGTTCATAGAGGGCCAGCTTTTTTATCTTAAGCCCGGCAGCAGCTGCCCGCAGCGCGAGCACAGCTCCCGACGACATGCCCATCACAAATGCCGATCCACCGACTTGGTTGATCAATGCCTCCAGGTCTTCGATCTCACGCGCAACCGCATAAGGCTTTGTATCCGTGCTGTCGCCCCGCCCCCTTCTGTCGTAGGCGATTACGGTGAAGTGAGGTGCCAACAGCGGGGCGAGCTTTGGCATGGGGCCGAACGTCCGGCTGCAGAAGGCGCCGTCCACCAGGATCAGGGGCGGTCCCGACCCGGTTTGGTCATAGGCGATGGCCGTGCCGTCCTTTGAGATAACTTTCTTCATGGCGTCGTTTCTTTTTTACAAACCTAGTCTGGCGTACTCAAACAAGCAGGGTGCGAATGCGGCAATAAAAGGGGCCGATTGCGATAACCGTTTTAGAAAAATCCCGCTCATCAAAAACCGGGTTGTCGTGGCAGGTTAGTGTATAACTTTAGTATCATGAATACAAGAACCAGAACCATCCGCTTCACCTTGCTCGCAATAGTCGTCGTGGTGGCGGCGTCGTGGGCACCCGTGACACAACGAGACACCGCGCCACCAGTCTCTCCTGCCAAGGTGAGTCAATACCTCTACGTGGCCGTCCCCGGCATCCGCGACTATCTTGAATATGGCGGACATGGGATCCTGGTCTATGACAAGGCAGATAATTACCGTCTTGTGAAACGCATTCCCACGGGCGGTCTCAAAGCCGATGGCACGCCCTCCAATGTGAAAGGTGTCGCCGTGAGCCTTGCCACGAACAGCATCTACGTCACTACCCTCGAAGCACTGCAGCGCATTGACCTGGCCACCGAAAAAGTTGTGTGGGAGAAGAAATACGAAGGCGGCTGCGATCGGCTTTCTATCTCCCCCGACGGAAAGACCATTTATCTTCCCACGTTGGAAAAAGAAAATTGGAATGTGGTAGACGCCGAAACGGGCGAGGTGATCAAGCAGATCACAACAAACTCGGGCGCGCACAACACGCTGTATGGTCCCGACGGCACCAAGGTGTACCTCGCCGGTCTTCGTACACCGACACTCGGTGTCGCCGATACCCGCACGCACGCCATGATCAGGCAGGTGGGCCCCTTTGCCAATAGCGTCCGGCCCTTCACCATCAACGGTTCACAAACGCGCTGCTATGTTAACGTCAATGAATTGCTGGGCTTTGAGATCGGCGACATGACGACGGGGAATAAACTCTATCACGTCGAGGTACAGGGTTTTCAAAAGGGTCCGGTAAAACGCCACGGCTGCCCCAGTCACGGCATCGGCCTCACCCCCGATGAAAAAGAAGTCTGGCTCTGCGACGCCTTCAACCAACGGCTGCACATTTTTGACAACACGGTGATGCCCCCCAAACAGGTAGCGAGCCTGGACGTGCGGGACCAGCCCGGATGGATCACCTTCAGCCTGGACGGCAAGCACGCCTACCCCTCTACCGGCGAAATCATCGACGTGAAAACACGAAAGACGCTGACGACATTGAAAGATGAAAAAGGCAACCCCGTCATGAGTGAAAAGGTGGTGGAAATACACTTTGATGGCAAAAAAGCCGTGGAAGCCGGCGATCAGTTTGGGATCGGCAGGATTCTAAAATGATGAGCTGAGCCGAATTGTTGATGAAGCAATTTTTTAGTACCTTCATCTCATTAAATCCATTCCGACTATGCTGTGGCTGACTTTGCTGATTACCGTAGTATTGACCACCCTGATCGCGTGGGGTCGTTCCTGGATCCTGAAAAACCGCGAAACACATCCGGAACTCTATAAGCACAGAGGAGCCATCGGGATGGTGTTGTACATCGTCTTCAACCTGGGCGATCTCTTTTAAGCCGGGGAACCACGCAACGTCCACCTTATTTTAGTAACGCCTCGATAGACGCAGCGATCCTTCTTTGCCGGGTTTCATCTGTCTTTGCATCGTTGATGGGGAGGATATGGCGTTTCTTGTTGCTGTTGGAAAGCGCCTCAAAGTTCTGCTTTGCTTTTGGATGGGCATTCAATGCCTTCTGAAATTCTTTGGGAACTTCCACCACGCGCGGCTCAGTGTCCAGTTCGAGGATCACTTCAATTTTGTCTCCACCGTTCACGCCGGCGCCCTCACGGTTCTCCGCACTCACGCCCACCATAAAATCTCCATTCATGACGGCCACCGTGCTCCGGTAGGTAAACCCGTTAATCGTCACCTTCACGGCAGGTTTTTTTCCAGCGCCAAATCCCTCTACGATCTCGGGTGGAATTTTTATGCCGGTCGCGGTTTTACCGGCTTGCAAAAGCGTGGTCTTGAATTTGGCTTTGGCGGGTGTGCCCTTGCTTTTGGCAGGCTTGGCTTCTGCGCCCAGGGTGGTTGTTTTCTTTGGCATAGAGGGGTCTGTTAGATCACGCGATAAAGCTAATGATAAGAAGCCGATTCCCCCGGGGCATGATCCGTCAATAATCAGGTGTTGATGCGACAAGAGGTCAGCCGTTTTTCATGGATGTCTTCTGCAGGTTTAAACCTATCACGGCTTGGCTTTCATCAAGCCTTCCGTTGTCAGCCACCGGCCGAATTGGTCTACCCAACCAAAGGTGGTATTGTCGGGATTGCCCACCCCAAACCCATGACCACCCTTGCCAAAGAGATGCATCTCGACAGGGCGCTTGGCCGCATACCATTTGTTATACAGGCTGATGATGTGGGGAGCAAAGCCAAAGTCATCGTCTGTGGTGCACAACAAAAATATCGGCGGCGCATCCGGCCGCAGCGCCGACTGTCGCGATTCCGGCATGTCGGGATAGACGGGAGCGACAAAATCAGGGCGGTTGTCTGGAGTATAGTTAAAGGCCGCCGAAGCGGCTACCATGCCGCCGGCAGAAAATCCCATAATGCCAATCCGATTTGGCGCGAGTTTATATTCCGCGGCGTGTTTCCTCACATAAGCGATGGCTTCCCTCCCATCGGCAATGGCCAGGGGAATGATCGGCTCGGCCTCGGCGTCCCATGCCTGGTGATCCTCGGCTTGAAGCATGTCGTCAAACGGATTGTCGCTGAGAACGTGAACCAGTCTGTACTTCAAAATAAACACTGTGATCCCCTTCTTCGTCAACGCCTTCGCTACTGAATGGCCTTCATGGTTAATCGCCAGAAAATGGAATCCCCCACCGGGACAAATAATAACCGATGTTCCATTGGCCACGGCGGGATCGGGCAGCAAAACGGTCAGTGTGGGGCGGACAACATTGTAAACGGTCATCACCTTCACGCTGTTCTTATCGTTCATGCCTTCATGCCATGTCCAATTTTCAGAGCCCGGGGCCGTTCCTTTGTATAACTGAATTTCCTTTTGCTGAGCATTCGCCATTCCCGATAAAAGCATAAGGCAGAATAGATATCTTTTCATTTCCGTGAAGTAACGCACCTGTTTTATTTTGTGCACCTACAACAAATCTACGCCCTCAAAACGTCACGCCGGGGTTTAACTCCGTCAATCATCAGGTCGTTTGCGACAATCAACGCTCATTCCATCCCCAAATACTTTCTGAAATACCCACACTCCTTGATCACATCCTTATAATAATTGGTCCCTGCATATTCCCCTTTCAATTTCTTAAACCCATCCCAAGCCTTAAAATCAACCTCCGTGTCACCATAAAAATCCGACTTGGCATGATAGCGAGCCGTGTAAAAGTCATTCCGGTCGCATTTGGCAAGCATATACACACCCTTGGCCTTTTGTTCCGGTGTTGTGGCTGCCTCCAACGCAAGTTGATAATACTGGCGGGCGCGCGCACAGCCCAGGAGTTGCGCTTGATAGGAAGGATCGATGTAGTTGCCGTATTGGTTCATGATCGCGCCATAATAGAACACGCGCGCGTTGCCAAAGTAGGTCATGTTGTAATAGCCGTTGGCCACCAACACGCTGTTGTTGTAAACGTCTTGCTTTATCTCGATAAACGTCAGCATCTCCTTCATCTTCTTCAAAAAGGTGAGCTTTGTGTATTTCACTTTCTGCGGGGCTTCATGATCGCAATCGTGACAGTCTTTTATCTTTCCGTTAAACGGATTTCCCAGCAATTCAGTGTTCTTCCCGTTTGCCGATTGCTCCATAAATGCGATCGCCGCATCCATCTTCCCGGCGTAGGCGCTCGTCACGGCCTGATACTCAAAGACGTCCGATAGCGTAATCGGGTACAGCCCCATGGCAAGTTGCTCCCAGGCGGACTTCCCCGGCTTCTGCAAAAAAGCTTTCATCGTTTCCAGGTTTGCCGGCGTCTGATAGAACTTCTCCTGGCGATTGAACAGCTCGGCCATCACCGCATTCTGTTGGTTTTGGTAGAGCGATGAGATGTAGCGCTTGCTCCACGCCGCGGCGTGGTGATAGCGGAATGCGCTTTGCTGTCCTTTCGGCAGCATGTTGTAGAGCCAAATCAGGTCGGGCAATATAGCGGCCTCCGTGTTGGCATCCAGGCGGTCGATGCCGCTCAGCGTGTTGATCAATTTCAGCAACTGCAGTTGTTGCTTTGCGATATCGGTCTTGGGGCTTGCCTTGTCGGCTTTGTCAAAAAAAATAGTGGCCACGGCATGATTGTCAGCAAGTACATTCAGATATCCCGCGGCGAGGTGCCACAAATAGGGTTTTGTGGTCTTCCCATCATTTGCAACGCTGGTCACCAGTTGCAAGGCATCTTTGTCCGACCGTTCTTTCAGCATACGGCGATAGTCCGCCGCTGATGTGAAAGTGGTCTCATTCATTTTCACCTCGGCTTTGTTCACCAGACGGGTAAGGAGAAAGTCCAGGTGTGGGCTGGCGGGATTCAGTTTGTAGATCTCTTTGATGGCCGTTTTCTCGTCGGCATAGTAACCCAGTAATGCCCAGAGCGCGGCTTTCTCTCCGGGTGTTTTCGCCAGGGCCAGCGAAGCATCAAAATCTTTTTGTTCCTGTGGATGGAAGTTATACGCCGTCACCGTGCGCAGCGCCGGGCACTGATCAAACACCACGCTGTATAAATAGTTGGAGGTCGCATAGTCCTTGCGACTGTAATAGGCTCCGGCCACATAGCTCAGCCCCCGGTAGTAAAGCGTATTCTTTGGTACGGCCGCCTTTGTTTTCTCAAAGAACGCCACGACTTTTTGTTTGTCGAGACCATAGAAGTATCCCTTCATGGCTTGGAACCAATAGCGGTTTTTCAGAAACGGATCCGCGGTCTGGTTAAAAAGCTTTTCCATCTGCGCGGTAGTGACGGCGTTGGCGGGATTGGATTTGTGTTCCTCGTAATTCCAGGAATCAATAGAGGTGGTGCTGGCGGCCTCAATGACTTTGGCGTGATAGAGGAATTCAACAAAGCTCTTCGCCTTTTCATGCGAGCCCGCAGCAGCGAGGCTAGCGGGCAAAGGTTGTTTTTTCTGGAGCGCCTGGTAAGCGTCGTTGATGCCGGTGGTCTTGGCGTCGTTGAGCAACAAGGTGCTGATCTGAACGTCGGTCAGCGGGCTGCCTTTCAGATACGTGACCCAATCGGCTACCAGCGCGTCGTTAAACCGCGTGGTGTATTTGTCTTCAAAAACGATATCATAGAACACATCGCGCGGTGCAAAAAAGAGCGGCGCGTAGGTTGGATCGACATAGACCTCGGGAGTAAAACTCGAATCGTAGTCATAGCCCCAATCCATATCGGCGCATGCCATCACAATGCCGTAGAGGGTCAGCGCAGCCAGGCTAAAAAGCGCTGCTAATTTTTTCGTAGAAGTCGTCTTCATGACGGTAGTGTTTCAGATTAAAATTGTCCAGGTCGTAAAAAATGATCTCGCCCGGTGTTGCCGGCAGATCGCCCGACAGGTCGCTGGCCATTTCGCTGAGGCCGGTGGTGGTCACCGTCTCAATTTTTATGCGGTCGCCCTGTTCAAAATAATGGTCAAGTTTAAGCACATTGTGAGTCACTTCAAAAAATGGCGCCGCTTTCATTTTAAAGTTCGGGTCGCGAAGAAAGACATTGTCGTCCACTTTGTTTAAAAGGCCGATCACCTTGTTGCCACGAATGTGCAATCCCCAGGAAAAAATGGGCAACGCCACATCCAGCTTCAGCGGGTATTGATGGAGGGCTTGTGTGTAGCGCGCGGCCGTGGCGCGCTCGTAAATAGAGTTCGACGAATCGGCGGCGATATGCCCCATATTATAGAACATCAGCACGCCCCGGTCAACCGGCGGCATGCCGGTGGTCTTCACATACTTCACCTGGTGCAAGCGGATAGTAGCCGAAATCGTCTTGACGCCGGCAGCTTTCAATGCCGCTATAAATTTGAAATACGTCTCCTTGCTGTCCAGCGACCAATCGCAATCCACCTGGATCTCGGAGGCGGCTACCATGCTTTCGTGGGCATTGATCGCGTTCACAAGCGTCATCACTTTTGTCGCCAAGTCCGCTACATCCAACGTGTTGGATAGCATCACTTCATTCTTTACATAAATTACCGGCACGGTTTCCCATCCATCGGGCCTGCTGGCAAATTTGATCGGCGACCTCGGCGTAGCCTTTCCTTCTGATAGTTCTACATCAAAATAACGGACATACAACCGCGTCACATGGTTCGCCTTCAAGACGGCCCGCTCTTCCGGCGAGAGGTCGAACACGGTCTTCCAATAATAGAACGAAACGGAGGGCTTTGGCTGAACACAGGAAGTCAATTGAAAAACAACGACCCACCCCAGCACGCAGTGCAACAGGAAAGATCCACATACCGATCGATGTTGCATTGGGACACGCATGGGGGTTGGCGTAAGGCTACAAATATATCTTTGTTGGAAACAAGCCAAGCTCAAGTTAAGTCAATTCAATGATTTGCCGGTGTTGCCCACAACGCCCGACACGGATTATACCCGCATCAACTCAACATCTCAAACCACACCTCCACCAAATACCCGTCCGGATCCTTAAAAAAAATATACGGCGATCCCGGCACAAATTCCCCTTCATCCTGTATCACGCCTCCCGCCTTGAGAATTTTAGCGCGCATCGCGCTGATCTCACCTGCCGCTCGCAACCGGAATCCAAAATGCGCTATGCCTCCCACCGCACCGGCCTTCTTTGCCGGCCCAGGCTCAAAGACCAAAATATCGTGGCAACCTGGCGTGGTGAGCTGAAGAAATCCAGGATCATCATACATCACCGCCATGTCGAAGACCGCGCAGTAAAATGCTTTCGTCCGACCGAGGTCAGCCACCGTAACCGCGAGATGCGTCAGCCCGTAGGTTAGCGTTTTGCGCATACATGAGGAAAGTTGCTAACGAAGATAGTCGCGTTCGGTGGAAATATCCAGCGGTTGCGCGCAGGTTTCCGCGCAGGAAGCCGATCAAAAAACAGGAATCAAACCCGACGCGAAAGCACCACCGCTGTTCGCTTGCGTCTCGGGAGTGTTCAGGGTTCGGCAGTTGACCGGCATAGTTTTGTCAGCAAGAGATGAACAAACTTAGCATCCTCATAACCAGACCCCTATACACATGCACCGCAGTTCAGCTCGCGCTAAAACCCCCATTTTATCCCCGAAAAACCGCTGAATTTGTGCAACGATTGTGGATAACCTGTTCCACGACGTTCCACGATCGCTTGAGTTTTCGCATATATTTGCAGCCCGGCCTTTCCCTCAGACCGGATTTTTTATTTTTTAAACCGTCAACAAAAGTAAATGGGAAAAATCATTGCGATAGCAAATCAAAAAGGGGGAGTCGGCAAAACCACTTCGGCTATCAATCTCGCGGCAAGTCTGGCCGTATTGGAATGTAAAACATTGCTGGTAGATGCCGATCCGCAGGCCAATTCAACGTCAGGTCTCGGCCTGAACCCGAAGGACATCAGCCAGGGTATTTATGAGTGTATGGTCGACGGCGTGAATCCGAAAGACGCCATCGTCAAGAATGACCTCAAATTCCTGGACGTACTTCCCTCCCACATCGACCTGGTCGGTGCCGAGGTGGAAATGGTCAGCATTGAACGCCGCGAAGAAAAAATGCGCGACGCATTGGGCAAGGTGAAAGATGAGTACGACTTCATCATCATCGACTGCTCGCCTTCCCTGGGTCTCATCACCATCAACGCGTTGACGGCCGCCGACTCGGTCATCATTCCCGTACAGTGCGAGTACTTCGCGCTCGAAGGATTGGGCAAGTTGCTGAACACGATCAAGATCATCCAGACGCGTCTGAACCCGCGGCTTGAAATAGAAGGCATCTTATTAACGTTATATGATTCGCGTACCAGCCTGGGCAACCAGGTCGTGGAAGAGGTGAGAACACATTTTTCAAAAATGACGTTTAAAACCATCATCCCACGCAACGTGAAGCTTAGCGAGTCGCCCAGCTTTGGGTTGCCCGTCATCGTTCACGATGCCGAAAGCAAAGGAGCTATTAGCTACCTCAATCTGGCACACGAGGTGCTGGATAAAAACGGAATGTCGAAATGAGCAAAAAGAAAGCATTAGGAAGGGGCTTAAGCGCTTTGCTGAGCGACAGCCCCACAGACGAACGGCTGGAGGTCGATAGCATCCCTGTGAACCTGGAAGCGCCCGAAACCACGCGCGCCAACCCGGCAGCACCGGCCATCCCCACCAGCGGCATGACGGAAATACCCGTGGCGGAGATTGAAGTGAACCCCTTCCAACCCCGCACGCACTTCGACCAGGAAGCCTTGCTGGAACTGGCCGAATCCATCACCGTGCACGGCATCATCCAACCGATCACGGTGCGACGCCTGTCGGATCACCAATACCAGTTGATCTCGGGTGAGCGACGCTTTCAGGCCTCCAAACTGGCGGGCCTCGAAACCATCCCGGCCTATATCCGCTCGGCCAACGACCAGCAAATGCTGGAGATGGCCCTCATCGAAAACATTCAGCGCGAAAACCTCAACGCCATAGAAATCGCCCTCAGCTATCAGCGGTTGATGACGGAGTGTAGCCTCAAACAGGAAGAGCTCGGCGAACGCGTGGGCAAGAACCGCACCACCGTAACCAACTACCTGCGCCTGCTCAAGCTGCCCCCAGACATCCAGATCGCCGTGCGCGACAACAAGCTGTCGATGGGTCACGCCCGCGCCATCATCAACGTGGAGAACGCCGACCAGCAGCTCTACATTTTCAAACAGGCGGTCAATGAAGACCTCTCGGTGCGCAAAGTGGAAGAGCTCGTGCGAGACCTCTCACAACGGACGTCGTCCAAATCCACTCCGACCGAATCGGCCGCCTCTGCCCCGGCCTCACGCGAAATCGCACAGCTCCAGACACGACTGTCGTCACACTTTGGCACTCGAGTTGTTGTGAAGAGCGATGGCAAGAAGGGCGATATCCGCATTCCCTTCCTCTCCGTGGAGGATCTGAACCGGATATTGGACATCCTCAAGATGTATTCCTAACTTGCGCATCCAAAGCGTGAAATGAAGAAATACGTCGTCCTGCTGGTCCTGGCATGCCTGGCCCTCGCCAAAACTATGGCTCAAGATTCCCTGTCGGTCGACCACGAGAGCGATAGCCTTATCGTCGAAAGCCAGGATACCGTACTCCTGAAGACCTACGCTTCCCGCTACAACCCGCGCAAAGCCCTGCTCTACGCCGCCGTGGTCCCCGGCCTCGGCCAGATCTATAACAAGAAATACTGGAAACTTCCGCTGGTCTACGGTGGCTTCTTCGCCCTGGGCTATGCCATCAACTTCTACCAGACCGGCTACATCAAATACAAGAACGAGCTGTTCACCAACCTCAACCTCGGCCTCGACGGCGACAGCGACATCCGTCCTGGCGACGTCTACACCACATCCACCTATCGCAACGTCGTGGACCAATACCGCCGCCAACGCGACTTTATGATCGTTATCGCCGGCGGGGTCTATATCCTCCAAATGGTCGACGCATTGGTCGATGCGCACCTCAAGGAATTTGACCTCAATCCGTCGTTGAAAGTCACGTGGCAGCCCTCGGTAGAGCAAAATGCCCTGATTGGACGAACGTCGGGGGTTACGTTTCTTTTGAAATTTTAAGACTGGGAGGCGGGGCTTTTTTCTAGGCATGCAGTAGCCAGTAGTCAGTAGGTGACCGTCTTTGTAATATGACCTAATGGTAGTGACAAAATACAAGGCCAGAGGGATCATCGGACCAATCCCCTTCTCCCTGCGACTTCGATGTTTGTTGAATAAAATGCCCCATCTCCACGATTATGATATAATAACATGTTTGAAAAGGCATTTTTAAACTCCAAAAAAACGGTCAACATCTGGCCCCATAGCCAGCCTGTCTACTGACTACTGGCTACTGAATCCTGCTCCCAACTCCAGGATTCTGGCTCCTGGCTCCTGAATACCGATTGCCCAATCCAATAAAAAATGCATTTTTGCCTGAATCTATTTTTTAACGTATGAAAATCATCCTGCTGGGCTATGGGAAAATGGGTAAGATCATCGAGCGTATTGCCCGGGAACGTGGCCACGAGATCGCGGCCAAGATCGATGTAGACAACCCGCACGAATTCGACACCACGAAAGCCGACGTCGCCATCGAGTTCTCGCACCCCGATGCGGCTTTTGATAATGTCCGCAGATGTTTGTCGCGTCAGCTTCCTGTCGTTTGCGGCACCACCGGGTGGCTTGAGCGCCGGGCGGAAGTGGAGAGCCTCTGCCAGCAGGAAGACGGCACCTTCTTTTATGCCTCAAACTATAGTCTGGGGGTGAACATTTTCTTCAAGGTGAATGAGTTCCTGGCCCGTATCATGAACGGCTTCCCCCAATATGACGTCCGCATGGATGAAGTGCATCACACCGAAAAGAGAGATGCCCCCAGTGGCACGGCCATCACGCTGGCCGAGGGGGTGCTAAAGAACGTTGAGCGCAAGAAAAAGTGGGTGAACAAGGAAAGCACCAACAAAGGCGACCTCTTCATCGAATCGTTCCGCATCGACCAGGTGCCGGGAACGCACGTGGTGAAGTACGAGTCGGCCATCGACGATATCGAGATCAAGCATATCGCACACTCCCGCGAAGGTTTTGCCTTGGGTGCCGTGATGGTGGCCGAATGGGCAAAAGACAAAAAAGGGGTGCTGAGCATGGACGATTTCCTTAAATTCTGATTTTTCAAAATAAGCCCGTCCGTCGCATGAAATTATGGCGCCGTCCCGGCGACCTATTTATAGGTCAATTATTTTCATTTTATTTGCAGGCTTTAAATTCAAACTGATGGAAGATTCTCGAGGTTTAGCGTTACTCATTGGCACCCTCTTCTTTTTAATTCCCACTTTTATTGGCCTTTACAAAATGTTCGAAAAGGCAGGCGAGGCCGGCTGGAAGGGGCTTGTTCCCGTCTATAACCTGGTCGTCATCCTGAAGCTTGCCGGTCGCCCCTGGTCATGGGTCTTCTATCTTTTCATTCCTGTCATTGGCCAGGTCATCTTGATCGGCCTCATCATCGATTTTGTGAAGTGCTATGGCAAACGTACCCTCCCCGACTACATCGCGGCGGTGGTCTTCCCCTTCGTCTACTTCCCGTACCTGGGCTTCAAGAAAGAGGTCGTCTATACCGCGCCAAAGCTGGAAGAAGGTAAGAAATCCGTTCGCCAGGAATGGACCGAAGCCATCGGCTTTGCTGTGATCGCCGCCACGCTCATCCGCTGGCTCATCATGGAGGCGTATACGATCCCCACGCCCTCGATGGAGAATTCCCTGCTGGTCGGCGACTTCCTCTTCGTAAGCAAATTTCACTACGGTACACGGACCACCACCACGCCGCTGCAGGTTCCGCTGACACACCAGAAGATATGGTTCACAAACATTCCTTCTTATGTGGAATGGATCAAGCTGCCGCAATACAGACTGCCCGGACTCACCCACGTGAAGCGTGGAGACGTCGTTGTCTTCAACGTCCCTCCCCGCGGCCTCAACGACAACGTGGATTACCCCGTCGATCTGAAAACGAACTACATCAAACGTTGCGTGGCCATTCCCGGCGATACGTTGTTCATCCAGGACAAACAGGTATACACCAATGGCGAGCCCTTGCCGAATCCTCCTGAGATGCAGTATAGCTATGTGGTGATGTCCGATAGCCCCATCAACGACCGCAACCTGCGCATGATCGGCCTCGGCACCGAAGATGTCCAGGGGCCCAGTCAGCAAAATGGCAAGTTCTACTACCTCATGTTCCTCACCAAGGAAAGAGCGGATGCGCTCAAGAAGTTGCCCTACATCAAATCGGTGGTGATCGAGAATAAAAATGAAGTAGAAGGACAAATTCCCTACTCCAGCTATTACGACGGTGGCACCGGTGAAAAACGATACTCCCGCTGGGTAACCGACAACTTTGGCCCGCTATGGGTTCCTAAAAAGGGCGGCACCATTCCCATCAACGATTCAACGCTCACCTTCTATGGCCCCACCATCAAAATGTACGACCATAACAAGGACGTCAAGATCGAAAACGGCCGCCTCTACATCGACGGCAATGAGGTGACCGAATACACTTTCAAACAAGACTATTACTTCATGATGGGCGACAACCGCCACAACTCTCTCGACTCCCGCTTCTGGGGCTTTGTCCCCGAAGACCACATCGTCGGAAAAGCATTCTTCATCTGGCTCTCGATCGACCGCAATGCCGACTTCCTGCACAAAATACGATGGAGCAGATTCTTTAATCTGATACGGTAGAACTCAGCAGGGCAAATCAAAAGCCAGGAGCCAGGAGAAAAACAAACCTCCCCGGTCCTGGCTTTTGCCATTAAACCCTCCGGCAAAATAACAACTGAATTGGCTACTGACTACTGGCTACTTGACTACTGGCTCCTAAAATTCACCACTCAATCTCCTCAATCCCCTTCCGCTTCAAGTACTCATTCGCCTTACTAAAATGCTTATTCCCAAAGAACCCGCGATCGGCCGAAAATGGCGACGGGTGGGCCGACATCAACACCAGGTGTTTATTCCGATCAATGATCTCGCCTTTCTTTTGGGCATAGGCGCCCCAGAGGAGAAACACGACATTTTCTTTTTCGTCGGATATTTTTTTGATCACGGCGTCGGTAAAGATCTCCCATCCTTTGTTTTGATGCGATCCCGGTGAAGCTGCGCGCACCGTGAGGGTGGCATTGAGAAGAAGCACCCCCTGGACCGCCCAACGCTCCAGGTCCCCGGAAGCAGGAATGGGCTTGCCCAGGTCTTGTTTTATCTCTTTGAAGATGTTGACCAACGAGGGGGGCATACGCACACCGTCGCGCACGGAAAAACAGAGACCATTGGCCTGGCCGGGACCGTGATAAGGATCTTGCCCAATGATGACGACGCGGACATTCTCGAAGTCGCTGCAGTCGAAGGAACGAAATATTTCTTTGCCCGGCGGATAGACCGTTTGTGTTTTGTATTCTTGTTTTACAAATTCAATGAGTTGCTTGAAATAGGGTTTCTCAAATTCCGGAACGAGCTTGCTTTTCCAGCTTGGTGCAATTTTAACATCCATAGATTCAAAACTAATGGCATTCGCCAAAAGCGCAAAAAGAAGCCTGGCAAAGGAAAATTAATC
>Ga0209050_1001233_pt1 | contig 29602 bp, 29 predicted proteins | sample Araplavi_mTSA_r2_FD_184276 | JGI IMG/M metagenome (GOLD analysis project Ga0209050, IMG submission 184276) | Arabidopsis root microbial communities from North Carolina, USA - plate scrape MF_Cvi_mTSA_r2 (SPAdes) (version 2) | ecosystem: Host-associated > Plants > Roots > Endosphere | place: USA... | reverse complement strand
GAAGGCTTCCGGCCCGGCGCGATGGACCGGCTCGGGCTCGGCTGGCCGGTACTGTCGGCACGCAACCCGCGGCTCGTGATGTGCTCGATCAGCGGCTACGGCCAGACCGGGCCCTGGGCCCACCGGGCGGGCCACGACATCAACTACATCGCGATGGCCGGGGTGCTGCATCAATTGGCCACGGCCGACGGCGAGCTGGTCGCGCCGAACTTCCAGATCGGCGACCTGATGGGCGGCACGCAGGCAGCGGTGGCCGGCATCCTCGCCGCCCTGCTCGCGGTGCAGCGCGGTGGCCGCGGGCGCCACATCGACATCTCGATGACGCATGAAGTGCACCGCCACCAGGTGCTGGCCGACCTGGTGGTCGCGCAGACCGGCCGCGCGCCGCAGCCGGGCCGCGACCTGCTGTCGGGTGGCGCGCCGTGCTACGGCGTCTACCGCACGGCCGATGGCCGCCACCTCGCGGTCGGTGCGCTGGAGCTGCCGTTCTGGCAGCGCCTGTGCGTCGCGATCGAGCACCCGGAATGGTCGGACCGGCACTGGTCGCTCGGGCTGCAGGTCGGCAGCCCGGAGTCGCTGGCCTTGCGCGAGGCGTTGGCCGACCTGGTGTTTACCCGCACGCTGTCCGCCTGGTGGACGCTGCTCGCACCGGTCGATTGCTGCGTCACGCCGGTGCTGAGACTTGATGAAAGTCACGCTCACGAACTGTTCGTAAATAAACGCTGAGGTTTCGTCAACGAACCGGCGCGGGCTCCCGTTGTGCCCCCCGAGCGTGTTGCTCGACCTTTGCAAAGGAGCCCCCCATGAACAAACTCATCGCCGCGCTGATCGCCGCCACCTTCTCGCTGGGCGCGTTCGCCCAAGCTGCTTCGGCTCCGGCCGCTGCTGCACCGGCCGCCAAGGAAGCTGCTCCGGCCGCTTCCGACAAAAAGGTTGCCAAGAAGTCGACGAAGAAGGCCAAGAAGGCCAAGGCTGAAAAGAAGGCCGCCTGAGATCCAGGCAGCTTTCCGGGCGTCAGCGCCCCAAGGCACAGGAAACCCGGCTCAGGCCGGGTTTTTTGTGGGCACTTGAACCTCTTGCTTGCGATCAGGCGCGCAAGCGCGGCTTGGCGGCCTCCACCGCGGTGGCGAACGGCCGGCTCAGCGCGATCCGTTGCCACTTGCGCTCGTCCCAGGTCTGCGGACCGACCAGCGTCCAGCGGGCAATCGTGTCTTGCAGTTCCACGCGCGGCACCCTGCCGAAGATCGGCAGCGCGGGTTTCAGCAGGCGCAGCCCGCGGCGCAGGCGTCCGGGCAGCGGGGCATGCGATTCATGCGCCCAGAAGACGCACCGCTTGTCGGCCCAGAAGGCCAGCCGCTCGAAGTGCACGCGGCCGGCAAAGCCGGTGTTGGCGGGCAGCAGCAGGAACTCGTCGGGCAGTTCCACCACCGAGTACGACAGGTCGCCGAGGTGCTCGCCGCTGCCGTGCTGCACGAAGATGACGCGCTGCACGTCGGCGGCCTTGAAGCGGTCGACTTCGGCATCGTCGTGAAAAACGACGATGTCCGGCCCTTGCCAAGCCGTGTGCCAAGTGCTGTCCATGGGGTTGTCTCTCGAGTCGAATGGGCGGGCGTCGACGGTACGCCCCATGTCGGCTCGATATGTATCCAGACGCGTCAGCCCGCAAGCGCTGGCGTCGCGATCCTCATCAGAGGTCGAACAACTGGATACAAATCCGGCCGTCTGTGAGTGCCGACTCCCTCGGCAACTGACAGACAGCCGCGATGTCAGGAACTCAGCGCTTCGGCTGGGTCAGGCGCGGGGCCGGCTTGGCGCCGTCGCGGCGCGGGCCGTTGCCCGGCTGCTGCGGACGCGGAGCGCCCGCGCGCGCAGCCGACGGTGCCGGCGCTTGGCCGCCACCGCTGCGGCCCTGGCCACCACCGCCACCGGAGCGTGCCGGGGCCGAACTGCCGCCACCGCCACGGCTGTCACGCCCGCGGCCACCACCGCCGCCACCGCCGTGTCCGCCACCGCCGCCGGCACCGCGGCCGCCACCACCGGCATGCCGATGGCCGCCACGGCCGGCGCCTTCGCCGATCACCATGCGGCCGAGCACGATCGGCTCGGGGCGCTCGTTCGGGCTGGGTTCGAAGCCCGGCACGATCTCCTTCGGGATCTCGCGCTTGATCAGCTTCTCGATGTCGCGCAGGAAGCCGTTCTCGTCGACGCACACCAGCGAGACCGCCTCGCCTTGCGCGCCGGCGCGGCCGGTGCGGCCGATGCGGTGCACATAGTCTTCGGGCACGTTCGGCAGCTCGAAGTTGACGACGTGCGGCAGCTGGTCGATGTCGATGCCGCGCGCCGCGATGTCGGTGGCCACCAGCACCTGCAGGTCGCCGGTCTTGAAGTCGGCCAGCGCCTTGGTGCGCGCGCTCTGGCTCTTGTTGCCGTGGATCGCCATCGCGCTGATGTCCTGCTTCAGCAGGTGCTCGACCAGCCGGTTCGCGCCGTGCTTCATGCGCGTGAAGACCAGCACCTGGTGCCAGTCGTTCGACTTGATCAGGTGCGTCAGCAGCTCCTTCTTCATCTCGCGGCCGACCGGGTGCACCTTCTGCGCGATCGCGTCGTTGGTCTGGTTGCGGCGAGCAACCTCGATCAATGCCGGCTTGTTCAGCAGGCGGTCGGCCAGCGTCTTGATCTCGTCGCTGAAGGTGGCCGAGAACAGCAGGCTCTGCTTCTGCGCCGGCACGATGGCCAGCACCTTCTTGATGTCGTGGATGAAGCCCATGTCGAGCATGCGGTCGGCTTCGTCGAGCACGAAGATCTCGACGTGGCTCAGGTCGAGCGTGCGCTGCTGGTGGTGGTCGAGCAGGCGGCCGGGCGTGGCCACCAGGATGTCGACGCCCTTGCGCAGACGGTCGATCTGCGGCTGCATGCCGACGCCGCCGAACATCACCATCGAGGTGAGCTGCAGGTACTTGCCGTAGGTGCGCACGCTCTCTTCGACCTGCGCCGCGAGTTCGCGCGTCGGCGTGAGGATCAGTGCGCGGATCGGCAGCTTGCCGCGTGCGTCGCGCACCGCCGGCTTGGCCGACAGGCGCTGCAGCATCGGCAGCGTGAAGCCGGCGGTCTTGCCGGTGCCGGTCTGGGCGCCGGCGAGCAGGTCGCCGCCGGACAGCACGGCCGGGATGGCCTGTGCCTGGATGGGGGTGGGAACGGTGTAGCCCTGTTCGTGAACGGCACGCAGCAGGGGCTCGGACAGGCCGAGGGTGTCAAAAGACATGGGGATCCATCAGGAGATCGGCCCGTCGCCGAGATCTTCGGCGCCAGTCGCAGGCAGACGGTGAGGCGAGCGCGAGGCTCAGGTCAGGGATGACGGCAGCGAAGTGACTGGTGTCTGCGCTGGTGGCGGCATTCTACCTGCCGAACGCGTTTTCATCGGTCGAACTGAGGGGATCGGGCCGGCTTGATTCGCGCTCGCGCAGGGCGGGTCCCGCGGAGCGGCGACAATAGCGGTTTTGGCGCCGCGTTCTGCGGGCCGCCAATTCCAGCTCGACCAGCTCTCCAGGACCACACGCCATGGCTCAGTACGTATTCACGATGAACCGCGTGGGCAAGATCGTCCCGCCCAAGCGCCAGATCCTCAAGGACATCTCCCTCAGCTTCTTCCCCGGCGCCAAGATCGGCGTGCTCGGCCTGAACGGTTCCGGCAAGAGCACGCTGCTGAAGATCATGGCCGGCATCGACAAGGACATCGAAGGCGAGGCCACGCCGATGCCCAACCTGCGCATCGGCTACCTGCCGCAGGAACCGGTGATGGCGCCCGAGCAGACGGTGCGCCAGGCGGTCGAAGAAGGCCTGGGCGGTTCGCTCGCCGCGAAGAAGCGCCTCGACGAGGTGTATGCGGCGTACGCCGAGCCCGATGCCGATTTCGACGCACTCGCCGCCGAGCAGGCCGAGCTCGAAGCCATCATCGCCGCCGCCGGCAGCGAGAACACCGACCTGCAGCTCGAGATCGCGGCCGATGCGCTGCGCCTGCCGCCCTGGGAGGCGGTGGTCGGCAAGCTGTCGGGCGGCGAGAAGCGCCGCGTCGCGCTGTGCCGCCTGCTGTTGTCCAAGCCCGACATGCTGCTGCTCGACGAACCCACCAACCACCTGGACGCCGAATCGGTCGACTGGCTGGAGCAGTTCCTGAGCCGCTTCGGCGGCACCGTGGTGGCCATCACCCACGATCGCTACTTCCTCGACAACGCGGCCGAATGGATTCTCGAACTCGACCGCGGCCGCGGCATTCCGTACAAGGGCAACTACAGCACCTGGCTCGACCAGAAGGAACAGCGCCTCGAGCAGGAGCAGAAGACCGAGGACGCGCGCACGAAGGCGATGAAGAAGGAACTGGAGTGGGTGCGCCAGAACCCGAAGGGCCGCCAGGCCAAGAGCAAGGCGCGCCTGGCCCGCTTCGAGGAACTGTCCGACGTCGACTACCAGAAGCGCAACGAGACCAACGAGATCTTCATCCCGGTGGCCGACCGCCTGGGCCACGAGGTGATCGAGTTCACCAACGTCAGCAAGAGCTTCGGCGACCGCGTGCTGATCGACGACCTGAGCTTCAAGGTGCCGGCCGGCGCGATCGTCGGCATCATCGGCCCGAACGGCGCCGGCAAGTCGACGCTGTTCCGCATGATCGCCGGCAAGGAGCAGCCGGATTCGGGCAGCGTGAAGATCGGCCCGACCACCAAGATGGCGTTCGTCGACCAGAGCCGCGAATCGCTCGAGGCCGACAAGACCGTGTGGCAGGACGTGTCGGGCGGGCTCGACAACATCGTCGTCGGCAAGTTCGTGATGCCGTCGCGCGCCTACATCGGCCGCTTCAACTTCAAGGGCAACGACCAGCAGAAGCTGGTGGGCAGCCTGTCGGGCGGCGAGCGCGGGCGGCTGCACCTGGCGAAGACGCTGGCGCAGGGCGGCAACGTGCTGATGCTCGACGAACCGTCGAACGACCTGGACGTCGAAACGCTGCGCGCGCTGGAAGACGCGCTGCTCGAATTCGCCGGCAGCATCATGGTGATCAGCCATGACCGCTGGTTCCTGGACCGCATCGCGACGCACATCCTCGCCTGCGAAGGCGATTCGAAGTGGGTGTTCTTCGACGGCAACTACCAGGAGTACGAGGCCGACAAGAAGCGCCGCCTGGGTGAAGAAGGCGCCAAGCCCAAGCGCCTGCGCTACAAGGCATTGAAGTAGGCCCCCCAGTCGCTATCGCTCCTGCCCCCAAGGGGCGCCACCCCTGGGCCCGGCAAAGCCGGATCCCGGGGCGTTGCTTGATCGGCGCTTCGCTGCGCTTGCTTCAGAACGCTCGCTGGCAGGTCGCCAACTTGTCCTTCGCCGGCATCGACAGCATCCGGTTCACCTCGGAGTTGTAGGTGCTGCGGTAGCCGTCGCTCTTGCGCACCGACGACAGGTCCGATTTGGTCTTGGCCGCCAGCTGCACGAGCATGTCCTGCCCCGGCTTCATGCTCTTCGGGTCGACCGGCATGCAGACGAACAGCACGGCATCGATGCCGGCCACCATCTGCTCGACGGCATCGTCGGCATGGGCCGGCAGGCAGGTCACGAGGGCGGCAGCCAGCAGCCCCGGAATAACGAACGCGGATTTCAAACAGCAGCCCAACGGTGAGACGCCGCGCCGGGCACCTCGTGGTGCGCTGGGGGGCGTCGGATATCAGGCCGCCATTGTCCCGAACTTCAGGCGCTTGCGCCTGCGGGTACACGCGAATGGGGGGTCTTGCCGGGCTGTCGATTCCGTCACGACAAGCATGTCACGACAGGACACTACAGCGGCGCACCACACCAGCGCGCTGACAACGCGTCACACCGACATGTTCATGATGTCGGAGTAAGCCTGCACCAGCCGGTTGCGCACCTGCAGCGTGGCCTGGAAGCCGATCTGCGATTTCTGCATCGAGACCATCGTCTCCTCCAGGCTCACCGTCGGGTTGCCCAACGAGACCTGGCGCTGCATCTCGTCGGACTTCAACTGCGCATCGCTGACCCCGCGCAGCGCCTGGGTCAGCGCCTGCTGGAAGCCCGCACCCTCGGTGGCCTTGCTGCCGTTGACCAGCGGCGTGCCGTTCGGGTTCAGCCCCGCACGGGCCGCGGCCTGGGCAAAGTTGAAGGGCTTGAGGGTGACGTCCATGGGATCGGACTGTAGACAAGACCCTGGAGTCGGATGGGGCGAACTGCGGGCCGTTTCCCCGGCTGTTCAACGCAATTGAAACCTCAAGTTTCCAAATAATCGCCTCCGTCAGCCGGCCTTTGCCGTCTCAGCACCAAGCGAACAACATGGACAACGCGGTCACCCTTGCCAACCCCAGCCAGCTCCCCGTGCCGGCGGGTTTCGGCGCGCGTCTCGCCGCGCTGCCGGCCAAGAGCAAGGCCAGCCTGGGGCTCGGCATCGCCGCACTGGTGGCGGTGCTCGCCGCGATCACGCTGTGGAGCAGCCAGGGCGACTACAAGGTGCTGTACGCCAACCTCTCCGAGAAGGACGGCGGCGCGATCATCGCCCAGCTGTCGCAGATGGGCGTGCCGTACCGCTATTCGGACGGCGGCGGCGCGATCCTGGTGCCGTCGGCCCAGGTCCACGACCTGCGCCTGAAGCTGGCGTCGGCCGGCCTGCCCAAGGGCTCGATCGTCGGCTTCGAGCTGATGGACGGCGCCAAGTTCGGCCAGACCCAGTTCCAGGAACGCCTGACCTTCCAGCGCGGCCTCGAAGGCGAGCTGACCCGCTCGATCACCGCGATGTCGGCGGTGCAGAACGCCCGCGTGCACCTGGCGCTGCCGAACCAGAACGGCTTCTTCCGCGAACAGCAGAAGCCGAGCGCGTCGGTGATGCTGACGCTGCACCCCGGCCGCACGCTCGACCGTTCGCAGATCGCCGGCATCGTGCACCTGGTGTCGTCCAGCGTGCCCGAGATGAACCCGAAGGCCGTCAGCGTGCTCGACCAGACCGGCACGCTGCTGTCGGCAGCGCCCGACGCCAGCAACGGCGCCGGCCTCGACGCGCAGCAGCTGCAGTACGTGAACCAGATCGAGGCCAGCTACAACAAGCGCATCCTCGACATCCTCGAGCCGGTGATCGGCCGCGACAACCTGCGCGCGCAGGTCACCGCCGACATCGACTTCTCGCAGGTCGAATCCACCGCCGAGGAATTCAAGCCGAACCAGGGCGAGAACGCCCAGGCCAGCGTGCGCAGCCAGCAGAGCAGCGAGCAGATGGGCCAGAGCGGCGCCGGCGCCACCGGTATCCCCGGCGCCGCGTCGAACCAGCCGCCGGTGCCGGCGACCGCCCCGGTGACGGGTGCCGCCCAGCCGCTGCAGACCGCGCAGAACGGCGCCGCGAGCAACACCAACAGCCGCAAGGAAGCCGTCACCAACTACGAGGTCGACAAGACCGTGCGGGTGACGCGCAACGCGACCGGCACCGTCAAGCGCCTGAACGCCGCAGTGGTCGTCAACCACCGCAGCGTGACCGACGCCAAGGGCAAGACCACCAGCGTGCCGCTGACGCCCGACGAGATCGAGAAGCTCAACGTGCTGGTGCGCGAGAGCATCGGCTTCAAGCAGGAGCGCGGCGATTCGGTGAAGGTGATCAATGCGCCGTTCCGCATCGAGAAGATCGAGCCCGACACCACGCCGATCTGGAAGCAGCCGCAGACGCTGGACATGCTGCGCGCCGCCGCGGTGCCGGCCTCGCTGGCCCTGGTCGCGATGGTGATCGTGTTCGGCCTGATCCGCCCGGCGCTGAAGGCCGCGCTGCCGCAGCCGGTGTCGCCGGCCGATGCGCGCGGCAACACGCTGGACGCGGTGGTCGATGACGCCGAATCGCTGCCGAAGCTTGGCAGCGAAGCCGGCGCGGGCCAGGTGCCGATGCTCGAGGCGCCGCGCATCAGCCCGACGCTGATCGCCGCCCGCGCCTATGCCAAGGACAACCCCGCTGCCGTGGCCAGCATCGTGCGCGACTGGGTCAGCGGCGAATCCGCCTGACCGTCGCCAACCACAAGAACCACGGAACAGACGATGGACACCAAGGGATTGGAAGACGCGGCGATCTTGATGATGTCGCTCGGCGAGGAGGAAGCCTCCGAGGTGTTCAAGCACCTGACGCCGAAAGAGGTGCAAGGCCTCGGCGAGACGATCGCGAAGATGAAGACCATTCCGCGCGACCGCGTGGAGACGGTGCTGGAGCGCTTCGCCAACCAGGCCCAGGAGCAGAGCCTGCTGGTCACCGACACCGACGAGTACGTGAAGAGCGTGCTGCGCAAGGCGCTCGGCGACGACAAGGCCAACCTGCTGATCGACCGCATCCTGCAGGGCGGCGACACCAGCGGCATCGAGAGCCTGAAGTGGATGGACGCCAGTTCGGTGGCCGAGCTGCTGCGCAACGAGCACCCGCAGATCGTCGCGGCGATCCTGGTCCACCTGGATTTCGACCAGGCCTCGTCGGTGCTGAAGTGCTTCACCGAGCGCCAGCGCAACGAGGTGGTGGTGCGCATCGCGACGCTCGACGGCATCCAGCCGTCGGCGCTGAAGGACCTGAACGACGTGATGAGCAAGGTGCTGGCCGGCGGCGACAAGCTGCGCAAGGCCTCGCTCGGCGGCGTGAAGACCGCGGCCGAGATGATCAACCTGCTGGGCGGCAGCATCGAGACCGCGGTGCTCGACTACGTGCGCGAGGCCGACAACGAGCTGGCCCAGAAGATCATGGACAACATGTTCACCTTCGACGACCTGGAGAAGGTCGACGACAAGGGCATCCAGATGGTGCTGAAGGAAGTGCAGTCCGAATCGCTGGTGATCGCGCTGAAGGGCGCGACGCCGGAGATGCGCGAGAAGGTGTTCCGCAACATGTCGACCCGCGCCGCCGAGACGCTGCGCGAAGACCTGGAGTCGCGCGGCCCGGTGCGCGTCAGCGAGGTCGAGGCCGAGCAGAAGGAAATGCTGAAGATCGTGCGTCGCCTGAGCGACGAAGGCCAGATCGTGCTCGGAGGCGGCGGCGATGACCAGTTCCTCTAAGCCGACCGGCCCGCGGCAGGTGCCGCCGCCGGCCGGCTCGAAGCCGGCCAACAGCTACAGCCGCTTCATCCCGCGCGAGGAACTGAACTCGTTCGCCGCATGGACGCCCGGCTCGCTGTCCGGCGGCAACGAGGCGCCGAACCCCGGCGTGCACCGGCCCGAGCCGCCGGCCCCGCCGGCGCCGAACCCGGTCGACGAACTGATGGCCCAGCTCAAGCAGGTGCGCCAGACCGGCTATCAAGATGGCTACCGCGACGGCCTGGTCGCGCTCGACGGCTTCAAGCAGAGCTACGCGGCGCAGGTCACCGCGCAGGTCGGCTCGATCGCGCAGGCCTTCGGCCAGCAGCTCGACGACCTGCAGCAGGACATGGCGCGCGCGCTGGCCGTCACCGCGACGCAACTCGCCAAGCAGATGGTGCGCAGCGAGCTGAGCGTGCAGCCCGAGCTGGTGGCGGTGGTCGCGACCGAGGCGATCGACACGCTGCTGCTGAGCGCCCGCCACATCACCGTGCGCGTGCACCCGGACGACCATGCGCTGGTCGCGCAGGGCGCGGCCGACGTGCTGGCCGCGCGCGGCGCGCGGCTGCTGTCCGATGCCGAGGTGCTGCGCGGCGGCTGCCTGGTCGAGTCCGACATCGGCGTGATCGACGCGACGCTCGAGGCGCGCTGGCGCCGGGTCGCCGCGTCACTCGGCTGCGAACAGGAATGGGACGGCGACGAAGCGCCGCTGCCCGAGATCGACGAGAACGGTGGGCCTGCATGATCACGTCGAAGCAGGAATCCAAGGCCGTCGCGACGGCCGACAAGTGGCAGCGCTACCTCGCCGACCTGAAGAATTTCTCGGCCGATGCGATGCCGCTGGAGACCCAGGGCACGCTGGTGCGCGTGGCCGGGCTGGTGCTCGAGGCCGCCGGCCTGCGCGTGCCGGTCGGCTCGGTCTGCGAGGTGCGCATGGACGGCCAGCCGCCGGTGCTGGCCGAGGTGGTCGGCTTCTCGGGCGACCGCGCCTACCTGATGCCCACCGGCGAGATCCACGGGCTGGCGAGTGGCGCGCGCGTCGTGCCGCGGCCGTCGCCGATCGTGCCGCTGCTGCTCGGCGCGGTCCAGCACCAATGGCGGCGCAGCGAAGACCGCACGCTGCACCTGCCGATGGGCGACGGGCTGCTCGGCCGCGTCGTCGATTCGCAGGGCATGCCGATGGACCGCAAGGGGCCGCTCGGCAGCGTGCACAACGAGCCGCTGATCCGCCGCCCGATCAACGCGATGGACCGCGACCCGATCCGCCAGCCGCTGGACACCGGCGTGCGCGCGATCAACGCGATGCTGACCGTCGGCCGCGGCCAGCGCATCGGGCTGTTCGCCGGCACCGGCGTCGGCAAGTCGGTGCTGCTCGGCATGATGGCGCGCTACACCGCGGCCGACGTGATCGTGGTCGGCCTGATCGGCGAACGCGGCCGTGAAGTCAAGGAGTTCATCGAGGACATCCTCGGCGAAGAAGGCCTGCGCCGCTCGGTGGTGGTGGCCGCGCCGGCCGATGCGCCGCCGCTGACGCGGCTGCAGGGCGCGAGCTATGCGACCGCGATCGCCGAGCACTTCCGCGACCGCGGCCAGCACGTGCTGCTGCTGATGGATTCGCTGACCCGCTTCGCGATGGCGCAGCGCGAGATCGCGCTGGCGATCGGCGAGCCGCCGGCCACCAAGGGCTACCCGCCGAGCTGCTTCGCGAAGCTGCCGCAGCTGGTGGAGCGCAGCGGCAACGGCATCCACGGCGTCGGCTCGATCACCGCGTTCTACACCGTGCTGAGCGAAGGCGACGACCAGCAGGACCCGATCGCCGATGCGGCACGCGGCATCCTGGACGGCCACATCGTGCTGTCGCGCGAGCTGGCCGAGGCCGGGCACTACCCGGCGATCGACGTCGAGCGCTCGATCTCGCGGGTGATGAACAACGTCAGCCCGCAGGAGCACATCGACGCGGCGCGGCGCTTCCGCCAGCTGAGCGCGAAGTACACGAAGGCACGCGACCTGATCCAGCTGGGCGCGTACTCGCCCGGCCACGACGGCGAGCTCGATGCCGCCGTCAAGCTGCATGGCCCGATGGTCGAGCTGCTGCAGCAGGGCATGAACAAACCGGCCAGCCTGAACAACAGCGTGCGCGACCTGCGCAAGTTGTTCGGCGGCTGACCCTTGCAGGAGCACACATGAATCAATTCGAAGCCCCGGCCGAGCGCCGGGCCGCTCCCAAGCCGGCCGGCATCCCCTCGGGGGATCGGCAAATGTATTCATTTGACGAGGGGCAGACATGAGCAATGACCGATCGATCGAGCCGCTGATGGCGCTGCTGGGCCAGGCCGAACGCGAGCGCGATGCGGCGATGGCCGAATCGCGCCGCGCGACCGACGCGCAGGCCGCGGCGGTCGCGCAATCCGAGCAGCTGACGACCTACCGCGGCGAGTACGAGGCGCGCTTTCGCGAGCAGTTCAGCCGCAGTTGCTCGATGGACGTGATGCAGCACTACCAGGGCTTCATGCAGCGCCTGACGATGGCGATCGACCAGCAGCAGCGCGTCGTCGTGCATGCGCAGGGGCGTGTCGAGCGCATGCTGCACCTGCTGCGCGAGCAGGAGATGCGCGTCGCGTCGGTGCGCAAGCTGCTGGAGCGCCGACTGCAGGAGCTGCGCCTGGTGGCCGACCGCCGCGAGCAGAAGCACACCGACGAGTTCGCCGCGCGGGCCGCCTGGAACCGGCTGAGCCAGGCGGGCGCGTCGCCCGTGGTCTGAGCGCCGCTGCGCTGCGCCTTCCTTTCCCGATCCACCGCTGAATCCACCGCCCAGGCACTTTCATGTCCGCTGCCGTGTCGTCGTCCCTGCCGATCTTTTCCGCGAACAACCCGCTGGCGGTTGCGCCGGCCCCTGCACCGTCGCCCGAGGCGCCGCATGCCACCGCGTTCTCGCAGATGCTGAAGCAGCGCCAGCAGGCGCAGGCGACGCCTGCCGCAGCCGCGCCGGCACCCGCTGCGCCGCGCGCGCCGACGACGAAGCCCGGCACGCCGCCGGCGCCCGCTGCACAGAAGGCGGCGCCAGCGCCGGCCCCCGGGGCAGCAGAGCGTGCGCCGCGCGGGCAGAAGACCGACGGCCCGGCTGACGCCGAGGCCACCACGGAGGCCGACAGCACGCCGGACGCCGATGCGACCGAGGCCGAGTCATCCGGCAGCGCCGCATCGCCGACCGGGCTCGACCCGTCGCTCGGCAGCTGGCTGGCCGGGCTGAACCTGCCGGCCGCGAGCACGCAGGCCGGCGGCAAGCTGGCCCGCGGCCAGGCGGAAGCCGGCGAGGCCGGTGAGGCGCCGGGCGACAAGTCGGACAGCGAAGGCGGCGCCCGTGGCGCGCGCCGGCTCGGTGGCGGCGACGCACCCGGCGCGCGCGCCGATCGCGCGGCGCAGCCCCAGGGCGCCGAGGCGCCGGCCGCGAAGCTGCTCGCCGAAGCCGCCGACAAGGGTGCCTCGTTCCGCGAGGTCGCGGCCCACCAGGTGCATGGCGCTGCCGACAGTGTGCGCACCGACGCCGCACCGGCCAGCGGCGCGCTGCTGGCCGCCGGGCTGGCCGCGACCGCGCCGAGCGCGCCGGCCGAGGCGCCGACCGCCGTCGCGCTGCCGACACCGGTGGATGCGCCGGATTTCACGCAAGCGCTGGGCGTGCAGGTCAGCCTGCTGGCCGCCGACGGCGTGCAACAGGCCGAACTGCACCTGAACCCGGCCGAAATGGGGCCGATCTCGGTGCAGATCGCGATCGACGGCAGCCAGGCGCAGGTCGATTTCGGTGCCGACCTGGCGAGCACCCGCCAGCTGATCGAGAACGGGCTGCCCGAACTGGCGTCCGCGCTGCGCGATGCCGGCTTCACGCTGACCGGTGGCGGCGTGTCGCAGCAGGCGCGCCAGGGGTCGTCGGACGGCCGGGGCGATTCGGGCGAGCGAGGTGCTTCCCGCACGCGCGCGATCGGCGGCGTCGAGCCGGCCGAGGCCACGCCGCGCCGCGTGACGACCCGCGTGTCGGCCGGCGGCGTCGACCTCTACGCCTGAGTTCCGCTGTCGCTGAACTCCCCCGTTCGCGCAGAGGACGGCGCGGTTTTCACCCGCTTTTCGCGCTTTAGGAATTTCCCCGGCTTTCCATAATTTCCCCATTGCAAGCCGCGAGGGAAATTCCATGTCCACTGCCGTCGCCGACGCCCCTGCCGGCGCAGCCCCCAAGGGCAAGAAGAAGCTGATCGTCATCGTGGCCGCCGTGCTCGCGCTGGCGGTCGGCGGTGGCGGCGCCGTCGTGGTCATGAAGAAGAAGGCCGCCGCGGCCGCCGCTGCCGCCGAGGAAGAAGACGGCGAGGACGGCGCTGCCGCCGCGCCCGAGAAGCATGCCAAGGACGAGCACAAGGGCGTCCCCACCTTCGTGCCGCTGGACGTGTTCGTCGTCAACCTGGCCGACAAGGAAACCGAGCGTTTCGCGCAGATCGGCGTCACGCTGGAAGTCGACGACCCGAAATTCGCCGAGCAGCTGAAGGTGTACATGCCGGCGATCCGCAGCGGCATCCTGATGGTGATGTCGCACAAGACCTCGCAGCAGCTGCTCGACGGCGACGGCAAGGTCCAGCTCGCGAAGGAAGTGATGCGCGAAGCCGTGCTGCCGCTGGGCATCGAGGTCGATGCCGACGACGACAGCGACGACGCCCCGAAGTCGAAGAAGGGCAAGAAGAAGCGCAAGGCCGCGGTGCACAACCCGGTCACGCACGTGCACTACTCCACCTTCATCATCCAGTGATGCAGGCCACCGTCGTCACGACCGGGCCCACGCCATGAACCAGCAGATCCTTTCGCAAGACGAAGTCGATGCGCTGTTGCAAGGCATCACCGGAGAGAGCCAGAAGCTGGAAGAGGAAGAGGTCCAGCACGGCAGCATCCGCAATTACGACATTGCCAGCCAGGAGCGGATCGTTCGGGGGCGCATGCCCACGATGGAGATCATCAACGAGCGCTTCGCCCGCAACATCCGCATCGGGCTGTTCAACTTCATCCGCAAGAGCCCGGAGATCTCGATCGGCGGCATCAAGGTGCAGAAGTACAGCGCCTTCCTGCGCGAGATCGTCGTGCCGACCAACTTCAACATCGTCTCGGTGCGCCCGCTGCGCGGCAGCGGCCTGGTGGTGTGCGACCCGACGCTGGTGTTCGCCGTCATCGATTCGCTGTTCGGCGGTGCCGGCAAGTTCCACACCCGCATCGAGGGCCGCGATTTCTCGCCGACCGAGCAGCGCATCATCACGCGCCTGGTCGACGTGGTGACCGAGGAATACAAGAAGGCCTGGCATGGCATCTACCCGCTCGAGCTCGAATACCAGCGCTCGGAGATGCAGCCGCAGTTCGCCAACATCGCGACGCCGAGCGAGATCGTCGTGGCCACCAGCTTCACGCTGGAGATCGGCGACACCACCGGCACCATCCATTTCTGCATTCCGTACTCGACGCTGGAGCCGATCCGCGACGTGCTGTATTCGACCATCCAGGGCGACAGCAACGAGCCGGACAAGCGCTGGGTCAACCTGCTGAAGCAGCAGATCCAGTCGGCCGAGGTCGAGCTGGTGGCCGAGCTGGCGCAGGCGCCGGCCACCGTGGAGCAGCTGCTGTCGTTCAAGCCCGGCGATTTCATCGAGCTCGACCTGCAGGCCGGCATCCAGGCCAAGGTGTCGGGCGTGCCGGTGTTCGACTGCCACTACGGAACCTCCAACGGCAAGTACGCCTTGAAGATCGATCAACTGTTGACCGGCTCGTCGATGAGCTGGTTGGGGGAAAACAATGTCAGCTGACAACGCAGCGCCGTCCGAAGAGGACGCGATGGCCGCCGAGTGGGCCGCCGCACTCGCCGAAACCAAGCCCGAGACTGCCTCCGAGGTGCAGAACGCCGCCGAGCAGGTGTCGCCGGTGGCGTTCACGAACTTCGCGTCCGGCGCGGGGCCGTCGGCGCCGAACGACATCAACATGATCCTGGACATCCCGGTGCAGCTCACCGTGGAACTGGGTCGCACCCGCATCCCGATCAAGCACATCCTGCAGCTGGCGCAGGGCTCGGTGGTCGAGCTCGACGCGCTGGCCGGCGAGCCGATGGACGTGCTGGTCAACGGCTACCTGATCGCGCAGGGCGAGGTCGTGGTGGTGAACGACAAGTTCGGTATCCGGCTGACCGACATCGTGACCCCCAGCGAGCGCATGCGCCGCCTGAGCAAGGGTGCCTGAGCGATGTCGCCTGCGATCACGTCGTTCATGTGGTTCGTCGCGATCATCGCGATGATCCCGGTGGCCCTGTGGCTGCTGAAGCGCACGCCGATGGGCGGTGCCGGCGGGCTGGGCGTGATGCGCAGCGTGGCCGCGCTGCCGCTGTCGTCGAGCCAGCGCCTGGTGGCCGTCGAAGTGGGCCAGGGCGACGAGCGCCGCTGGCTGGTGCTGGGCGTCACGCCGCAGAACATCACGGTGCTGCACAACATGGCGCCGCAGGCCGAAGCGGCGCCGCCGCAGATGCCGAACGTGCATCCGGCGTTCGCGCAGATCCTCGGACGCCTGCGCAAGGACCAGAACCAGGGGGGTGCCGGTGAGCGCTGATCGTTTGTTTTCTTCGGCCCGCATGCGCCGCGTCTGCACGATCGCTGCCTTGACGGTGTTGTCGGCCGTTCCTGCAGTGGCTTTAGCCCAGGCTGCGCCGGCCGGCAACGGCGCATTGCCGCTGCTGGTGGGGCAGGGCGCGGGCGGCACCAGCTATTCGGTGCCGATCCAGACGCTGCTGTTCTTCACCGCGCTGTCGTTCCTGCCGGCCGTGCTGCTGATGATGACGGGCTTCACCCGCATCGTGATCGTGCTGAGCCTGCTGCGTCAGGCGATGGGCACGCAGTCGGCGCCGCCGAACCAGGTGGTGATCGGGCTGAGCCTGTTCCTGACCTTCTTCGTGATGAGCCCGACGCTCGACAAGGTGTACGCCGACGCCTACCAGCCGTATTCGGAAAACAAGATCGCCTTCGACGAAGCGCTGAAGCGCGGCGAGGTGCCGATGCGCGCCTTCATGCTGAAGCAGACCCGCCAGGCCGACCTGATGCTGTTCTCGAAGCTTGCCAAGGTCGACCCGGCGGTGAAGGCCGCCGACGTGCCCTTCAAGGTGCTGGTGCCGGCCTTCGTGACCAGCGAGCTGAAGAGCGCGTTCCAGATCGGCTTCCTGATCTTCATCCCGTTCCTGGTGATCGACATGATCGTCGCCAGCGTGCTGATGAGCCTCGGGATGATGATGCTGAGCCCGGTGCTGGTGGCGCTGCCGTTCAAGCTGATGCTGTTCGTGCTGGCCGATGGCTGGAACCTGCTGCTGGGATCGCTGGCCGCCAGCTTCGCCACCTGACGAGACGACACAAGAGACGACGATGGATTCGCAACAAGTCTTCACGCTGGGCCAGCAAGGGCTCTACCTGCTGCTGATGGTGTCGGCGCCGGTGCTGCTGGTGGTGCTGGGCGTCGGCCTGCTGGTCAGCATCTTCCAGGCGGCCACGCAGATCCACGAGCAGACGCTGTCGTTCGTACCGAAGATCGTCGCCGCGGTCGCGGTGCTGATGGTCGCCGGGCCGTGGATGCTGAACACGCTGGTCGAGTACGTGCAGCGCACGCTGACCTCGATCCCGACGGTGGTGGGTTGAGGTGCTCACCTTCACCGACGCCCAACTCGCCGCCTGGCTGACGCCGCTGCTGTGGCCGTTCATCCGCGTGCTGGCCTTGTTCAGCAGCGCGCCGCTGCTGTCGCAGAAGAACGTGCCGGTGCGGGTGCGGGTCGGCCTGGCCTTCCTGATCACGATCAGCGCGCAGGCCTCGCTGCCGGCAATGCCGGTGATCCCGCTCGATTCGCCGCTCCTCTATGCGGTGGTGCTGCAGCAGGTGCTGATCGGCATCACGCTCGGCTTTTCGGCGCGCATCGTGTTCGCCGCGATCGAGTTCGCCGGCGAGCTGGTCGGGCTGCAGATGGGGCTGAACTTCGCCGGCTTCTTCGACCCGATGAGCGGCGCCGAGGGCAACGCGGTGGGCCGCTTCTTCGGCATCATCGTCGGCTGGCTGTTCATCATCATCAACGGCCACCTGCTGATGATCGCCGCGATGGTGCAGAGCTTCCAGGCCTTCCCGGTGACGGCCGAGCCGTTCAGCTTCCTGCACGTGCTGCAGCCGCAGCTGTGGGGCACCGAGGTGTTCAAGCTCGGGCTGTGGATCGCGCTGCCGATGATCACGATGCTGCTGTTCGTGAACCTGGTGATGGGCGTGATCTCGCGCATCGCCCAGCAGATGAACATCTTCGCGGTCGGTTTCCCGATCACGCTCGGCGTCGGCCTGGTGGGCGTGCTGCTGACGCTGCCGATGATGCAGGCGCCGTTCACGATGGCGCTGGAGCAGATGCTGGGCCGGTTTCAGTAACCGCGTTGGGTTTCGTGCTCAGCTCTTCTATGAAAGGGCGGTCAAGCAAAAAAAGCTGTACCGGTGCGGGCCGGCCACCGAACCACGGGCGGCGAACCATGGTGATTCGCCGCCGCCGTTCTCCTGTCGAGCTTGTGGCGCCAATTTCAAATGGACGCCAATTTTCGAGGTGTGACTAGATAGTGCCGTCTTTTTTATTATTTTTGTCCCGTGGAGACAGATTCATAATGCGGCTGAGAAGTTTGCCTTTCTTTGATCTGTTCTGCTCGTTGGTTTTCTCTATTGGGTTACCATCCTCACTAAACAGCTTGGCATTGGGAGGCAGTACGGAGAGAAGAGCATTCAAGCTGCGAATGTACCCATCGGCATCCCCATCTTTCAATGATCCCTCCACTGCCTTGAATTTCTTGCTGAGAGATTTCTTGTTGTCCTTGGTGTGTGCTCCATTTTTTATGTAGTTGCGGATCCCTTTTGTAAAGGCAACAATCTTTGCTGATCTTGAAAGATTGTCGTTGAATGCGTTCCTTCCGCGCGGTTGCTCCATGAATTCGATTTGAGCGATAATTTTGTCCTTGATAGTGCGAGTTGTGGTATTTGCGGGCGCCACATATCTTGGGTCCGGAAGATTGGATTTGACATCGGCGATCGGATCGGGGCCAGCGAAATCGCGGATGATGTTGATTGCGTCATTTGGGAGGTGGTGTTTGTCGCGGAAGATCGATTCTTCCAACCACCACAAGACCATCGCTTTGTGATGAGCCGGATATTCCTCTGCACGCACCGGATCAACAAACCCGGCAACATGCGACATCAGTTCATCGGCCTTGGCTGGTGAAAGATCTTGCACACAAATTGCCATGTTTTCTTGAAATTTGAGTTCTGGAATTGGCAGATAGAAGCCAGGTTCGAGCTGTTTGTGGCCCGCGCGATGGGGAAGACGTTCCCATTTGAAAACGCTTTTTCCATCGGGGACGGCGCTCGAAGGGCCGGAAAATATCTGACTCAATCTCGCAATGATAAATACAAATGCGTTCGGATCAACCTCCCGCAGTGCGCTGCTGGCGCCGTCAATCAGCTTGCTGACTGTTTGCTTCATTGCCGGTGGGGCCGAAATCTTTAAAATATTCCATTGCGATTGGATGTCGCTCAAATATTTTTCCGCTGTCGGCGAAAAGGGAAATGTATTGTCGACACAGTTCGTTACTGCGCAACAGGTGCGATATAGTAGAGGTTGAAATTCTCTAATGGCTTGGTGATGCTCATCCGGCATCTTCTCCTCTTTTAGGCTTAGCAGCTGGTCAAGTGTTTTGATTGCTGATTCTCTGGCGCATTCTTTTCGCCGAATTCTTTCTATATTTCCTGCTGTTGCCGTTTGCCGGGAAAATTTTGGTCGAGGGTTGTTTTTGACGTTTCCTGTCATGAGTTCTCTCTTCAAGATGTTGAACTGTGGGCCGATCTGAGTGACGCCGTCATCCCATTGGTTCAACAAAGGAGAAATCCATCTGCCTCCGTGTCTTCTGTTCGTCCTGTCGATGATGCGATCGCCTTCACAAGGGCGCTTGAGCAGATGCCGAGCAGATTTCGGTGAGAAGAACTGACCCGCCTTCCCCCCTCTGATCCGCCTCAAGTTCCGCCCCCACCCCGGAACAATCGCGGGAGCGCACCACCGCCCCCGCCATGTCCGACCAAGACCGCAACCTACCCGCCACGCAGCGACGACTCGACAAGGCCCGATCCGAGGGCCAGGTCGCGCGTTCGCGCGATCTGTCGCACTTCGCGGCGGTCGCGGTCGGCGGCGCGGCGCTGGTGGCGGTGGCGCCGATGCTGTCGCGCTGGCTGCAGCAGCTGCTCGCGTCAGGCCTGCAGTTCAACGCGGTGATGGCGAAGAACCCCGGGGCGATGGGCGAGCGCCTGGCCGAACTCACGCACAAGCTGCTGTGGGTCGTGCTGCCGATGGGGTTGCTGATGATGGTCGTCGGCATCGCGGTGGCCGTCGCGGCCGGCGGCTGGGTCTGGACCCTCAAGCCGCTGTCGCCCAAGTTCGACAAGTTCAACCCGATCACCGGCATGGGCAAGCTGTTCTCGAAGCAGCAGCTGATCGAGGCGATCAAGGGCGCCGTGCTGGCGCTGATCCTCGGCAGCATCGGCGCGATGTACCTGCGCTCCCATGTCGAGATGTTCGCCGGCGCGCTGTCGATGCCGCTGCCGCAGGCGCTGTCGCATGTCGGCGCCACCCTCGTCGGCGGCATGCTGCTGGTGCTGCTGGCGCTGGCGCTCTTCGCCGCAATCGACGTGCCGCTGCAGCGCCAACTGCACGCGATGCGCCTGAAGATGAGCCACCAGGAAGTCAAGCAGGAGCACAAGGAAGTCGAAGGCAACATGGAGATCAAGGCCAAGATCCGCGCCCGCATGCGCGAGATGGCCAATCGCCGCATGCTGGCCGCGGTGCCCACCGCCGACCTGGTGGTGATGAACCCGACCCACTACGCCGTCGCGCTGAAGTACGACGAAGGCAAGATGGGCGCGCCGCGCGTAGTGGCCAAGGGCGCCGACCTGATGGCGATGCGCATCCGCGACACCGCGAAGGAATCCAAGGTGCCGGTGCTGCAGGCCCCGGTGCTGGCGCGCGCGCTGTATGCCCATGCCGAGGTCGACCGCGAGATCCCGGCCGCGCTGTTCGCCGCCGTCGCCCAGGTGCTCGCCTACGTCTACCAGCTGCGTGCCGCGCTGAGCGGCCGCGTGGCGCTGCCGGGCGCGCTGCCCGAACTGAACGTGCCGGACGAGCTGGATCCGCACAACCCGAAGAGCGGCAAGCACGGCCTGAAGGCCACCGAGGACACTGAATGAACCCGCTGATCCGACAGATCCAGGGCTGGCTCGGCCCGCATGCCAAGGCGATCAAGGCGCTGATGGCGCCGGTCTTCATCATCATGGTGCTGTCCATGATGGTGCTGCCGCTGCCGGCCTTCGCGCTCGACCTGCTGTTCACCTTCAACATCGCGATGGCGCTGATGGTGATGATGGTCGCGGCCTACATGGTGCGGCCGCTCGATTTCTCGGCCTTCCCGACGGTGATCCTGCTGACCACGCTGCTGCGGCTGTCGCTGAACATCGCGTCGACCCGCGTCGTGCTGCTGCAGGGCCACACCGGCCCGGGCGCGGCCGGCAAGGTGATCGAGTCGTTCGGCCACTTCCTGATCGGCGGCAACTTCGCGGTCGGCCTGATCGTGTTCGCGATCCTGGTGGTGATCAACTTCGTCGTGGTGACCAAGGGCGCCGAGCGCATTGCCGAGGTCGGCGCGCGCTTCACGCTGGATGCGATGCCCGGCAAGCAGATGGCGATCGACGCCGACCTGAACGCCGGCCTGATCGACGAGAAGGAGGCCAAGCGCCGCCGCCTCGAAGTGGGCAACGAGGCGGAGTTCTTCGGCTCGATGGACGGTGCCAGCAAGTTCGTGCGCGGCGACGCGATGGCCGGCCTGCTGATCCTGTTCATCAACATCATCGGCGGCTTCATCATCGGCGTGGCCCAGCACGACCTGTCGGCGTCGCAGGCGGCCGACAGCTACATCCTGCTGGCCATCGGCGATGCGCTGGTGGCCCAGGTGCCGGCGCTGCTGATCTCGGTCGCGGCGGCGATGGTGGTGTCGCGCGTCGGCAAGGAAGAAGACGTCGGCACGCAGGTCGCGAGCCAGGTCTTCAACTCGCCGCGCGTGCTGGGCATCACCGCCGGCGTGATCGGCCTGCTGGGCATCATCCCCGGCATGCCGCACCTGGTGTTCCTGCTGATCTCCGGCGGCATGGGCTATGCCGCCTGGTGGATGAACGAGCGCAACAAGCGCGTCAGGAACACGCCGCCGCCGGCCGCGCCGGTGGCCGAGCCGAATGCCGAAGCCAGCTGGGACGACCTGCAGCCGGTCGACACGCTGGGCCTGGAAGTGGGCTACCGGCTGATCACGCTGGTCGACAAGAACCGCGAAGGCGACCTGCTGCAGCGCATCAAGGGCGTGCGCCGCAAGTTCGCGCAGGACGTCGGCTTCCTGCCGCCGCCGGTGCACATCCGCGACAACCTGGAGCTCAAGCCCAGCATGTACCGGCTGACGCTGCGCGGCGCGGTGGTCGGCGAGGGCGAGGCCTTCCCGGGCATGCTGCTCGCGATCAACCCGGGCGGCGCGACCACCCAGCTGATCGGCACCCGCACCACCGACCCGGCCTTCGGCCTGCCGGCGGTGTGGATCGAGGAACGCCAGCGCGAATCGGCGCAGATGAACGGCTTCACGGTGGTGGACTGCTCCACCGTCGTCGCGACCCACCTGTCGCACCTGATGCAGCTGCATGCGGCCAAGCTGCTCGGCCGCGTCGAGACGCAGCAGCTGGTCGAGCACGTGACCAAGCTCGCGCCGAAGCTGATGGAAGACGTGATCCCGAAGATGGTCGGCATCGCGAGCCTGCAGAAGGTGCTGCAGCTGCTGCTGGAAGAGGGCGTGCACATCCGCGACATGCGCTCGATCGTCGAGAGCCTGGCCGAGCATGCGGCGGTGGCGAGCGAGCCGGGCGAGCTGGCGCGGCGCATCCGCATCAGCCTGGCGCCGGCCATCGTGCAGCAGATCTACGGCCCGGTGAAGGAGCTCGAGGTGATCGCGCTGGAGCCCGAGCTGGAGCGCCTGGTGACGCAGGCGCTGAACTCGCCGCACGGCGCGGTGCTCGACCCGGGCGTCGCCGACACGCTGACGCGCAGCGCCGCCGCATCGGCCAAGCGCCAGGAAGACCTGGGCCACCCGGCCTGCCTGCTGGTGCCCGACATGATCCGCGCGCCGATGGCCCGGCTGCTGAAGCGCGCCGCGCCGCGGCTGCGGGTGCTGGGGCACAGCGAGATTCCGGAGACGCATTCGATCCGGATCGGGTCGATCATCGGCGCCAACTGACCGGGTCGGTCTCCGTAGCCCGGATGCCAATCCGGGGCGCGTCTTGCGGCGCTGCCCCGGATTGGCATCCGGGCTACGTCGTTTCGGGGACTCGCCGGGAACAGGCCGGCTTTCCCCCCTCTCATCCCCCTCAAGTTCCCGTCCCGCCCCGGAACAATGACGGCACGCATCCACCGCGTCCGTCCATGACCTCCTGCCCGCTGCCCACCCACGCTGCCCCTCGGCACGAAGCATCCCAAATGAAGGGATTTACGGTGGCTCATCGCCAGACCATGAGCGGCTGCGCTCTCACACACTGGATGCCATTGCTTGCAACTGGTTCCTGCTCGATCTCCTGGAGCTCCCGATGAACGTCAAACGCTTCACCGCCCGCACTTCGCGTGACGCCCTGACCCTGGTCCGCCAGGCTTTCGGCGAAGACGCCGTCGTGCTCTCGACCAAGCCCTGCGCCGAAGGCGTCGAGGTGCTGGCCATGGCGCCGGAAAGCGTTCAACAGATCGAGCGCCTGTCGGCCGCCGGTCCGATCCCGCCGTCGCCGCCGGTCGCCAAGCGCGCCGCAGCGCCGCGCGCCGCAGCCGCCCGCCCGGCACCGGCCCCGCAACCCGCTCCGGCCCCGGCGATGGAAGTCACCGACGACGTGGCCCGCCTGTCGATGAGCACGCTGTCGTTCCAGGACTACGTGCGTGAACGCATGCTGAAGCGCCGCCAGGCCGCGCTGCAACAGCAGCATGGCCGCGACAACGAACCCAGCTTCATGCCCGACGACGACCTGCCGCTGCCGACCGCGCTCGAGCAGCGCCTGGCCGAACGGCAGGCGATGCACCCGGTGCCGACGCAGCATGCGCCGATGCAGGCCGTCGGTGGCCGCAGCGCCGCGCTGCGCGAACCGCCGGTGCTGCGCGAGGAAATCCGCGTGCAGCAACAGCAGGCCGCCGCAGCCGCCGCGCAAGCCCAGGCCCAGGCACACGCGCATGCCCAGGCGCTGGCCGATGCCCGTGCACAAGCCGCGCACACCCCGGCCCCGGTGCCGGCCGCGCCGGTCGTCTCGCTCGCCGATGCCCGCTCCACCGTCAACGCCTCGGCCCGCCGCGAGCAGCAGGACATGATGAACGAGCTGCGCTCGATGAAGGGCCTGATCGAAGAGCGCTTCGGCGCGCTGGCCTTCATGGAGAAGCTGCAGCGCCAGCCCGCGCAGGCGATGCTGATCCAGAAGCTGCTCGACAGCGGCTTCTCGCCGGCGCTGATCCGCAAGCTGGCCGAGAGCCTGCCGAACGACGTCGGCGACGAGACCGCGTGGGCCGCCAACATTCTCGAGCGCAACCTGATCACCGGCGAGAACGACGCCGCGCTCGAAGACCAGGGCGGCGTCTACGCGCTGATCGGCTCCACCGGTGTCGGCAAGACCACCAGCGCCGCCAAGATCGCCGCCGCCTTCGCGACCAAGCACGGCGCCGCCAACCTCGGCCTGATCACGCTCGACGCCTACCGCGTCGGCGCCCACGAACAACTGCGCGCCTACGGCCGCATCCTCGGCGTGCCGGTGCACACCGCGCACGACCGCGCATCGCTCGAAGACCTGCTGGAACTGCTGGCCGGCAAGAAGATGGTGCTGATCGACACCGCCGGCATGGCGCAGCGCGACAGCCGCACCCGCGAGCTGCTCGACATGCTGGCCCACCGCTCGATCCAGAAGCTGCTGGTCGTCAACGCCGCCGCGCAAGGCGAGACCATCGAGGACGTGATGGTGTCGTACCGCGCCGCCGCCTGCAAAGGCATCGTGCTGTCGAAGCTGGACGAAGCCGTCAAGCTGGCCCCGGCGCTCGACGCGCTGATCCGCCACAAGCTGAAGGTCGTCGGCGTCGCCAACGGCCAGCGCGTCCCCGAAGACTGGCACCGCCTGTCGGCCCACGCGCTGGTGCATCGCGCGCTGCGCGCCAACACCGGCAGCGCCTACCGCATGGATGCCGACGACGTGAACCTGATCTTCACGGCGCGCCAGCCGGCGCTGCGCACCCGCGGGTCGCTGCACGCCTGACATCGCCCGACCCCCACAAGAACAGCCCCCTCGACTCGTCCTCAGCGCCCCATGCACGACGCCTACGACTCCTCGTTCCCGCAAGACCAGGCCCACGGCCTGCGCCAGCTGTTCGGCCAGACGCGCGTGCGCTTCGTGCCGGTGGTGGCGAACCCGAACATGGCGTTCGGCGGCGTGATGCTGGAGCGCCTGTGCACCGCCTTCGGCGAGCTCGGGGCGCATGTGCTGGTGATCGACGCGTCCGACCGCGCGCCGGCCCCGGCCGAGCTGACCGCCGTCGGCCTGACCGGCTGCGTCGAGCCGCTGTCGCAGCAGGTCTCGTACCTGGCCGCGCGCGGCCTGCCGATCCGCCATGTGGATGCGCACGGCAGCACCGCCGCCTTCCTGTACGCAGCGGCCGATGCCGCGCCCTATGCCGACGTGGTGCTGGTGCATGCCACCGAGACCGACCTGTGCCGCCTGTTCATGCGCAGCGAGGCCCGCCCGCTGCTGCTGGCCGACGACCGCCCGGCCAGCGTGACCCACGCCTATGCCGCGATGAAGCTGCTGACGCAGCGCGCCGGCCTGATGGTGCACGACCTGCTGCTCGGCGCCGCCCCCCATTCGCCGCGCGCCGAACGCATCGCGCAGCAGATCGCTTCCTGTGCCGATGGCTTCCTGGGCGCCGTGCTGCGCGACTGGATGCACATCGATCCCGCGTCCGACGTCAACGACCCGCCCACCCCGGCCCTGCGCCGCTGGGCCCGCGACGTGCTGCAGCCTGCCGCCGCCGAAACCGCCCCTGCCACCGGCTATCCGGTGTACCGCGAGTTTCCGCAGCAGGCCCTGAACTGAATATCCCCGGAGCTGACCCCATGTACACCGCCAAAGGCCAACTCGACGTCAACTCGATGCTCAAGCAATACAGCTCGCTGGTGCGCCGCCTGGCGCACCAGATGATTGCCAAGTTGCCTGCCAACGTCGAGATCGACGACCTGATCCAGGTCGGCATGATCGGGTTGACCGACGCGCTGAGCCGCTTCGACGCGGCCCAGGGCGTGCAGTTCGAGACCTTCGCGACGCAGCGCATCCGCGGCGCGATGCTCGACGAGCTGCGCGGCAACGACTACCTGTCGCGCGGCACGCGCAAGCAGCAGCGCACCATCGAATCGGCGGTGCACAAGCTCGAGCAGAAGCTCGGCCGCGCGCCCGCCGAAAGCGAGATCGCCCGCGAGATGGGCGTCACGCTGCCCGAATACCAGGAACTGCTCGGCAAGGTGCGCGGCACCCAGCTGGTCTACCTGGAGGACATGTCGGGCGACGATGGCGACAACGACTTCCTCGACCGGCACGTCGCCGACGAAGGGCTCAACCCGCTCGCGCAGCTGCAGGACCAGCGCATGCGCCAGGCCCTGGTCGACGGCATCAAGACGCTGCCGGAACGCGAGCAGTACGTGATGAGCATGTACTACGAGCACGACATGAACCTGAAGGAAATCGCGGCGGTGCTGAAGGTGACCGAATCGCGCGTCTGCCAGCTGCACAGCCAATCCATTGCCCGCCTGCGCGTCAAGCTGCGCGAGTGGTGATCACCGGGACCTAGACGCCATGTTTGCAATGTTCAGGAAGGGTCGTGAGCAGTCGCCCGTGGAGCCTGTCGAACCCGTCGTGAACGCCTTGAGCGTGGCCGCCGAGCCCGACCTGCGGGCCGCCGTGCAGTCGATCGGCAAGCAGGCGTCCAGCGTCGGCCGCGACGCCGCCGAGGTGCGCGGGCTGCTCGACGATGCGAGCAAGGTGTCGGCCCGCCAGGCGCAGGCCGTCGTCGCGCTGGCCGGCCAGCTGGGGGAGGTCACGCGGGCGCAGCAGGCGATCGGCGATGTCACGGCCGGCAGCCTCGAGGCGGTCGGGCGGGCGCGCGACGCGGTCGAGGCGGTCGGCACCGAGGTGGCCGGCATTGTCGACACGCTGCGCGAGGTGGCCGAGGCCGCCGGCGAGATCACGCAGATCGCGCTGCAGACGCGGCTGGTGGCGTTCAACGCCTCGGTCGAGGCCAAGCGCGCCGGCGAGGCCGGTCGCGGCTTCGGCGTGGTCGCCGATGCGGTGAAGGACCTGGCCTCGAAGGTCGAGGGCTCGTCGAAGGCGATCATGAGCACCGTGGGCGTGCTCGACACGCGCATCGGGGCCTTGTCGCGCGAGATCCAGGCCAAGCCGGGCGAAGTCAAGCAAGGCGGCTTCCACAAGGCGCTGGCCGACGTGGAAGCCGGGGTCGCGAGCATCACCGCCGCGGCCACGCAAAGCCGCGAGATCTGCGGCGGCGTCAACGTGCAGATGGGCGCGATGCAGTCGGAGATCCAGCAGACCACCGCGGCGCTCGACAGCGCGATGCGCCGCAGCGAGGCCTTCCTGAAGGTGTCGGAGCATTTGATCGAGCTGGTCGCCGAATGCGGCATCGAGACCGAGGACACGCCGTTCATCCAGGCCGCGATGGAAGCGGCCGCGCAGATTGGCAAGCTGCTCGAGGATTCGCTGCGCACCGAGACGATCTCGGCGGCCGACCTGTTCGACGAAGGCTACCGGCCGTTGCCGGGCACCAACCCGGCGCAGCACGCGACGAAATTCATCGAGCTGGCCGATCGGCTGTTCCCGCAGGTGCAGGAGCGCGTGCTGACGCTGAGTTCGAAGGTGGTGTTCTGCATCGCGGTCGACCGCAACGGCTATGTGGCCACGCACAACAAGAAGTACTGCCACCCGCAGCGCGGCGACCTGGCCTGGGACACGGCCAACAGCCGCTACCGCCGGATCTTCAACGACCGCACCGGGCTCGCGTCGGCACGCAACCAGCGCCCGTTCCTGCTGCAGACCTACCGCCGCGACATGGGCGGTGGCCAGTTCGTGCTGCTGAAGGAAGCCGCCGCACCGATCACGGTGCAGGGGCGGCATTGGGGTGGGGTGCGGGTGGCGTTCAGTTTTTGACGCAGCGGGCAGATCAGATCAGTTTCGCGCACATCGCGGAAAAAGATTCAAATCGTGCCTCGTTTCGGGGATCCCTCAAGAAGGATCTTCTGGCTCCCTCCAAAAGCGCGCTGTGTAGCCTTTTGTCGAATGGGCCGATGAGTTCTGCGGTCCAAACTCCCCCAGTAGTTGTCCACTGGATGCGGATGCCCAACTTTCCAAGGGCAGCGAGGCTGCCAGAGTAATCGTGGCGGAGCGCATCAAGGTTGCGGTCTCCATTTTTCATCTCATGGATTTTTTCCTCGGCTGCTTTTCTAAAGGTAAAGGGGGAATTTATGAATTCTTTTGTTGTTTCTTTGCGTGTATCGGCTTTGTGTGTGTCGCGGGGTATCTTGATTGCTTGATTGTCAATGGATTTTGATGTGGCGGTGGCGCCTGATTCATCGCTATCGGATGATGTCGATTCAATATCGCTGCAGTCGCTGGATGTTGGCTGTACGTCCCAGGGATCAGGTGCCGACTGGCTGCCATCTCGCGGGGTGGTCTTTTGGAGATCGGCGAGCAGTGTTTTCAATAGTTCTGCCTGTTTCTCAAATCTAGGTTGCAGTGAGAGGCGAAACTGGGCGTCCTTCAGGAGATCAGAACACGATAGTGGATTGGTCTCGCCCGACTTCAGGCTCACGCACCACTTGGCTTGGACGATCTCCCATTGGATGACAATCCCGTGATCTGCCAGCTGGCGAACGATATCCTGATAGCCTTTGCTCCAGACTTTGACTTCATCACGGTCGTCAGGTAAGGACGCTCCAATGTCGCCAGGATTCACGACCTCGCTCCGGATGGCGCGAGCTTTCTGCGCACCGTGGGTGATTTGCTTCGGAGAAGAATCGGAGTCTCTCAGCATGTTTTCCGGGAGCGCGGACTTTGAATTTTTGCGGGCCTCCGATATTTTTCTGGTGTCCGTTGGTTCTTCGTGTAATTTACGGAATCCTGACGGATCGTTTTTCCTCAACACGGAGTTGGCTCGACGCCTCAGTGAGTCTATAAAATTGTTCATGTGGTGAATGATGCTAAGTTGACAAGTCGTGCGGTTTACTTCGGTTTTTGATGTTTCTAAACTACGTTTGTAAACTGCATCACTGGCAACCACCTGAGTAACTTCTCTACTGAAATCGATCCATGCAGAGTTCATCTTTCAGAGGCAGCTTCTCGTCTTCCGGTCGTTGTGGACGGGTTCTGATCTCGGAGAAGGAGTTCGTCGCATGATCTGGCCACTGCCCGCACTGTTCGCCTGGGCCTTGGCCTGGGCGCTCTTTCTCGGGCTTTCGCGCACGTCGGCACCGCTTGGCGTGTCGCTGCTACTGGCCACACTGCTGGGCGGGCTGCTTGCGCTGCTGCCGATCGTGGCCGTCACCCGCTGGCGCCGCATCTTCGTCGCACTCGGCTTCCCGCTGTCGCTGCTGGCCTCGGGGCTGGCGGCGCTGCCGACCTGGGCCTGGCTGCTGCCGCTGGGCGCGCTGTTGGCCCTTTACCCCGTTCACGCCTGGCGCGATGCACCAGTCTTCCCGACGCCGCGCGGTGCGCTGCGCGGGTTGTCAACGCTCATGCCGCTGCCAGAAGGCGCACGCGTGCTCGACGCCGGCTGCGGGCTGGGCGACGGGCTGCGTGAATTGCACACGGCGTATCCGCGGGCGGCGCTCGACGGCCTGGAGTGGAGTTGGCCGGTGCGCCTGCTGTGCGGCCTGCGCTGCCGGCTGCAGCGGATTCCTGCGCAGGTCACGCGAGGCGACATCTGGAAGGCCGATTGGTCCGGCTACGACCTCGTCTACCTGTTCCAGCGGCCGGAAAGCATGCCGCGCGCCGTCGCGAAGGCACGACAGGAACTGCGCCCGGGAGCGTGGATGGCGAGTCTGGAATTCGAGGCGCAGGACCTGCGCCCGGTGGCCCGGCACCTCTGCCCGGACGGGCGGCCGGTGTGGCTTTACAGAGCGCCGTTCAGGCCGCGATGATCAAGCAACGCCCGCGGAACCGGCTTTGCCGGGCCGCTGGGAGGCGCCCCTTGGGGGCAGGAGCGTGTATGGACCGGGGACCTGGGTAACAGGTGTGCGAGGACCTGGGTAACAGGTTGAGCGAGGTTAGCTCAAGTCACTCAGGTCGATCTCGTAAAGGCGTTGGTGGCAGAAGTAGA